>Ga0208299_1000823_pt1 | contig 25918 bp, 24 predicted proteins | sample 15_taG_FD_184089 | JGI IMG/M metagenome (GOLD analysis project Ga0208299, IMG submission 184089) | Marine viral communities from the Subarctic Pacific Ocean - 15_ETSP_OMZ_AT15312 metaG (SPAdes) (version 2) | ecosystem: Environmental > Aquatic > Marine > Oceanic | place: Pacific Ocean | collected...
GAATATACCTGAAGGTTCTGTAGCTGATATGACATTCTATGAAGTAATTGAAGATAAGCAAACTAAATATTGGTATGCAGATGGTTCAGTATCATTGGACAATGAGATTGAAGGAATGACATTCATTGCTAAAAGGTCAATACCAAAGACACATGTATTGGTCAGTAGATTTGTCGGTCAAATGTTAGTTGAACAAAGTACAATAGACATTCCATATGTACCACTTATTCCTGTATATGGTGATAAGCTATTCCTTGAGCGTGAATTGAACATTAGACTTGGTGGTGTAGTACATTGGACTAAAGATAGTCAAAAGATGGTTAACTATTATGCATCAAATGAGCTTGAATTAGCTTCCCTTGCACCTAAAGCACCATTCGTTGCTGCTGAAGGACAGATAGAAGGTTATGAAGAAGAGTGGGCTACTGCTAATACACGTAATCATTCTGTATTACCGTACAATCCAACAGCATTAAATGGACAAGCAGTGCCACCGCCAATGAGATTAGACAATACAGCACAAACAGGTGGTCTAATCGCATCACGTGATAAAGCACAGAGTGATATGGGTCGTGAGATCGGTATATTTGACAATCTATTGGGCGGTATGGAAGGTGCCAATGAGAGTGGTAAAGCTGTATTGTTACGTCAATCACAAGGTGAAATGGCAACTATACATTATCAAGACAATCTTACAAAGTCTATTACACAAGTTGGTAGAGTAGTACTTAATCTAATGCCATACGTGGGTGATGTTGAACAAACAGTTACAATCCGTAATAAAGATGGTAAGAAAGAATCAGTTAATATTACATTAGCAGATATCGTTACACCAGAATTGTTAAAGACATTGGACATTGAAATTACCAGTGGACCGGCATATGAATCACGTAGACGTGAATCGTTAAATGCCATGTTAACTATTGGTCAAATCATGCCTGAGAAGATGGGTGCAATGGCTGATGTTATTGTTCGTGAATTGGACGCTCCAGGATCTGATGTCATTGCCGATAGATTGGTTAAGATGTTACCACCAGAGCTACAAGATAACGCTGAAGAACAATTACCACCAGAAGTTATTGATGAATTAGCAATGAATAAGAATACCATTGAACAATTAGATCAGAAAATGGGTTATTATGAAGGTGTTATACGTCAATTACAAGCACAAATAGCAGATGACAGTGCAGATCGTAAGAATGACATTGCTAAAACTATCATTAATAATGAAGGTAAGATTGCTGTAGCACAAATCAATCAAGAAGGTACATCAGCACGTCAAGCAGAGCAAATAGCAGCAGATGCAGAGACTGACATGTTTAAAGTACAATCTGATATCCTTAAAGACGAGATTAAAGACCCTCAAGTTAACTTAGAAGTTGATTTTGGTGTTGATAAGCACGTTCCACAGGTACCAGGACCAGTAAATACATCACAATATAACAAAGAAGCTACTGTAGAAGTAGAAAGGGAGTCATAATGACAAAAATCGATTGGAATATCGTTAAACAGGCAGTGGATAATGGTGTAGTATCATTGTCCGATGCACAGCAAGATGAATTATACAATTTTGTAACATCATTAGATGAAGCAGGTATGTATGTAGTTAACCAAGCAATAGAACAGGGTGTTAACAGTATGTCACAAGGTAATTATGACGTATATCAAGACGTTAAACGTAAGTATAGTGCCGGTCCACAAGTACAAGCACCTAAACCTCAACCAATTGGTCCAGATAGTGTTGTAAATGCTGATGGATCAGTGATATATGACAATACATCGGGCAATGAAATGGCGTTATCTGACTTGTATAATGACATTGACAGTGTTATTGCACCTACAAAGCGCAATGTAGGTCCAGTTCAAGATACAATCTATGGACCAGACGGTACAATGTACATTGACAAGGAATTTGAACCTGTTAAACGTGAGATCGAGGAAGATGAAAGTCTTGAATTGAAGGATATCATGAACATGGGTAAGATGTACGGTAAAAAAGCACTGAATAAGTTGTTTAATTAACATTATTACATGAATATGACAATGGATTGCCCGGTTCATTGTCATTTTTATTACAAAATAATACATAAATGAATAATAACGTGATTTTTTAAACATAATATTATAAACAAGTAAAGAATAGACAAACGTAAGTCACAAACATAGCGGTAAATTACACTTAAAGGATGTGGACATGGAAAACCTTGAAAATAACGCTGATTTTAACACGGCGGTAAATGATGTTAATGTAGTTGATGATGGATTTATCAACAGTGGTGCTGAAATACTAGGAACTAATGAACCTGAAGCAGTAGTAGAGGAAGTGCAAGCCCCTATCATTGAAGATGAAGTAGTAGAACCTGTAATTGAAGAACCAAAACCTCAGAATGGTATCGAAAAACGTTTTGCAAAACTCACTGCACAGAGAAATGAAGAACGTAACAGGGTAGCAGCACTTGAGGCAAAGTTACACGCATTTGAGAACAAACAACCAGAGCGTGATAGAGATGATTATTCAGATGATGAATGGATGAGTAAGTTAGCAGAAGAAAAGGCTAATGAATTGTTCAATGCACATTTGACAAAGCAACGTGAAGCAGAACAAGCACAGCATGCGGCTAATACTCAAAAAGAACAATGGCAAACAAAAATACAATCATTTGATGAAGAGATGCCAGATTTCAAAGAAGTAGTATCGCAAGCTAACATTGAAATGCCAATGGATGTTTTACAATCTATATCTCAATCCGACATTGGTCCTAAGATTGCATATCACTTAGCTAAGAATCCGGAACAAGCTGAGTCATTACAATTCATGGATGAACGTGGTCGTGATCGTTTTCTAATGAAATTAGAGATTAAACTAGAAGATACATCTTTTAAACCAGTCCCTAAAGTCGAAGTAACTAAGGCAACTCCAACGCCAAAGAGCAATGGAAAGCCAAATGGATCAGTCAATATGAATGCTATGTCAATGGATGATTGGATGGCAGCTCGTAATAAACAGGTTCATGGTAGATAAAAACTAATTTTTAAACATTAAGATATATAAACAATCATTAAAGCTCAATAAATAGAGCAATATAAGGAAATAATAGCATGGCTAATTCAATTTTAACTCCAGACATGATCACTAAAGAAGCACTACGTGTACTACACGAAAAACTTTCTTTTGTTGGTAACATTAACAAACAATACGATTCAAGCTTCGCACGTGAAGGCGCAAAGATCGGTGATGCACTACGTATCAAAAAACCTGCTCAATTCACAGTACGTGATGGTGCTACAATGAATGTACAAGATTTCGTACAAACATCTGTATCATTGAACGTTGACAAGCAAAAAGGTATCGACTTATCATTTAGCGATGCAGATTTGACATTATCATTGGACAATTTCAGTGCTCAAGTTATTGAACCTGCAATGGCTCAATTAGCATCTGCAATCGAAGAAGATGTACTTGAAGTAGCTCAAGGGCAATCTGTAGTAACTGCAGCATCTGCTAACGAACTATTTAAATCATTTTTACTTGCTAACGCTAACCTTGATAACTTGACTACTCCTCGTGATGCATCTCGTTGTGTACTTGTTGACACTCTTATGCAAGTTGACTTAGTAGACGATCTTAAAGGTCTTTTCCAAGATTCAAGTGAAATCTCTAAGCAATATAAAGAAGGTGTTATGGGTCGTACAGCAGGTTCAACTTGGTATCAATCAAGCCGTATTCCTACAACTGTTGCATCTCCAGAAGCTTCATTTGCAATCGCTGGATTAGGTGAAGGATCAATTACACTTACATTTACTGCTGCTGGTACACTAGAAGCTGGAACAACTCTTGAGTTGAATGCTGGATTCGCAGTACACCCAGAAACTAAGAAAGTATTTGCTGGTCAAAAAGTATATGTAACTATTGAGAAGGATATTGTTGTATCAGCAACTCCTGGTGCTGGTGAATTCCCAATTGGTGATGTGTTATGTCCAATTGCTAACACAATCATTTCTGCTCCAGGTGCTCGTCAAAACATCAGTGCTGCTCCAACTACTGCTAACGCATTATCGGCTGACGCTGTTAAGTCTCTTGTATTCCACAAAGACTTCATGACTATCGCTACTGCTGACCTTGTTCTTCCTAAAGGAACTGACATGGCTTCTCGTCAAGTATTTGATGGTATTTCAATGCGTCTTGTACGTGACTTCCAAATTAACGATGGTTCTTACCCAGTAAGACTTGACGTTCTTTATGGTAAGAAAGTATTACGTCCAGAATACGGTGCTGCTGTAATCAAAGGTTACTAATCACTAAGCAATAACAAAGCACAATGAAGGATCACTCAATAGAGTGGTCCTTTTTCTATTTAACAAAACATATTATTAATGTCAAGGCAAATCATATAAACACTAATAAAACATAAAGGAAGTATTACATGTTAGCAATCGATATTATCAGTATGAATGACATTTACCTAAAAGGTATTAAATCAACTAAAGAAGAGAAGAAAGAAACTACAGTAACTGTATCAGAAGAGCTATCAACTGATATTAAAGAAGATATCAAACCATTTGAAATTGATATTGAAGTACCTGAAGAAGAAGTACCTGAAGAAGTTGAAGAAGTTAAACCTAAAGCTAAAGCTAAAGCTAAAAAGAAATCACCATCTAAGAAAGGAAAGAAATAATGAGTAGAACAGTAAGAGATCTAATATCAAGTGCATTAACAAGTGCTGGTGCAATTGCCGTAGGTGAAAGTGCGTCTGATGCTGAAGCTCAAGATGCAGTTAATGAATTGAACAATATCATTGAGTCATTTAATTTGGATGAATACTATCCATATTCAAATGCACATTACGATATACCACAACCTACTAGTGAAATATCAATTGGTAATGAAATTTATCAAGAAACAGGACTAAATACTATTGAAATATATTCTACAATCACATTATCCAATGACATTACTCAATTAAGTGATATACCAACATTTATTGACAGTGTATTGACAGAAAATGGCATTAAATATTCAGTTTCAAATAGTATTGCTAATACAGGTACAATATTAAACCCTATAACTGGTGCAGAATATGTAATATCTAATGGTATACCTTTTTCCTGGAACTCAATTGACTTTAATGCTGGTGATATTGTGCAATTTATCAATTCAGACTACATTCTTGACAATTTGTCACCAATTTATTACTACGCAGACATCATTGCAGAGTCACCTGATCGTTTAATCGCAGTAAATATACTTAGAAACAACGCATTACAACCATTGAGATATATTGAACCAAATTCATTCTACAATGCACATAGAAATCAATCATTAACGGAACCAGCATACTACACTTATGAAAGAAATTATCCTAATACAGATATTACCATATATCCTACAAATAGTCAATATCCCATTCAAATTACAAGTCAAATCGTTAAAAGTACTTATGATATCAATGATGATTTGGAGTTACCTGGTGGTTACTACCCAGCTTTACAGTATGAACTAGCTACAATCCTTGCACTTAACTATGGTAATTTAGAATTAGTACCAGGTCTTGAAGTGATAGCTAAGAAGCGTTTAGCAGCAGTTAAGAGATTAAACAACAAAGGACGTATGTTAAAACCAACTGGTGCACCTGGTCGTGGTAGAAGTTATGACATATACACTAATACAGGCGGTTACTAAGATATGGCAACTACAATGATAAGTGATTGGATATCACAGACTTATGAAGATGATTCATCTAATGTTTCATCTAAAAAGACTGTTAATATGTATTTTCAATCAACAGAAGGTGAAGGTAAAGCACCAGCAATCCTATTAGGAACGCCAGGTACAGCTACTTTTACACGTGAAGAACAAACACCATTTAACATTGAATCTATTCAGGGTTCTGGTGATCAACCTAACTTTGTTACTATTACAGCAACAGATCATGGTATGTCAGCAGGTCAATTGTTCAATGTTACTGGTACATTATATTACGATGAATTGAACCTTGTAATTATACAAGTTACTGCTAATACCATTGTATATTCTACATTACAAAACCAAATATCTTTAGAAGAGACTATAGGATCAGTTGTACCTACAGGTGAATCACCAATAACTGACGTTGAAGAGAATGCATCTTGTCGTGGATTATACACTACATCTACTGGAAGAGTATTTACTGTATTTGGTGCTAAGTTATTTGAAATATTCATTGATGGTACATGGGAATTCCGTTACGATATTGGTACAGGTGGATTTACTAAGGTAAGTATGACTGATGATGGGTTCAATTTAGTGTTAGTTGATGGTATTGATATGATTGTGGTAGATTTAACTACAAATATTGGTGCTAATATTACATTATTATTACCATTTACCAATCCTATTAAGGTAATTACACTAAATCAACGTATTGTTTGTATTAATAGTGATACAACTATCGGTGTAGACACTAGATTCTATTGGTCAGGTCAATTAGATGCAAATACTTGGGATGTTCTTAGCTTTGCGAGTACAGAATCTAATCAAGACCCTAATATTGCAATGGAAGTGCGTGAAGGTGAGGTATGGTTCTTCGGTCCACGCTCTTATGAAGTATGGAGAATAGATGAAAACCCAGATTTACCTTATGCTAAAGTAAGTGGTAACTCAACTGAGATAGGTTGTGGTGCTGCAAATAGTGTTACACAGATTGGTGGACAAATATTTTGGATCGGTAGCTCTACATCTGGTCAAAATGTGGTATTTATGTCACAATCAGCCGGTGCACAGCGTATATCTAACCATGCTATTGAAACAGAGCTTAATAAATTCGGTTTTAAGACCGCTGACGCTATTGGTTTCTCATATCAGCAAGTAGGACATACATTTTACGTATTAACGCTTATACAGGCTAATAAGACGTTTGTATTCGACATGTTAAATGGTAAATGGCATGAACGTTCATCGAAAGATGTATTGACCAATAAACAGAACCGTTGGGATATACTATTTGCAACATTTGCATTCAGTACTGTCATTGTAGGTGGATTAGCTAATGCTCGTATACTTACACTTGATTTAGATAGATATACTGAGTGGGATGGTAGACCAATTACACGTGAACATCAAGGTCCTATCATATTTAATTCATATAAGCAAGTATTTCATAAAGAATTCATGGTAGATATGGAAACTGGTGTAGGTTTACAACAAAATCAACCTTATCAATCTGGTATTCAGACTGCACAAGGTGATAATCCACAAATAATGCTTCAATTCAGTGATGATTACGGTCATACATGGTCATCTGAGCGTTGGACAGACATTGGTAAGGTGGGTCAATATGAAACAAGAGCTAGATGGAAGCGTTTAGGACGTTCTAGAGGTCGTGTTTACCGTATTGTGATATCTGATCCAGTTAAAGTAGTTATCATCGGTGCAAGAGTTACAGCAGGTTTAGGAGTACAACCATAATGGCATATTCTACAGTTTCAAATACACCAGCACAAAGACCGTTACTTGATAGTAGCGGTCTTATTGACCGTTCATGGCGGTCTTGGTTTTCATCGATTGGTGATGCATTGTTAGGTAAATGGGGTAATCAATCTCGTAATCTAACATTTATTAATATCATTCCTACAAATGAACAATACATATCATACAATGGTCGTGAAATGACATGTTTATTTGAATGGTCAAATGGTGTTACGTTTTCAAATAGTACAATTGAGTTAGATTTCCCTACATTATCCAATCCTGAGCGTCAAAGAAGTGATCTTACAGTCATTTCCGGTATGTTACAAGTATGGGATGGTGAGGATTTGGTAAAAGGGGCGTATGTAAAAGATAATATTATTACATTACCTAATATAAACATAAGTAATAGATGTATTGTTCAAGGAACAGTACTTACAAAAATTAAATAACAAAGGAATAAATAATTATGTTAGATGGAATAGTTGATTACATTTCAGATCCAACCGGAATGGGTGCATATCGTTCAGGTTTGAAGAAACAAGAAGATGCACAAAGGGCTGAACTAGGTGCAATGCGTGGTCGCATGGAAGGTGTTGCTGATGGTTATACTGAATCTGGTAAACAAATTAGTAGCTTATATTCACCATTATCTGCTTTAGCTGGTACAGGTGCTAATATGTTACAAGGTGATTTCACCACTGCTACGCCTAATTATCAATTTGAAGGCACTGTAGAAGATTATTTAGACCCTTCTATTGATTATCAAGTTGATCAGGCTACACGTGGTATAGAATCAGGTGCAGGTGCTCGTGGATCGCTTCTTAGCGGTGCTACATTGAAAGCTGTTGCTGATAGAGCACAACAAATTGGTCAAACTGGTTATGAGAACGCTCGTGGTGCAATGGAAAGAGATCGTGCATTTGGTGCAAATCAAGCACAAACAGACTTCCAAAACAGAGCTGCTAATAATGCAATGAGATTTGGACAAGCACAGAACTTAGTTAATGCTGGTGCACAAGGTCTACAAGGTCAAGCTGCTGGATTACAATTCGGACAACAAGGTGCAGGTTCGACATTAGCCAATGCATATGGTCAAATGGTAGATCCAACTGCAGGTTTAGGTGACATCCGTAAAGGTGAAATGCATGGTGCAACAACTGCTGGTATTGCCAATTACTTAAGTGATTTAAGTGAAAGTGCAGTAGGTTCATTAACAGGTCAATTTTAAGGGGTAAAATATGGGATATGATTTAAGTAATAGAGGTCCACAAGCTAATCAATTTGGTGGGTTTTTCAATAACCTTGCAAAAGGTGTTAGTTTAAGGAATGAAGAAGCTCGTAAAAGACAAGCTTTAGAAGCCGAGAGAGCACGTAAAGAAGAATTGTGGATGAAACTACAGAATCCTCAACAAACTGCGTTAAACAGGCTTAAAACACGTGGTACGATGAGTGATAGTGAATATCAACAGTATCAAGATGCGCAACCAGGTTTGTTATCTAATATTGGTGATTTCTTTACTGGTGAAACTACTCAACCACAATACTCTCCAGAATTGGCTGCTAAGGTAGCTCAGAGAGATGAATTCAATAAGTATGGTGTAGTTACTCCAGAGTTAGAGAAGTATGTAGGTGAAGACGCTCAGCAAGCTGAACAAGTACGTGCTCTTGGTGGTTTAGGTGAAGAAGATGCTGCATTACAATTATTAGGTCTTGGTGGTAATAAAGGATTAACTGCTGGTCAACAAATGGGATTACAAGCTCGTAAGGCACAAGCAGCTTTAGAACCTGAGTTGAATACATTAGCAAGGACTCTAAGTAACACTCAACCGGGTACTCCAGAGCATACAGCATTAGCTGAACAATATGATCAAAAGGTATCTGCTTATAATAAGTTAGCATTCACTGCTTCTGACAGGTGGAAAGGACCGTCTGTAACAGGTGTTGAAGAAGATATAGCTAAAGGGAAGAGAAGTGCTAAAAAGGCTTCTCAGGAGACTCTTAAGCCCTATATTGATGCTTATAAGCGTAACACTAAGCCATTGTTCGATAAGATTGCTGCATTAAGTAAAATTAGTGACATGATATCTCAAGCTAAAGCTGGTAATGGTGTAGCTCGTAAGGGTCTTTTAGCTGCTACTTCACGTCTATCATCTAATGAAGCGTTGAGTGATGGTGAAATGGCTATCATGATGAGTGGTAACCTTAGTGATATTTGGAAACAGTTTGGTGAAAAGCGTTTTGGTTCAGGTGCATCTATAGGTGAAACTGAAGTTAAGAATGCTATTGACATTTATAATCAAGTTCTTGGTACTGTTAAAAGTGAAAAGGGTTCAGTAACTAATGAATTTAAAAAGACATTAGGTGATGAATTGGGATCTGCCACATCACGTGGTTATTCTAAGAATGTACTGGATAAGTTATTATTCGGTGGTGTTAAATTACCTAGTGGAGTTAGTTCTAAGGGAATTCAGAAAGGTGAAATCAAAGATGAAAACCAAGGTACAGTTGGTAAAATTGTAACTGGTGCTCTTGAGAAAGCTGGTGAAATTATTGCACCAAAGAAAACTCAATCATCTGGTAGACAAGGTTCATCTAAGGGGCGATAATGGAAAGAAAAGAATTAATGGACGCTCTATCCAATAAGGGTAGAGTTGTTTTAGATGACGATGCTGTATATGCAAAGTATTTAGAATATGCAAAAGATAGTACATGGAAATCATTAGCTGATGAGATGTCAACTAAAGGTCGTGTAGTATTGGACAATGATTCAGTATATAATGATTACTTATCAATGTATAAAGAGCAACCAAAAGCTGAAGTTCCTGTTGAAGAAGGTATCACTGGTAAAGACTATGCTACTGCTATATTCCCTAGATCAATGAAGTCTATTGAAGAAGGTCGTGATGTAGTAGCTCCTGTTGATATTGAAAAAGGTGAACTTGGTTCTTTCTTACCATTTATATCTAATGAACAGTTAGCTTCTGGTATCGGTGATGCTTCATCTTTAGTTGGTAGAAGTGCTTCATCTCTATATGGTAGTGTTAAACGTGCTTTATCTGGTGATATGACTGAAGACGAACAATTAAAAGCAAACCTGGAAGATATGGGTCAAATTGGGTCTACTGATGATCAAGGTATTGTATCATCTGTCATTGAAGAAATTGTACGTGATCCAGCGATGATACCTTCTGCATTATTAGGGTCACCGATTGTGGCGGCTAAAGTTATAACAAGTATGCCAACTTTAATTCGTAACACTGAGTTAATGTCGAAAGTTGTTTCTAAATTTCCAGGTATCAAGAAAGTAATTGCCGGTGTTACAGCCGGTACTGCTGATATTGCATTAATGGACTTCATGAATGACTATGCTATGGATGAAGATAATATCAATGCTACATCATATGGTCTTGGTGCAGTTGGTGGTGCTCTTATTCCGGGTGCAATTAAAGGCGCTGAGAAGCTTAGTAAGAAGTTAAAGGGTGTTGACCTTAAGTTAAGTAAAAATGATCCTACAGTAGTACCTGACATCCCTGAAACATTTGGTATAGGTAAAGATGCTATGGTAACAGATTGGGCTGAAGGTACATCTGAAGCTGCTTTTAATACAGTTAAACCGGGTAAAAAAGGCGTTAGTATTAGTGATGAAACAATGAAAGGTGTTAAGGAAGGTAATAAAACTATCGACCAAGATGACATTTCTGGTTCAATATCACAACTAAAAAAATCACATCCAGGAGCAACTGCTACATCTATTGCACTTGAGAAAGTTGAGGATCTAGTTGCTAAAGGTGTTAATAAATCCGGTGGTGTTATTAATGAAGAGATTATCCCAATGTTAAATAATACTATGGGTATGTTAAATTCATTAGCTAATGCTACTAAGACTACATCTAATTATACAGTAGCACCGGCAGGTAAAGGTATTACAAAATCATTAGCTAAGGGATTGGATATATTCGGTCAAACTGGTGCAATGCGATTACCTGTTGATTTGGAGATATTACGTCAAAATGCTATTGATGAAGATATACATAATAAAGCTAAGATGAATTATAAGGAATATGTTGATCCTAACATAAAGCAACTATTATCTGTATTGAGTGATTGGGCTAACTAAACGAAAAGGACTCTTAATTGAGTCCTTCTTTGTAATCTGGATGGTATTTTTTAAGTACTTCAGGTTTAAATATTAATATAAATGGTAATGCGATAAGTCTTAGTACAACTGTCGCTACTGCTACCACTGCTACTACACTAATTAATGCTGCTGCTTCTAATATCATGATAAACCCCTCTGTTGTGTATGATATAAATATAACAAATGTTTATCTATTGCGCAATACTAAAACCAAAATAACTTATACCAACTAAAGTATATCATTATATATAAACTCTAGTAAAATATTTTACAAAGGAAAAACATAATGGGAATTAACTACTATAATCCTAGACCTAGGTACTTTACACCTAATGGTAAACCACTAGCTAATGGACGCTTATCGTTCTATTATCCTGATACCACTACATTAAAAGAGATTTATGATGAAGATGACAACCCTATTGCTAACCCTTCACCTTTAGATAGTCAAGGTTATGTTAGAGATCAAGGTATTTACTTAGGAGTAGGTGAATATAAAGTTGTACTTGAAAAGCTTACACCTGCTGGTTACATTCCAGTATGGACTATTCCTAAAGTATCTGGTGATGGTTCATTTAATTCAGGTGGAAGTTGGGAGATTATTGAGAATATTGATGCTCTTATTAACATTCCTACAGACTCCGGTGTTAAATATGCACAAGTATTAAATTACTATACACCTAATGACGTTGGTGGTGGTTACTTTATTTATGATGAATTTTCAACTGCAACTCCAGATGGTGGTAGTGTGATTGCGCCTTTAGGTACGCCTACGCAAGGTCGTTGGATTCGTCAGTTTGATATTGATGGTGTTAATTGTCATCAATTTGGTGCATGTTCTACATCTAACTCTTCAATGAATACTAATATGCAACTTGCAGAAACGTTTGTTATTAGTAATGATCAGTTCAAAACATTAACAATACCGAATGATGAATATCTATTAACTGGTGATTATACATTTTCAGGTAAATATACATTAGTAGTTCAAAATGGTGTAATATTCACTGGAGCTTCTACTTATAATGTTACAATAGAAACAACTGATGCTATTGTTGATGGTAAAACAAGTTTAGTAGATGATAACATTCTACTACATTTCTTACCGCTATCTGGTCGTGATGCATATATTGAATGGTTTGGTGCATTAAGTACTTATATCAGTGATAGAACTGCATTTAATAGATCAGATGCCATTGGACGTATCATATTCAGTGGAGAATATACATTGGAACCAACAGGTACTCCAGTTGCAATAAACGTTGATCGTGTTCACTTTGTTAGAAATACTACAATAGATATCCCAGGTAGTTATCCAGTTTGTACATTCAATAACTATACAATCGAATCAGATGTTGAGAATGTATTCATTAATGGTAATGTGGGTTCAGTTGCATTTAGTAACAAAGAAGTTCATATTAGAATGTTTGAAAATGTATTAGATGATGCTACTATTTATGAAGATTACGTTAAGATGATATGTCAAGATAATACTAAAGAAGGTACAATCTTATTTGATCAACCTAAGACATATACATCAAATGTTACATATACTGATGCTCTATATAGTGTTAAGTGTACATTTAGAAATGGTGCAATATTAAAATCCAATAATGCAATATTCATTGGTCAAGTTACTAATGGTGGTGAACATATATTTGATAATACATCAGGTAACACGCCTATTATGTTTGGTTCATATATATTACAATGGTGGAACCCATCAGAATTTGATAACACATCACTTAATATTAATACAGTGAATGCTGTTAAAAAAGCACATAGTGCTCAACTTAACTCTAATCTATTCTTAGGTTCATATTCATATATCGATGGTCTAGGTTCTAAATTCTACGTAAGTTCAAGTATATCAATAACTAACACTGGTGTAACATTATTTATGAAAAACTGTGAGTTTGTTGTAAGTAACTTTTCTGGTGGATCTTTCCCTGAAACTGCATTTAATATTGAAACTGTTGTTGATTTTGATAACATGTATTTTTACTTAGACACTGAAGGGATGTATCTTAGTGGTGACGGTAATGGTGTTATGAAATCTTGTTACCTATCTAATAGTGAATCAGTTGATAGTGTAATTAGTGTTGGTATTGATAGTGTTGGTATTGTTAAATATAATGGTGATTTCACTATGATAGACTGTACAATATCAACTCCTAATAATGATGCTGTGAGTTCTCAGTTCTATGCTCCTGATAATCTTACACTTAAGAATGTTACAACTTCTTTTTCAGGAAGTGTACATGTTATTGCAGTGGCAGGTAATACTACTATTCCAAATGTTAGAGTTGATGACTGTACATTCGGTAATACTATCGCTAGTTTAAATAATCCACAGAATATCGGTAAGTGGCATGTAACTAATACTACATTCACTGGTGGTAGACTTAATATTAAAGCTGCTGGTGATGAGCCGGGTGCAACTATCATTGATAACTGTATCTTTAACATTGCAACAAATAGTGTTAACAATGAACGTGCTATTGAATTAAATACTAATGTAAGTGCAACGTTAAGTAATGTAACTATCACTAATAACAAATTCAATGGTGGGTCAATATTCCTTAATTCTCCAGGTTGGCATTATAAAGCTGATGGTGTGGTAATTAAAAATAACATTTTTGATATTGTTAATGCATCACCTGCTGAAGAGTGGAGTACAGAAATTATCACTATTGGTAGTAAAAATCCTACACCAGGTACTGACTATGGTGAATATTTTGATGATGTTACAGGTGTTGGACCATCAATCAGATATTATGATGTAACAGGTAATGGTAGATGTGAAGTAACGGCTAATGTATGTATGAATGATGCATTATATGTTGGAACTGATCAAAACTATACTGCTCTTGTTTTATTGGGTGCTAGTACTCCAGAGTATGTTACATTATATAATACTCAATGGGATCAAGGAACTGCTGCTGTATTACAAAAAGATATCACTGAACAAATACTAGGTGCTGGATTAATTCCAATGACTGGTGGGTTCTGGGGTAGTAATGGTGATACAACTACTGTAAGTACTGATCTTGGTATAAGAACTGGTTTCAATATGATAAGAGAACCGGGTAGTGCTAATGCTAAAGCAGTGTATGGTCTTGATCTTAGTGATGATCAAACTAACCTACAACTTAAGTGTTATCTCGAATGGAATAAAGCATCTTGTGTAAGTAATCCATCTTGGATAGTCTAGATATAAAAAAGGGAATCATTTGGTTCCCTTTTTTAATATATCATTCCATATAAACAGTTATAAATAAGTTAATAATTTTTAAGGAAACGATATATGAGTTTTAATTTAATGCCTACAATCAAACAACATTTTGATGACAAGAATGGCAAACCTTTAAGTGGTGGTAGGGTTAATACATACCTTGCCGGTACAAATACGCCATTTAATACATATACAGATTCTACTGGTTCTACAGTTAATGGTAATCCTGTTATATTAGATATGCGTGGTGAAGCTGATATTTGGCTTGCTGATAATATTTCATACAAAGTTGTATTAGAAGATAGAAATGGTAATGAGATATATACAGTAGATAACATTGTTGGTGGCGGTGGTGACGGTGGTGGAAACATCGTAATGGATTTAGAAAATGCAGGTGAATGGAATTACACATTTGCTGGATTTCCACCTGCAATTGATGATCCTGAAGATATTACATTAGCTGCAAGTGAATGGGTTATATGGACACCTAATGGTGCACCAGCAAATGTACAATTTGTAATTATGAATCCAGTTGATAAGGATGGTATTGATTTATCTCTTTATTTAGATACAATTACAACATCATCTATTTTTCATGCTCGTGATAAGAATGAACCAAGTTCAGCATTCAGTACAGAAATCTCTGAAGCAACTATATTAAATAATGGAAATTATATTTTCCCACAACATAGCAATAATTCATTGATCAATGACTTTACATCATTAGTAGGTAGTACATCATCTATTAACTTCGATGCTCAAAATGATTATAGTAATGAACTAGACAACAAACTTGATAAAGTAGATACAGCACCACAAAGTGTAGCTTCTGAGGTTACTCTTAAAGAAGGTATTATCATGGGTAATGATAAGTGGATACGCCCTGAGACACCTCAAGAAAACATGTACCTAACTCTTGGTACTAATCCAAGTGGGCTTAATACAACTGTTCAAATGTACAAAGATACTTTAATACTAACAGCAGGTGATGGTACAGCGAATGTTGGGTCTATTGCTATTGATCCAAATGGTTTTAGTGCATATGATGCAAATGGTAACTATCGCTTTGCAGGTATTAAAAGTGGTACTCCTATTAAATCTATTGGTATTGATGGTGATGATGAATTGGTTCAATATGATTATTCAGACCCTTCAGATAAGCTTGATAAAATAGATACAGCTCCACAAAGTGTTGAGAGTTCAGTAGACTTTAAAGGTGGTGTAAGAGTTGGTAGTGGATTTAATGGTCCAGGGTCTCAGAACATCCTTTTAGAAGATGATTCTAGCTCTTACATCTGGAGTAAAGATGAGAGTGGTCTATCTATACATAAATCATTTGATGATGGTGCTACCTCTGATTTAGACCTTGAAAATACAAGAGCTAAGTTAACAAACAGAGATGGTGATTTAGAAGGTAGTATATCTGTAGGTCAAAGTGGTGACATGGGTAATGTCCGTCTTCAAGCTAGTGACTATGAAGGAGCAGATGCAACTGCAGTAATCAACCTTGAATCAGGAAGTGATACACAGAAAACTAAAATGAACTTCATATTGGAGTCTACATTAGGTGGTGGTACTGGTGAATTCGACTTCTCTGGTGGTCCACTTAGAATTGAAACTGCAGATGAAACTCCAGTAAAATCACTAGGACTTAATAGTTCAAATGAAGTGATTGAAACTGCTTATGTTGATGCTTCAGGTAAACTTGATTCTGTACAACCTGGTACAAATATTTCTATTGATAATACTGATCCATTGAATCCAATTATTAATGCAAGTGGAACAACTGCTGGATTAACATCAAAAGTATATTTCACTGCAGACTTAGATCCAGTTAATACAACTTGGTATCAATTAAGTGATAGTGGTAAAGGAACAGCAACAAGTGCACAACAAACATTATTACTAGGACCAAATACTAATGCAGACTTTACTGAGAATTACATTTCTGGTGAATATGGTTTTGCTGGTGAAGTTGCTGGTGGTGATTATGAGATGCAATTAGTTGTTGAGGCAAGTAATAACAATGGTAACCAACGATTTACTGCTGCTTTTGATTTATATGATGCAGATGGTATATCAGGTCACGTACCTTTAGCTACACTTGATAGTGGTATTTTAGATATACAAGGAAATAACCCTACTCAAATCAAGTTGACAGGAAGTTTACCTGTTTCTGTACCTCATTCAGCAACACAACGTGTACGAGTTACTATAACTGCATATAAAGTTGGTGGAAGTAATAACACTACATTATCAGTATGGAGTGGTTCAGACTATGAGAGTTTTATTAATGTACCTGTACCAATTACTACTGATGGAGTTACTGACTTAAGTACAGTTAACCCAGGTGGAACACTTACAGAGTCACTTAATATACTTAATGCTAATTCTGGTGGTGGTACTGTTAATGTAGATAACTGGACAGAGCTTGTAGCTGCTCTTGCGGTTCCAGGAGAGAATAATATCTTCTGCAATAACGAGGTGTTTACCTCATCTGGAACTGTAGTAATAGATGGTGCAAAGCGTGTTTATGGTGCTAATATTAGTTCTAGTGTAGGTCAAACTATCACAATGAATGGAGATAGTGTATCCTTCTATAATACGAATTTTCAAGCAACTGGTGATACTTATAATGGTTCAGCTACTATTTACGCTAGAAATGTTAGTGCATCTGCTGGATATTCTGGTGCTGGTTCATTTACATATGAGAAATTGTCAGGTTCATTTAGCGGTGCTGTACAATCTTATTGGGATAATACATATGATGCAGCTTCTGCTGGTCAAGTATTTAGAATACCTCTAGTTAAAGCTGGAACTTTCAATAGTACTTACACTACATTATCAACTCACTCATCATTTGCTCAAGGACCACTTAATGTATCACCAATATTCACAGGTAGTGTTGCAGGTAATATCGTTGGACTACAAATGGCAATGGAATCTATCAGTGCTAATGCGATGACTATGGAAGTAGTAGCAGAGCAAGTACCAGTAGATACTGCATGGTCAATAGGTACTGGTACTGAGATTGGTCGAGTGAAGATATTTGATAATGCTACGGTTACTGCTAATAACTATTCACGAGAAATAACCATTTCACCAATTGCATTTAGCGGTAACATGAACATATTCGTTTACTTATATGCGCTTGGTAGTTACTCAATTAAAGATTTTGAACTAGTTACATTCTCAAACTAAAACATATATACTATTACAAAGGAAAATAATATGATAATACTTAAAAACTTAGCAGGTGCGCCTGCTTCTCTAAGCTGGGATGGGGCATCCATCCCGGTTGGTTCAGAATTCACTTTCACAAAAGAGTTAGTGAGATCTGCTACTTACAATGGACCTACAACTGCTGAATTATTGGCTATTCAAGAGGCTATCGCTGCCAACACTGCTGAACTTTGTGTTAATGCCGAGACACCAGGAGACTGTAATGCCTTCCTAAGTCAGTTAGCTAACACTCCTACTGATACGGTGCTTGAATATGAAGTAGATACAGCTCTTGGTTCTGTATTTGGTAATCACTCTACAAGTGCATCAGGTAATGACAATGTTACTGTTAAATCAGCAGAGATTGACTCTGTAGAAGTAAGGAGTTCATTATCTAGATCTAAATTAGATATAAGTGCTGATTCACTATCAATCTCAACAGATGACGGTACTGGTACTCCTGTTACAAAGAGTGAAGTTAAAGTAGCTAACTCTGGCGTTAATATGACTATGAAGGACAATGATAACATTGCTCAGGTAGCTTTAACTCCTGAACTTGGTGCTACTATTGAATCACATAAAGATATTAACCTAAATCCTGAAGATGATGTTAAAATCAATGGTGTAAACTTAGATGCTTACATTGCTCAAACAGTGGGTGCAGTATCTGCATCTATTAAGGTTGCTAATCTTACAGAGCGTGATAACTTGGTTATTGATACTGTACCGACATTCGCATTCGTTGAAGATGATGGTGATGGACGTTGGGCTTTATATCTTGCTAAGACAACTGGTGATGCTATGGATCTTGCAGATTGGGAGAAAGTTTCTGACCCAGATCTATTTAACTCTGCAATGACTAAAGAACAGATTGAAGCTACATTAGGTGATTCATTGTCCAATTATGTTGGTAAAGAAGGTAGTGAGACTATCTATGGTTATAAGCATTTTAAAGATGCGATGCATATGGATGAAAGGCTTACTTTAGGTGAAGATGCTGGGGCTGATCCCATATTAGTGGCTCTTAAATCTCATACAGCTTATGGAGTAGGTAATAATTCCTCTGTAGGTAACTCTGCACAAAGTAGATATGTATGGCATGACTGGGCTGCATTCTGTAGATCAAGTACACCTAGTTTTGAAACAAGGACTGTAGGTGGAGTTTGGGGTACGGAGGTATTAAGTAAGTTACCTTTTAACCAGAAACAATCTCAATCACTTATACCGTTTGCGACTGGTACACACACTGGAGCTAGATGGACTTGGAATGGAGTAGGTTGGAGTTCAATATCTAGAATTCTAATTGCATTTACTTACCAGTCTCCTAGTCCTGAGAAGAATATCATTATTGAAAGTTCGGTTGATGGTATCACTTGGACTGAGAGACATAACTCACTAACAACTTCGTATGACGCTGTTATATGCCCAATCGATTATATTGCTGGTGACAGTCAACTTAGATTGACCATCCTTAACGATTCTGCGTCAGGTAATGTAACTATTGCTACCATTAAGTTATTGACTAACCGTCTTGGTGGTCAAGGTAGGGGTACTGAGTATGAATTCCCTTACGACTGGGATGAGCATAAAAATATCACTATTGAAGGTGAATTAGAAACTCAGAAGCTAGTACACCTTAGAAATCAACATGACTCACAGAAGATGCGTGTCGGTTATGGTGATGGTGATGATTCATATGTTTCTTGGTATAAAGGGACTAATCGTAAAGGTTACATCCAAGCTCAGAATGGTACATTTAAAATTCATGGTGATGGAGTACCAATTACATTATCAGGTACATCTTTATCAGTAGATTCTTCTATGGATATGAAAGATAATACTATATATAATGTTGGGTTACTTCAAGGTGATAAGTCTGAAATGGATCATTATCACATAAAAGATAGACGTGCTGAAGGTGATAAAATACCTACTGGTTACTCTGACCATACTATGGAGATGGCTTTCACTAATCAAATCGCTGGTTCAGTAGGTTGGGAATCTGTCCTAACAATGCGTGGATGGGATACTAACTATCAAACTTGGCAATTAATAGGTGGTTCAGATAACTCTGATGGGAATAAAGATAGATTGTTCTTACGTACAGGTCGTGATGGTTCTTGGAGTGATAGACGTGAGTTTGTTACTACTAAGGATGGTACTGTTACAGCATCTAGGTTTGTATCTGATTCAGGAAGTGAAAGTGATTACTTCTTGAACAAAGTTAATGAACCTGCAACATTCGCTGAATGGTCACGTAGTGATGGTACACAACCTTCTTCAATTGGCTATGATGGTTGGGGTAGATTGTTATTTGCTACAACAGATGCAATGTTTAACCGCAGAGGTACATTTGGTGATGCTAGTGATTATAGTAAAGCTGGTTCAGTAATTGTTAGAGCACATGATGATCTTATTGCTGAGATTGGTGCTTATGGTGAATCACAGGGAACAGGTAGATTATATGTAGGACAGAATAGTGCATATGGTGGTGGTATTGAATATAACGGTGATAATGCTCCAGTAACATCTGGTGCAGGTGCTGACTATGTTACTCTTTATAGACGTTCCAATGACACAAACTATTGGACTGCTCGAAATTTACACAGTAACAATGATTGGGAATTCCGTGGTCAAGTTAAAGCAGCTTCTTTAGATATTACTGGTGATGCAACTATTGGTGGTAATGTTACGGTGGATGGTCACTTAAGACAGACCTTATCTGATTCACAAACAGAATCTAACTATATCATAAGAAACAACGATTCTGAATACCCAGCTCTTTACACTAAGCAAATTGGTAATGGTGATGTTCAATGGTGGAATGCTGGACCTTCTACTGAGAATATCGAGTCAAGTAGAGTTGCACGTATAACTAAAGATGGTAGTTTTTATTCTGAAGGTGATTTAGATATTGCCGGTAATGCTATAATTAGAGGGGGGTTATCACTACCTAAAACTATGTATGCATATGCTGATACTGGTGAAGCTATTCGTATTGGTCAAGGACAAAATAGTAGTAACTACATTAGTTTCTATAAAGGTACTACTCGTAAAGGATACATTCAAGCAGTCGATGATGGATTGAAGATTGGAACTGATACGAATGAAGTTTCTATTGGTGGTTCTAATAAGTTTCAACATGGTAACGAGTTTAACAATGATAGCGGTATACATCTAAACTTCCGTAACGGTGCTGATGTGTATGTTGGTGGAGACTCAGGGTCTGGCGTTAGTGCTAACTTAAATGTGTATGGTGATGTATTCAGTAATGGATCCAAGCTTGCAAAAGAATCATATGCTATGTCTAGATCGGCTGGTACTTCTACTAACCTTACTTCTACATTTACTGATATGGGCTGGAATGAGATTAAATATAGTCGCTTCCAATCAGATGCTTCAGGTCAAACATTCGCTCAGAACAATGCGAATGGTGTGTTATCAATGCAGTCTCATGCAGGTGATTATGGTAGACAGATCGGATTTAATGATACTGATGAAGGATTGTTTACTCGTAAATTCTCTAATGGTTCTGCTGGTAACTGGTTACAAATTGCTACTAGAGATTTTGTTGAAAAGGCACGTGATATCAAAGTTCTAGATTCAATTGGTACTAACGATCCTGATTCTAATGCTCTTGTATTGCAACCAACTGGTGGTGCTCCTGTATTTATTGGTGGCGGTTCAAATAGTTCGTATTTAGTAGTAAGAAATGAAGCTAATATCAATAAATCATTGAGTGTTTATGACGAAACTAGATTCGGTAGAAAGAACAGTGCTGAACGTGTTGCAATGTCAGCAGGTTGGGGTTTATCTGACGGTGGTGCTACTGTTTATGATACAAACTTGAAAAAGGTTTGCTTCTGGAACGGTTCAGCCTGGGAGATGGTAACTTCAACTGTTATCTAAATCAAACTAAAAAGGGGTATAAAAGCCCCTTTCTTTTCAATAGGAATATTATTATGGAAAATATGAAAGTAGAAAGAATTGATGATCATATGTGGCGATTACTAGAAGATTATGCATCTCCTGTATTCCCTGAATTAACCATCTCTAAGGGTTTTATTTGGAATGGAGCAAGTATACCAGAGCCATGTAGAATGATACTTAATAACGCTGATAGAGGGGTCTTAGAAGCTTCTTGTGTACATGATTACTTATACAGCAACGGTGGGCGCATCGGTTGTAGTAATAAATTAACTAGAAAACAGGTTGATATGATATTTGAACATGAACTTAAGTATTATAAAATATCATCATTTATAGCAAATTTAGCATACTATAGTGTTAGAGTAGCTGGGGGAAGTCATTGGACTGAATATGCAGACAGATAACGAATTAATACTATATAGAAATATTTATAACAACTCATCTACATTTGGTGAGTTAGTTTATGATAATGTTGCATTTTGCTATACACTAGAAGATAAGGTTAGAGCTATTGATGAAAAAGTATTTGGTGAAACAGCTATAAGAGCTGGTAGATATAAGTTAAGTATCACATATTCAAACAGGTTCAAAAGAATGATGCCCTATTTACATGATGTACCAATGTTCGAAGGAATAAGAATACATTCAGGTAATACAGCAAAACACTCTCACGGCTGCATATTAATCGGTTTTAAGCATGGTGATACATTTGATACCATTTATGAATCAAAAGCTGCTGAGAAGTCTCTTATGGACCTTATATTCGACAATGAGATTGAATCAATATTAATTATAGACAGTAAAGCTATATAAACATTTATAATACAAGTGATTATGGAAAACACATGGAAACAACAATAATAACAATACTGAAACTATTGGGGCTCTCTACTCCAGTAGCAACTACAGTAGCAACTATGGGATTGACTCCTGTGATAGTGATAGTGATGATAATTTTAAGTAAATTCGTCATAGTACCTTTTTTAACTAAAACATATGAAAAATACGTTTTATTTGGTGATGCTATACTGAAGAAACTTGATATATTAATAGAGAGTAACAATAAGATATTAAATAGTCAAGATAAGATTGATAATATGATAGAAGATGTTATGAGTGATTCGATAGGATATACTGATAAACGATTAGCATTGAAGATATTTGCGTCTAATACACATAAACAATTGTTATTATGTCATGCATTTTACAATGTAAGACAAAGACAAAATCATATTAAGACTGAACGTGATGCAATTATTGGTAGATATAACAGAAAATCAACAGAAATGAGTGGTAAAGCTGTAGATATGTTAAGTGAATTCACTTATAATGGTAAGAGTCTTAGTATATATTGGAGTAATATGGGGTCAGAGAGCTTCTTTAGGCATTTATTTAATGATTTCTTTATGTTACAAGAAGAAGTGAGTGAAGGTAAAGTTGTTAAAGATAGTGATATAACTGATACACTTGATAGAATACTAGCAACATTAATGAATTCATTCAAAGTCTGGTTAGACACAAGTGAAGTGTATATTGATCAGAAACTCGGCATTACCCTATGGGAAGAAGATATACTAGAATAAAAGAAAGGGACTTTTAATTAAGTCCCTTTCTAGTTTGTCGGAAAACAAATGATGGATGTTCTCTAGTCATCCGTTATTAGTATATACTGTAAGTAATTGAATTAGATGATGTTAGAATTATATCATTACTCAATGAGAGTACACCTACTCTTTATTCTCCCAATCTTCTAGCTTCATTTCACTCTTTAAAGATGATACAGCGTAAACATTAACACCATTTCTAATAATAAGCAAACATTCTTCACTTGGGATATGCATGTTATCAATTTCATCTTGAGTTAAACCATCTTCTTTAGCCCAATCTTTAATAACATCTTCAACATCATCTAATACAATGTATTGACACTCTTCACCATCATCATTGAAATCCGGTTGAGTGATAAGCATATGCTTTAGAGCTTTTTCTTCAGCATCAGCTTGATCCATGATTTCATGTTTACGCTTATTAAGTTCTAAGTAGTTATCAAAGATATTTCTAACAGTTAAACCCTCAAAATATTTATCAAATAACTGATCAGAACTAATCATTTCAGCAAGTGTAGGATCATATACAAATCCATCTTTATCTACATTCATTAACAAGTTCATTGCTAATGTAAATTCTTCTTTTCTATTTTCGTTCATTTTTCTATCTCCTGTGCAAGTTGTGCACGTAATTTCATATTTTCATTCTTACATTCTAATGCTAAGCTAAGTGCTACAATGATAGCACTAAATACAATGATTTCAGTCAGTAACTTACTCATTAATATATTTCCCGTTGAATTTGAATCCATTAGCTGGCTTACCATTAATATCTTTAAATGATTGTGTACATTTCTCTTTCATTACACGTTCTTTATGCTCACTTTCAGCTAACCATTCGTTCCATAATTCTTCTTTACTTTTCATACTGTTATTTCCTTGTTAAGTAGTTATAAATTAAAACATCGATTTTATTAAGTAGTCTAGTCATTAGTGTAAATCCCTTCAATGTCAGGTGTTAATTCATGCTCTAATGCATCATATTCCAATTCAATTAAGTCAGAAATTAATCTAGACATTGAAATGTCTTCATGATTAGTGATGCGTTCTAGTTTAGTACGTGTTTCGTCAGATAAGTGTATGTTCATTCTCATGTTAGTGTCCTTGTTGATTGTTAAAATCTAATGAATGATGATGTATCATTCTATAAGTGTAAATTGTTTTAGCATTGCGTGATATGTAAGCCGGAATTTCTTGTACTTGGGACTTATATTCCATTGTTGGTACATCAAATCCTTTCACACGACCATCTTCTTCACCGAGCATCACGTTCTTATCTACAAGGTCACCTAATGAATTAGCATTAGTAAGCTTAACTAATAGATTAAAGTCATCAGATTTTGTGTTAAGACGTACTGTAGTCACTTTTAACTGACCTTTGTAATGACCATTTGTAATGCGTTCTGCTTTTTGGAATGTAATGTATACTTCATTATCATTGATTACCGTTACTGCACCGATCACTGCATTTACTACATTTATTGTTTTCATAATTACGACCTCACTCGTTATTTTTATGTATCTACTATTAAAGTTTATACTTGTGTATACACAATATACACAAAAAAACACACTCTGTCAATAAAAAGTGTGTTTTTTTTAATTTATTTTCTCATTACGGTTATTATATAAAACAATTGCACCACCTACGACTATAACTAGTAGTAATACAAATGGAAATGATATGATAAGCATTTTGATTAACCCTATAATAGTAATACCAGTAAGTGCACTAGTAATACCAAATATACCCAATAATATAGTTGGTATTACTATTATACCAACTATAACAAAAAGTGTTCCAAAAATATTTTCTAATATGGTATCTGTTTTTGACATGATAAATCCTTTACTTGTTTGGTTATAATGTAAATATAACTTGTGTATACACATTAGTCAATATATTTATTAACTAAGCGTGTTTATTTCAATTCTTTTATAGTTCCGATGATAGTTTCAACATAATCACCTGCTTCATTAGTGTAACCGTAACATTCATCAATATCAAGATAATATTTAAATGCGCTATTTAAATATCGTTCGAATGCATAATAATCTTTTTCATCAATTTCAAATACATCACCTAAATTTAGAGCTTCTTCTATAAATGATAACTCATTAAAACCAACACTGAGAGCCTGTGAGAAGCTGTTTAGAGCCTGTTCTACTATTAATGATATAAGTAGACCCCTGATCACTTAAGAGCCTTAATTTCTTTAATTTCATTCTTTAAGTCATGTACTTCAGTATTTAGATTTAACATTGCGTATTGTGATTTGACAATGAGTATTAGTAGTGCTATTAGTAGTATAAATGCAATCATTATAACTCTCCTTTGA
>Ga0208299_1000824_pt1 | contig 25865 bp, 30 predicted proteins | sample 15_taG_FD_184089 | JGI IMG/M metagenome (GOLD analysis project Ga0208299, IMG submission 184089) | Marine viral communities from the Subarctic Pacific Ocean - 15_ETSP_OMZ_AT15312 metaG (SPAdes) (version 2) | ecosystem: Environmental > Aquatic > Marine > Oceanic | place: Pacific Ocean | collected...
GGAAAACGGAACAATAGAAGTTGAAGCCCTGACTTACATAAGAGGCCGCTCCATCTCAAATGCATATATCATTATAGATGAGGCACAAAATCTTACCGCTCATGAATTAAAGACGATTCTCACAAGAGTGGGAGAAAACACAAAAATCATTTTAACCGGAGATGTAGAACAAATTGACAATGCTTATATTGATGAAACATCAAACGGCCTTACACACGCTGTTGAAAAATTCAAATCACTTGAAATATCAGGCCACGTCACGCTTTTAAAGGGTGAGAGATCTAAAGTGGCAACCATCGCAGCAAAAATTCTTTAATTTTTTTAAAAAAAATGTTAACATTTAACTTGACTTGGAGGAAATAATGGAATATAATAGTAAAGAGAGTCCAGAATTGTTTGAAAAAGTAAATAAAGAAAACCCCTTAAAAACATGGCTTGTAGAGTATGTTGGGAAACAACTGAATCCCTCAGACGATGAGGTTAATGTAGAAATGATAATTGAAGTAATGGCAAAGGAATTTCCAGAGTTCTTGCTTCCAATTGCTGAAGAGAACTTTATCCGAGGATACAGACAAGCAATGACCGACGTAAAATATAGCGATGAAATCGCCAACAAGGTTAAGAAAAAAGCTTGAGAGAATATATCAAAGAATCTGTCGCTCGTTTGGCCAAGAAGAAATATAGCCTTCATAGCCATAAGGCATTTGTAGTGAATCCGTTCACTAATGATGTTAATTTTTCTTCTATTTTGAGAAGAATCGAAGATTTGATACCTGAGCACCTTATGAATGGTTTCGAGGTCATATATATCGGCCAGTTTAAGGATTTCCACAAAAAAGGAAGACCTTTTAACGCCACTTTCAAAGATGGAGCCATCTATATTTCTAATGATCAGGATGACGACGCAGATTTAATTGATGATATTGTCCACGAACTGGCCCACTCAATCGAAAAAGATGAAAAGTTTAATAATATCATCTATGGAGATGGCGAAGTGGAATCTGAGTTCTTGGCGAAAAGACAGTCATTGTATCATTTGCTTGACAAACCAACTACAAATATGGTACACTATCTGAATCCTGAATATGACAAAGCTTTTGATAAACACTTGTATAAAGATTTAGGCTATGACTATTTAAGAACCGCTGCATCAGGCTTATTTTATTCACCGTATGCTATCACCTCATTGAAGGAGTATTGGGCGAATGGGTTTGAAAATTATTTACTTGGAGACGCATTAAAACTGCGTGATCTAAGTCCGGTTCTTTTTAAGAAAATAACAGAACTGCTAGAAACAGAAAAGGAAGAGTATTAAAGTGAAAGTAAACTTTTTAACAGAAAACACAGTTGAAATTACCTTGGAAGTGGTTTCAAGATATAATAAATCGCGAGAAGGGCGAACGATCTTCGGAAACGCTTATATGATCGAACAATTTGAGTCCCAACATCCAAACAAAAAAGTGTTGAAGGTTTTAAAAGGTCACCAGCTTGACAACTTTACAAAAACTGGAACCTTTTCGGGTACTTGGGTGTTTGAACTTGAAAAACCACCAGCACCAAAGAAAGTTGCAACTCCGAAGAAACAAAGCACAAAAAAGAAGAAGACGTCTTTAAAGTAAACAAAATGGCACATATATCATACTCAGAATTAAAAGAATGGACGACTTGTCCATGGAAACATAAGCTAAAATATGTCGATAGAATCAATGCGTTTTTTGGAAACGAACACACAGCGTTTGGCACAGCAATGCACACTGTCTGCGAAAACATTGTAGAGGAAAAAGACGTTGATCTAAAACAACTGTTTCAGACTGAATTTCTTGCGAATCTTCAAAAACTAAAAGACACCGACTCCAATTATGACTTCAAACAGGGTCTCATCTCCGATATGAGAACCCAGGGAGAAGATATTATTGAATTTATCCTTCCAGGCATAAAAAGTTACTTTGGTTCCTTTGAGTTGGCTTCCGTAGAAGAAAAGCTTTACGAGGACATTGAAGATTCAGACTACAAGTTCAAAGGTTTCATCGACCTTGTGGTCAAAACCAAAGATGGCAAGTATCATGTCATTGACTGGAAAACCTGCTCGTGGGGTTGGGACAGTCGCAGAAAAACTGACAAGATCACCACTTATCAGATCACTCTCTATAAACACTATTGGTGTAAAAAACACGATATTGACCCTAAAGATGTCAATACACACTTCGCACTGCTTAAAAGAACCGCTAAGAAGAATAAGGTTGAATTTTTCAAAGTTACCACTGGAAACAAAAAAATAGAAAATTCACTTAAATTATTAAACAAAGCAGTGTACAATATTAAGAAAGAGAACTTTATCAAAAACAAGTTGTCATGTCGCGGAAGATATGGCGCTTGTGAATTTTATAAAACAAAACACTGTAAATGAGGTTTAAATGAGCGATGACAAGATTAAGGTCTTCACTATAAGTGATATGCCCTTTAGTCCAAGCGGCGTCGGCACTCAAACAAAATATGTTTGTGAGGCTTTGCTTGAGACTGGAAAATTTAAAATTGTAAGTTTCGGCGGTGCCATTAAACACCAAAAATATGATCCTATAAAAACTCAAGAATATGAAGATGACTGGATTGTCTATCCCGTTGATGGATATGGTAATCAAGAAATGGTCCGTTCTTTGCTGAGACAAGAAAAGCCTGACATTCTTTGGTTTATGACAGATCCGCGCTTTTGGGGTTGGCTATGGGAGATGGAAAATGAGATTCGTCCGCTTATGCCGATGGTTTACTATCATGTCTGGGATAACAAGCCCTATCCGATGTATAACAAAATGTTCTATGAATCAAACGACAGAATTGCTGCAATTTCAAAGGTCACTGATGACATCGTAAAAAACGTTGCACCCACCGTTAAATCTTGTTATTTGCCCCACGCGGTAAATACAGACATTTTCAAGCCTTTGGAAGATGAAGAGAAAAAAGACGAGTTTAAGAAGTCAAGTTTTGGAGATTTTTATGACCCCAACAAAGTGATTTTCTTCTGGAATAACAGAAATGCCCGTAGAAAACAAAGCGGTTCGTTGATTTTCTGGTTTAAGAAGTTTTTAGACAAAGTTGGTCACGATAAAGCCACGTTAGTTATGCACACAGAAGTAAAAGACGAACACGGTCAAGACCTCCAGCGAATTATTGATTTCCTTGGGATGAAAGACGGCCAAGTACTATTTTCACAGAAAAAAGTTCCACCAGAGGATCTGGCCAAAATGTATCAAGTAGCCGATTGCACGGTAAATATTTCTGATGCCGAAGGTTTTGGCTTGGCAACTCTTGAATCTTTGGCTACGGGCACTCCGATCATTGTTACGATGACCGGAGGTTTACAAGAACAAGTTACTAATGGCGAGGATTGGTTTGGTATTGGTATCGAACCAGCTTCTAAGGCTATTATTGGTTCTCAAGAAATCCCTTGGATTCAAGAAGATCGTCTAAATGAAGACGACGTTGTGGACGCTCTAGAAAAGATGTACAATTATTCTAAAGAAGAAAGGGAACAAATTGGTCAACGAGGCCGAGAGCATGTAATGAAAAATTATAATTTCACAGATTTTAAGCAAAAATGGGTTGATTATATGTTACAGATACACGAAGAAGAAGGTTCCTGGGAAAATAGAAAGAAAATCCAACGCTGGACACTGGAGGAAGTATAATGAAAAAGAAAGTTATCGTTCGCGGACCTGCGTTAACAAGAACAGGTTATGGAGAACATGCGAGATTCGTTCTAAGAGCTTTGAGAGAAGTAGAAGATAAAATTGATATTTATCTCTTACCAGTAAACTGGGGACACTCAAACTGGATTTGGGAAAACAACGAAGAACGGCAGTGGCTAGATCAGATTATTAAGAAAACCGCTCATTACGTTCAACAGAAAGGCCAATACGATTTAAGTGTACAAGTAACCATACCTAATGAATGGCAATCAATGGCACCTGTCAATATTGGCGTAACAGCGGGGATAGAAACCACAAAAGTGGCCCCAATTTGGATTCAAAAGGTCAATGAAATGGACAAAGTTATTACTATTTCAGAACACTCAAAGCAAAGCTTTTTGAATACGGTTTATGATGCCGTTGACAACCGGACAAATCAGCCGGTAAGACTCCAGTGTAATAAAGACATTGAAGTTGTCCATTATCCTGTAAAAGAATACGAAGAAACCGACCTTGATCTCAACTTAAGCACAGATTTTAATTTTTTGACTGTGGCACAATGGGGTCCAAGAAAAAACATTGGTAATACCATCGTTTGGTTTATTGAAGAATTTTATGATAACCCCAAAGCTGGTCTTGTTGTCAAAACCTTTCTGAAAGGCGGCTCAAAAATAGATCGTGAAAGACTTCGCGCACCCTTTGATCAACTCATGGCCAAATATAAAGACAAACAGTGTAAGGTCTACTTTTTACACGGTGACTTAACTGATCAAGAAATGCACTCTCTATATAAGAAAGATGAGATTAAGTGCTTGATTTCGCTATCTCACGGCGAAGGCTTCGGTTTGCCTCTATTTGAAGCGGCTTATTCTGGTCTTCCTGTTCTTGCTCCCGATTGGAGCGGCCATGTAGATTTCCTCTACAAACCAGTCAAAGACAAGAAGGGCCGCACCAAACCAAAATCCTTTTTCGCCAAGGTTGAGTACGACCTTCAGCCGGTTCATCAAGAATCACATTGGGAAGGAGTAGTTCAGCCGGATTCTATGTGGTGTTATCCACAACAAGGTTCGTACAAAATGAAATTGCGCGAAGTCTTTAAAGATTATGGAAGATTCAAGAAACAAGCGAAAGTTCTTCAAACTCATATCTTAAAAAACTTTACATTTGAAAAACAATCCAAGAAGATTATTGATCAAGTTGTTTCTCAAGATGAATTTGAGATTGCCAACTGGTTAGACGATTTGGAAAATGAAATTCAAGTTCACGAATGAAGCTCATCTTCATAGCCGATTTCTTTGCTGACGAGATAAACGGTGGAGGGGAACTGAACAACGAAGAATTCATTTCTTTATTGGGCCGCTCCAAATACTTTTACAAGGAAATCCTAAAGGTCAAGTCTTCTGACGTTACTCTGTCTTTGCTGGAAGAAAACAAAGAATCCAATTACATAATAGCAAACTTTATAGGACTTTCAGAGACAAACAAGAAGTTTATTGAAGAGAACTGTCATTATATAATCTACGAGCATGACCACAAATATCTAAACAATAGAAATCCTGCCGCATTTAAAAACTTTGAAGCACCCAAAGAAGCTATCATTAATTATGGGTTTTACAAGAATGCGAAAGCTGTTCTTTGCCAATCAAAGTTTCATTCCAATATAGTCAAAAACAACTTAGGACTTGAAAACATAATAAATCTCGGCGGTAATCTGTGGGACACAACATCCCTTGACAAAATGAAAGAATACGCCACCAAAGACAAAAAAGAAGTGTGCTCAATTATGAATTCCCCAATCTCACACAAAAATACGTCTGGCGCAATTGATTATTGTACCGTCCAAAAACTATCCTATGAGCTTATTGATCCCTGTTCTTATTATGACTTTCTCAATAAGATCAGTAACAATGATACGTTAGTATTCTTCCCTCAAACTCCCGAGACCTTATCAAGAGTTGTCGTCGAGGCAAGAATGATGAATATGAGAACGGTCACAAATAGCTTGATCGGCGCCACAAGCGAAAACTGGTTTGAAATGAAGGGAATACCTTTAATTAATTTTTTTGAAACTAAGAAAAGCGAGATACTTAGAACAGTAGGAGACCTTTTGAAATGAAAATTTGTTTGATTACACCCCCTTCACCTTTCTTGTTGGATGAGCGCGTATTTATGCACATCGGCGTTCTAAAAATTGCTGCTGTGCTGGAAGAAAAGGGCCACCAAGTTGATTTTATCGACTTAAGTGCCGTAAAAAACTATATTGAAGTTGTCGACGATTATCTTGCTCTGGAAGATAGCGCTAAAGTCATAGGCATCACAGCAACAACGCCTCAAGTTCCATTTGCTGTGATCTTAGCCAACCACTTGAATGACAATCACAAAGGGGCAATAGACAAAACACTTCTTGGAGGTCCACACGTTACTTTGATGTACGCTGCTTCCAAAAGAGAAAAACAAAAGAACTTTGTTGGTAGCTCCAGGGCAACTGATGACGTAAAAACTCTATCGGACATCTTTGATGTTTTGGTTTGCGGAGATGGAGAAGAAGCAATATTCGAAGCCTTAAAAATTGATAAGGGCATTATCGATGCTGACGATAAAGATTCTCCTTTGTTTTTAACCAGCGAGAAACTTACCAAAATGCCTCTCCCGGCAAGGCATCTAATTGACGTCGACTCTTACAAATATTTTATCGAGGGCGAGCCGTCAATCAGCTTAATAGCTCAACTTGGTTGCCCCTTCCAATGTACTTTCTGCTCAGGAAGAAACTCGCCATTCCTCAGAAAGATAAGAACTCGAACAACTCAATCGGTTGTAGATGAAATTGAACACCTTTATCTAGCGTATGGAATGAAAGGCTTTATGCTTTATGACGATGAATTAAATGTTAACAAACAGATGGTTCATTTGATGAAAGAAATCACTAAGTTACAGAAGAAACACAATACTGAATTTAAGCTAAGGGGATTCATAAAGGCAGAACTCTTCACAGATGAGCAAGCCGAAGCAATGTACGAAGCCGGTTTCCGCTGGCTTCTGACAGGCTTTGAATCAGGTGATGAAAGAATCTTAAGAAATATTAAAAAACGAGCTACACGAGATGACAACACAAGATGCGTCGAAATCGGCAGAAATCACGGTTTGAAAATCAAAGCTCTTATGTCGATAGGTCATGCTGGAGAAAGCACCGAAACCATTGATAATACTAAGAAATGGCTTCTTGAAACAAAACCAGACGATTTTGACTGTACCATTATCACAACTTATCCTGGTTCACCTTATTTTGATGATGCCGTATTCAACGGTACACATTATACATATACAGACAAAAGAACTGGCGATCAGTTACACCAAGCTCAATTAAACTATTGCGTGGATCAAGATTATTATAAAGGAGATCCAGATGGCGGCTACGTTTCGTATGTCTGGACAAATCACATTTCTGCTGTTGATTTGGTAACTGAGAGGGAAAAGCTGGAAAGAGAAGTTAGAAAAGAATTAAATATTGCTTTTAATCCTGCTCGCCCCGGCCTCACTTACGAACATTCAATGGGCGCTGGCCTGGGAAATGTAAATATTCCTGATTATATCCTACGGAGGACTAATTGAAAACTCATTTTAATGTAGTAGTGCCACTCTATAACGCCGATGAATGGGTGTTGAGAAACCTAAAAACTCTTAAAGCTCAAAATTATGATAATTTTAGTGTCGTTTATGTAAATGACGCAAGTTCTGATAATTCTAAGCAAATTATAGAAGACCAAATTAAAGACTTGGAAAACTTTCATTTAATTAACAAAGAAAAGAACGGCGGAGCCTTGAACAGTCTATATACAGGCATTGAATTTTTTGATCCTGCGGAAGAAGACGTAACAGTAGTTTTGGATGGTGACGATTGGTTTGCAAGACCAGACGTCCTCCAGATTCTGAACAAGACATATTCAGAAAACGATTGTCTAATGACTTATGGAAGTTACATAGAATACCCTTCAGGAATCAAAGGAAAGTTCTCAAAGCAAGTCCCAGAGAATATAACAAAAGACAAGCTTTATAGGCAAAGCGAGTGGATGACATCCCATGTGAGGACGTTCAAACACAAACTTTGGAAAAACATCGTAAAAGAGGACATTTTGGACGCAAATGGCGACATTTATCGTATGGCGGGGGACTTACCCGTAATGTTCCCAATGTTGGAAATGGCGGAAGAAAGAGCTTATTTTATAGAAGAGATTTTGCATGTTTATAACAGAGCCAACCCTCTCAACGAAGATAAGGTAAATCACTCCCAACAATTGGCAATTGAAGCCGAGGTAAGAAAAAAACAAGTTTACCCTCGTTTGGAAGAAGTAGAAAGCAAATGATTGCCGCAGAGACGATGGGACGCCTTGGGAACCAAATGTTTATAGTTGCCACGACTCATTCATTGGCGATAGATCATAACGATACAGCAATATTCCCCGAATCCGTCATTTGTGTGACACTTCCCACCTTTAAAGAAACGTCCATCCACAGAAGTACAGTTCTTAGAAAAGTAGAATATACCAACGATTTGTCTTCTTTGAAGTACGTTTATAATGAAAAGCCCGACCAGTCGTATAATCCCATCGACTATAAAGAAGACCTCTTTCTTAAGGGTTATTTTCAGTCTGAAAAATATTTTAAACACAATAGAGAAGCAATACTTGATTTGTTTTCTCCTATACCTCAAATTGAACGGCTTTTAGAAAAGAAGTACAAAGACTTGATTTATAACAAGAATGTCGTTTCGGTCCATATTAGACGCGGAGATTATTTAAAATTTTCTGATCAACATGCTATTATGGGGAACGAGTATTATTCAGAGGCAATGAACAAGTTCCCCTCTGATTCTACTTTTGTCTTCTTTAGCGATGATATAGAATGGTGTAAACAAACGTTTAAGGGCGACAACTATGTTTTTATTGAGAAACAGGACGATGTTTTAGATTTGTACTTAATGTCAAAAATAACAAATAACATAATTGCTAATTCATCTTTTTCCTGGTGGGCTGCTTGGCTAAACGAAAATGAAGACAAAATTGTTGTTGCCCCTAAAGTTTGGTTCGGCCCAAAAAACCAGCATTTAAGCCGAGAAGATCTTACTCCCGAAGAATGGATTCTTGTATGAAAGTAAACTTAGCAGAACAAATCATAGACGATACCGATATAAGCGAACTCGTTGAATGGATCCAAAATACTGACCGATTTACCAAAGGACCAGAGACCGCTAAGTTTGAGGAAGAGTGGTCCAATTACATCGGTTCTAAGTTCTCTGTTTTCGTCAACTCTGGCTCATCAGCGAATCTGCTGATGTTTCTGGCAATGTTATACTCCAACAAGCTTAAAAATAAAAAAGTCATTGTCCCGGCTGTAAGTTGGGTTACAACAGTTTCTCCTGCTATTCAGTTGGGTTTTGAACCCATTCTTTGTGATTGTGATCCCGATAACTTAGGATTATCAGTAGAACATTTTGAGTCTCTGTGCCGCCAATATAACCCATCATCAGCCATTCTTGTGCATGTCCTTGGCCACTCACCAGAAATGAAGGCTATCAAAGAAATCTGTGAAAAATACGATGTAACCCTTCTGGAAGATACTTGCGAGGCACCGGGAAGCATTCTTGATGGAAAAAAGCTGGGCACCTTTGGTTTGGCAAGCAGCTTCTCCTTCTTCTACGGACATCAGATGTCAACAATCGAAGGCGGAATGGTTTCTACCGATGACAGAGATTTCTATAACCTTCTGCTCTCACTCAGATCTCACGGCTGGCTCCGAGACAATGAAGAATATTTTAGAAAGAAGTACTTGAACAAATATAATATTTCTGACTTTGAAAGCAACTACTTTTTTGTTCTTCCTGGCCTCAATGTTCGCTCAACTGATTTGAATGCTTTTCTTGGCCGCAACCAGCTAAAGAAGATGGATTCATTCGTTGAGAAACGAAACAACAATCACAACAGATTCCACGATACACTAAAAGATGAGTTTTGGACCCAGACAAGCGAAACCGAAATTGTTTCCAGTCTTGGCTTTGCTTTAATGACGCCCAACCGCCGAAAAGTAGTTGCCGCCCTCAATAAAAATAAAATAGAATGCAGACCTCTGATATGTGGCTCGATCCAAGAGCACCCATTTTGGACGGCAACCAAACCCTTTATCAGTAGATTTGAAAGAAGGTACTTGCCGGTGGCTGACAGGGTACATAGGAACGGCCTTTATGTACCCTGTCACCAAAACATGACAAACAAGGAAGTAGACTTTATATGTCAAATTTTGCTAGATACGAAATAAATGTAGAAGACTTCATCGATAGTCTTCAAAAAGATGATGAAGGGCATATTGTTCTAAATATGTTTGATAATTCTATACTTCACGATAGTTTTCTTCAAAGTGCTCAAAGATGTAGCGCTCCAGGTCACGAATCAAAACCAGAAAAAGTTAGGTTTGTCCAGAAACAACATCCCTGGAAGGGCATTACATATTTTACAGATAAAGCGATACATTTAGCGCCCCAAGTCAATAGTGCGCTAAAAGTTGCTTGGCTTATTGAACCTGGAGACCTATTACCGGGCCTTCATAACAACATTAAAAGTTTGGAGGACTCTTTTGATTTTGTTCTAACTTATGAGAAAAATCTGTTAGACCGCAATCCAGAAAAGTATAAGTTTTTCCCGTGTGATACTTCCGGTATTGAAAAAAATAGTCACAAGATACACAAAAAGAGCAAACTTGTTTCAATGATATACTCAGAAAAAAAATGGTTGACTGGACATAAACTTCGTCATATAGTTGTCGAAGACCTCTTGCCAAAAGTGGGTTATGATAAAGTTGATTTGTTCGGCAGAGGAACGCCAAACCCTTTAGAACTCAAGTCAGAAGGGACAAACGATTATATGTTTCAGATAGCTATTGAAAATATGAAGCGACAAAACTATTTTGCTGATAAAATCTATGACTGTTTCGCCACGGCAACTGTGCCAATATATTGGGGAGCACCAAATATAGGAGAATTTTTTGATTCAAGGGGAATTTTAACTTTCAACAGTCCTCAAGAATTATCTGATATTTTATTCTCTTTGTCTGAAGAAAAGTATAATTCTATGTTACCTTATATTAAGAAAAACTTTGAGTTGGTTAAAAAATATCTTAGACCAGATGATTACATATTTGAAGAAACTGTAAGATATCTGAGAACAAAGGAGGAAAAAAATGGTTAAAAAAATTAAGTATAATACGGAAAAATATAATTTTTCCAATTTAGTATCGGGGTTGTTCGAGGTAGAAGATCTAAGCGACCTGCATTTGTTGGATTCGGATCTTGTCAACGCCGAACCTTTAACTCAAGAAAACGAGGCAGAAACACTCTTTCATAAGAAATATTATGAAAAACTCAATGGAGACTGGCCGGAACTTATAACTACGTTTAAAAACTTTATAGAGCAAGAAGTTTCTAAAATCTTCAAGGGGCCATTTTTATATCAAACAACCCCCTCATTCAGAGTTCAAGTCCCCAACCAGACAGCCGTATCAAAGTGGCATTACGACAGTGACCCAAACCATGGACATCCAGACTGGGAAATTAACATTCAAATCGCTTTAACAAAGGTTTTTGGTAATAACTCTACATGGATCGAATCGGTCCCCGGCTTGGGTGATTATTCACCAATGGAATTAGAATACGGGGAATGTGCGATTTTTGATGGGAACCGCTGCGTTCACGGTAATTATCCGAATGACACTGGCAAAACTAGAGTAAGCTATGATTTTAGAGTTATACCATGCAATATGTATGATGGTTTTGGTGAGCCAATCTTTGCTTTATATAGGGGTGTCGATTCTGAACTGTTTTCTTCAACCAAATACGGATTTGTTGGGAAGTTTAATAGCCCCACAAGTTATTATGGGAAAGAGTGGGGTCCAGGCGGCTACTATACATTGTTTGAAAACAAAGGATAATAAATGTTTGATCCATTAAAAGAATATGCTCTAGAAGAAGTTATTAGAAAAGGCTACAAAATCGATACACCTTGGGATGTCGTAGACATTTTTGAGAAAAAAGTAGCAGAATATGCTGGTAGCAAATATGCCGTCGCTGTTGATAACTGTACTGATGCTATGTTTTTGTGTCTTAAATATTTAAAATGTCCCGAAAGTCCCTGCCCGATACGAATTCCAAAACGAACTTACGTTTCGGTGCCAATGACAATTCATAATGCTGGCTGTCAATATATCTTTGAAAACGTTGAGTGGTCTGGCCTCTATCAGCTTAAGCCTTATCCAGTTTATGACAGTGCTTTAAGGTTTACCAAGGATATGTACATTCAAGATTCGTTCCAGTGTTTATCGTTTCATAGAAAAAAGATTCTTAAACTAACTAAAGGTGGCATGATTTTAACAAACGATGCAAAAGCCGCTGAATGGTTTAAAACAGTTCGATCAAAGGGCAGACACCCACATAAAGATACAATGTACACAGATGAAGTTTTTACTGAAATGGGCTGGAATATGTATATGCCACCTGAATATGCTGCCAGAGGGCTGCTTATCTTTGATCAATTGCCAGAAAACAATGATGACGCTGGCGGCTTCGAGAAATATCACGATCTCACGAAACAACCAGTTTTTATCGGAGAATAATCATGAAAAAGAATGTTTATTTGTTTGAAATTAATGATGTAATCGCAAACCAGATGAAATTACCTTACAGCACTGGCTTAATTTGGTCTTATTGTTTAGAAACACAGGCGATCAAAGACAATTATCAGCTTGCTGAGTGGTTTTATTACAGAGATGACGATAAAAATTTAGATACAATGTTCGATAATGTTGAAAATCCCTCTGTTGTAGGGTTTAATTGTTTTGTATGGAACTGGGAGTTCAACAAAAAGATGGCAAAAAGGATAAAAGAAGCCCATCCTGAAGCTATTATCGTCTTTGGAGGTTGGCAACAGCCAACAGCCGACAGAAGTCAAGGATTTTTTGAAGCTCATCCTTATGTGGATATTCTGGCTCATGGCGAGGGAGAGGTCACTTTTAGGGAGATTTTGCTTGAAAATCTCTTAGAAAACCCCGATTTTAAGGCAATTTCGGGCTGTTCTGTCAAAAATGAGGACTTAAGCACCTTTGTAACTCCCACACGAATCAGAATACAAGATCTAAATGCTATGCCAAGTCCCTATCTAACTGGGCTTTTTGACCCAATTGCGGCTGAAACTCCTTATATTCTTGAGTCAACTATAGAAACTACTCGCGGCTGTCCTTATCAGTGTACATACTGCGAAATTGGTAATAAATATTTTCAAAAAATCAAATCGCAGTCTTTAGAGAAAGTTTTTAAAGAAATTGATTGGATTTCTGCCAACAAGGTCGAATTTGTTTACAACGCCGACTCCAATTTTGGTTTATTGCCAAATCATCTTGACGTTACGAAGTATTTGGTGAAAAAGAAGAAGTCTTGTGGTTATCCTGTTGGCCACCGTTGTGACTGGGCCAAAAATAAAGCCGATAAGGTAATCGAACTTGCCAAACTTTTCTACGATGCCAATATGGACAAGGGAATTACAATCGCTTTGCAGTCAATGAATCCAGATACACTAAAAGCTATTAAACGTAAGAACGTTGACAACGGCAAACTAGAAGAGTTTTTAAAAATGTACAACGATTGGGAGCTACCAAGCTATGTTGAGATAATTCTTGGACTTCCAGAAGAAACCTTTGAAACTTTTATCAATGGAGTTACAAAAGTCATGGAGTTGGATCAGCACAATTATATTGGTATCTATCCGTTGACCGCTTTTCCGAATACTCCCTTTGGGGATCCTGAATATATTAAAAAATATGAGCTAGACGTAATTGAAACCTACACCGCTTTCATGCATTATGATATCTCTGAGCAAAATGATTTTGAGCGAGAGACGATGATTGTAGGGTCTAAGACAATGACCAGAGAAGAATACAAAAAAGCTTATTATTTCAGGTGGATGGTTATGTATGGTCACTATCTGGGAGCAGTTCAGTTTATAAGTCGCTTTCTTAGAGCGCACTCTAACATTACATATGAAAAGTTTTACAAAACCCTGTTGGAATATTCTTATGCCAATCCTGACAGCTTCTTAGGAAACGAACTGAAAGAAACAATCAAAGCCATCGAGGGAATAATTAATGTAGAGCAGCCCTGGGGAAGAATCTTAAACGATGTTAAGGAAAACTTCGCTTGGGATTTTGAAGAGGCGACTGCCATCCGCATTGTCCAAAATAAGGAGTTATTCTATTCTGAGATCAGGGAATTTTTAAATAAGAATTTTCCCATTGAAGAGGATGTTCTGAACGAACTGTTTGATTATCAAAAGCTTGCTGTAATAGACCCAACAATGTCCTATCCGATACAGGAAAAGTTTTCATACAATATTCATGACGTTATCTCTCAGAAGGCCCCTCTTGAAAAGAAAGACTGCGAATTAGAGTTTTCCGCTAAAAATTACGAAGGAGATCTCTATGAGTGGGGAAAGGTTGTTTTATGGTGGGGACGAAGAGTTGGAGCTTGTAAAACAAAAATTAAATATACAGATCAAATAGCCGATGATAAAGCTGATTTGATACATAGAGGTACTTTGCGTGACCAATAAATGGAATTGGGCAACAGCACACGACACAAAAGGTGCTGGAATTGTTGTTGTCAAAAAACTAAAGGACGGCTGGAAGGTTTTGGGCCTGTGGAAACACGGCGGCTTTGATATTCCGAAAGGCCACATCGAAGAAGATGAAAAAGTTTTTGAAGCCGCTCTGAGAGAAACATATGAAGAGACCAAAATAAATAAGTTAAACTTCCAATGGGGCAAGAGCGGCGTCCGCGCCCATAAACTGTCTGTCTTTCTAGCGAGCACAACACAAGAACCAAGAATCACTTTCAACAAGGAAGACAATAAGTTTGAGCACGAGTTTGCCGAATGGCTAACCTGGGAAGAAATGAAGGCAGAATGTTATGATTATCTTCTCCCCATAATACAGTGGGCGGAACAAAGAGTGGTAAATGCAACTTAAATTAGAAAATATTATGGGCATTAACAAGGATCGACCGGCCATCATAACGGCTCATGGTCCAAGTCTAAATTTACACAAAGACGAGATTATAAAGGCTCACGAAGCCGAAAAGATCATAAGACTTTCTGTTAACAACTGGTGGGAATATTTCACTAAGCCACCGGAATACTGGGTTATTTCTTCCACAGAGTTCACCATTGAAAGGCTTTTACCGATAATAAACATGCACAACATTACAACTTTCTACTCTGACGACGGTGATTTTACCCCTAAGAATTTCATCGAAACCAATGTTAAATCAGACTGGTTGGCTTATGATCAAAGGCACTGGCAAGGAAAAAGATGTTTGGAGATCTTAAAAGACATCAAAGAACACTTTCAAGAAAATACAAATTTTAATTTGTTAAAGTATGGAAACAACAAAGCTATGTGGCAACTGCCCCGTAACAAAGGACATTTCGGTCACTGCATCACAAATACCAAATGCTGCGATCAAAACAATCCTCCACGGGTCACACTACAAGAAACGCTACAGAACTTAACTGGTTGCGACCAACATTACAGTACGGGAGATTCTGTTTCTATTCATGCGATTGCCTTTGCAATTCTTATGGGCTGCAATCCAATTTATGTCTCAGGTCTTGATCTTGATTATAACAAAGGATACGCCAATGAAGATAAAACAGATTGGAAACACAAAGCTAATAGCCCCAACGCATTTACCCCCGTTAGAGAAAATTTCCTAAATGATTTGAACGTTTTAAACAAAAGCGCTGAACTTCGAGGCCAAGAAATTATTAATCTTAATCCAGATGCTTGGTATGATTCTTTCAAACTTGGGGAGTTCAAGCTATAAAATTTGTAATACCAGCGCGGCAAAATTCAAAAGGTCTTCCACACAAAAATAGAAGGCTTTTTAATCATACAATCAAAACCATTCCGCCAGAACTACTAAGAGACGTCATCGTAACAACTGACGATAAGGTAATAATAAAAAAAGCCAAGGACAAAAATCTAAAGGTTCTTCCAAGAGAGGAATCTCTTGCCCAAGATGATACTTCCATTAAAGATGTAATGAAGGACGTCGTTAAAAAGTTTAGTTTACACGAAACAGAAACGATAACCATGCTCTATTTGACTTACCCAGAGAGAACTTGGGAAGAGGTTGAAGAAGCAATCTCGTTGTTTAGAAAACATTCTTCACGATCCCTTTTGTGTAAAAAAGATTTAAAAATTAGTCCATTTTTGTGTATGATAGAAGACGGACTTAAAGGTAAACAATTGACACCGCACGACTTATACAGAAGGCAAGACTACCCCAAATGTTTTGAATTGAGTCACTTTGTTAGCATTTTTAAGGTTGGAGAACTTAACAAACTTAATAATAATATGTATAATGGTAAAACAATCTTTTACAAGGTAAAAAACATCGTTGATGTTGACACGTTAGAAGATCTAAACAAATTTTATGATAAAGATAATAGCTGAAATAGGCATAAACCATAACGGTTCCTTAGAAACCACCAAAAAACTCATTGATGTCGCCAAAGTGGCAGGCTGTAATTATGTGAAGTTTCAAAAGCGAACACCTGAACTGTGTGTCCCCGAAAAACAAAAAAACGTAATGAGATCAACTCCTTGGGGCGATATGACCTATATCGATTATAAACACAAGATTGAGTTTGAGAAAAAAGAATACGATGAAATAGCCCTTTATTGCGAAAAGGTCGGAATCAAATGGTTTGCTTCGGTATGGGACGAACCCTCTGTGGACTTTATGAAAAACTATGCTGACGTTAGCAAGATTCCTTCGGCTCTGATTACGAAACATGACCTATTAAAATATGCCCGAGACAACTGCGACACTCTTTTGATATCCACAGGAATGAGCGTCGAAAAAGAAATTGAAGCAGCCGTCGAGGTTGGCAAGCCAGACGTTATTTTTCACACAAACTCCAGTTATCCTTCAAACGTAGGCGAACTAAATTTAAATTATATACACCATCTGAAGAAAAAGTATGGCCACTCCGCAGCAATCGGCTACAGCGGCCACGAATTTGGCCTTATTACAACTTTTGCTACAGTCCCAATGGGAGTGGAGTGGATAGAAAGACACATCACTTTGGATCGAACAATGTGGGGAAGCGACCAAATGGCTTCTGTTGAGCCGCACGGCTTGATCAAACTTGTCAAAGGCATCAGAAATGTCGAACTTGCTCTTGGCCACAGTGAACCAAGAATAGTAATGGGAAGCGAACTAAAGAAAAGACTTTCATTGAGGGGCAATTAATCATGTCAAAATGTAGATTATCTGGAAAAGAAACAAAATGTGTATTCGACCTTGGCGAACTTCATATGTCGGACTTCATCGCTGAAGACGAAGAAGCGCGATTTGGCAAAGGCTCTTTAAAAATGATGCTTTGTGAAGAATCTGGCCTTTTACAACTTGACGAACCGATCCCCCTAGATAAAATGTATGGCAAATATTGGTATCGTTCTGGTATAAACAGCACAATGCGTAGAAAACTAAAAGACGTTGTTGACGTTTGCTTAGAATCAGTCCCCACCAAACCGGGCGACGTTTTCTTAGATATTGCCTGTAACGATGGTACAATGTTTGAGTTTATTCCAGAACATTTAATTAAAGTTGGCATTGACCCTGCCGACGAGTCCTTCACCAAAGAAGCGGCTAAAAGAGCAGACGTCGCTGTAAGAGATTTCTTTAGCGCAGATGTGTACAAAAAGACAGCTTATGGCAATAACAAGCCAAAGATTATCACAACGATTGCTATGTTCTACGATCTTGACGATCCGCTGACTTTCGTAAACGACGTAAAAGAAATTTTAGATGACGATGGCATTTGGGTACTTCAGCTTAGTTATACTCCTTTGATGCTCAAACAACTTGCCTTCGACAACATTTGTCATGAACACATCTGCTATTATTCCCTGAGTTCCCTTAAATATCTTTTTGAACAAGCAGGACTTGATATTGTTGATTGTACTTTAAACGAAGTCAACGGCGGCAGCTTCCGAATTTTTGCGATGAAAAAGGAATCCGACAAATCAAACTTCAGATGTAAACAAGAACGCGATGTCGCAGATTTCCGCGTTGCCTCCCTGTTAGAATATGAAAAATCGCTCAACCTGGACAAGCCAGAAACATACGAGCGATTCTACGAAGAGATCTGCGAACTTAAAAAACACACTGTCAATTTTATCAAACAAGAAAAACTCAAAGGAAAGAAGATTTGGGGTTATGGCGCCTCCACAAAAGGAAATACTTTGCTTCAATGGTACGGACTTGATAACACTTATATTGACGCCATTGCTGAGAAATCACCCTACAAGTTTGACCTAAAGACAGCAGGAACAGATATCCCAATTAAATCAGAAGCAGAGATGAGAGAAGCAAATCCTGACTATCTTTTGATACTTCCTTGGCACTTCATAAAAGAGTTTGCAAAGAGAGAAAAAGATTTTGTTCACGCTGGAGGCAAGCTCATCGTACCGTGCCCACAATTTCTAGTTTATCCAGATGAGGAAATTTAAATGGATATTTTAAGCTGTCAAGAAGACGTTTTAGTTACAGGCGGTACAGGAATGGTTGGTCGCGCTCTACAAAAAGTCATGCCAGACGCTCACTATTTAAGCACCAAAGACTGCAACCTCACAAAATATTCTGAGGTTGAGCGCATTTTCGAATATTATAAGCCAAAATATGTTATTCACTTAGCTGCCAAAGTCAGTGGGATGAAAGGAAACATGGATGCACTCGGAACGCACTTCACGCAGAACATTTTAATGAACACAAATATTATTGATATTTCGCAAAAGTTTGGCGTTGAAAAGCTTCTTTCTACCTTAAGCACCTGTGTATATCCCGACAAGGCAGAATACCCCTTAAAAGAGGAAACTATCCACAATGGTGAACCGCATTGGATCAATATGGGCTATGGTTACTCCAAGCGAATGATCGATGTCCAATCCCGAGCATACAGAAATCAATATGGCTGTAATTTTGTAAATATTATTCCTAACAATCTTTTTGGGAAACACGACAACTTTCACCTAACAGAGAGTCACGTCATCCCATCAGTCATTAGAAAAGTGTTCGAGGCAAAAAGAAAGAATGAACCTGTCAAGTTATGGGGCAATGGCAAATCTCTACGAGAATTTACTTTTTCAGACGACCTGGCCAAAGTTATTATTTTTGCTTTTAATAATCTTAACGAAGAACACCCAATGAATGTTGGCAATCCTAACGAATATTCCATTGCGGCAATTGCTGATATGGTTTGCGAGTTATTAGACCACAACATAGAAGTAATTTGGGATGATACAGTCGGAAACGGCCAGTTCAGAAAGCCCTCTGACAATTCTAAATTTATAGAATTGGGCTGGAAAAACGAAAACTATACTGATTTCAAGGAAGCCATGCGAGAAACTTGCGATTGGTTTCTAGAGAATTATCCAAAAGTTAGAGGCGTCAAATGAAAACAGCCTTAATCACAGGCGTAACGGGTCAAGATGGCTCGTATCTTGCTGAATTTCTCTTGTCCAAAGGCTATCGTGTCATAGGATTAAAGCGAAGAAGTTCAGAGATATCCACAAACCGAATCAATCACCTCTTTAATGATCCAAATTTTATTGTAGAATATTACAATTTAAACGACTGTAGCCGCACTTGGCAACTTTTAATAAAACACAAGCCTGATGAAATTTACAATTTAGGAGCGCAATCCCATGTAAAGGTTTCCTTTTCAACTACTGAAGAAACGGTTAGTTCAATCGCCTTGGGAACCTTACATCTTCTTAACGCCCTCAAAGAAGTTGTTCCGAAAAGTAAATTTTATCAGGCATCTTCCTCAGAAATGTATGGAGACAACTGGAATTATCCATTTAATGAAGAATCGGCTTTAAAACCAGTTTCTCCTTACGCTTGCGCGAAAGTTTTTGCTCATCACCTCACAAGAAATTATCGTGAAGGTTATGGAGTTCATGCCTCTTCTGGTATTTTGTTTAATCACGAATCGCCACGAAGAGGCGAAACTTTCGTCACAAGAAAGATTACCCAAGCCGCAGTTAAAATTAAAGCAGGTTTACAAGATAAACTTTATTTGGGTAATTTGGACGCAAAAAGGGATTGGGGCTTTGCTGGAGACTATGTAGAAGCCATGTGGTTGATGTTACAACAAGAAAAACCTGACGATTACGTTATAGCCACAGGCCAAGTCCATTCCGTCAAAGATTTCCTTGAACACGTTTTTGATATTGCTGGATTAAGCATAGAAAAGCATGTTGAAATCGACGAACGATTTTTTAGGCCCAACGAAGTTCCGTATCTTTTAGGCGACAGTTCCAAGGCTCAAGAGACTTTAGGATGGAAACCAAAAGTTGACCTGAAACAGCTTGCTCAAATGATGTACGACTCAGATTGGAACGAAATGTGTAAGATTTCTGGAATAAATCGTGTAAATAATGAAAAATAAATTAATTTTTGTTGACATTGATGGTACAATATGTACTATAGCCAAAGGTCTTGACTACGAAACCGCTGAACCGATAAGGGAAAACATAGAGAAAGTGAACAAACTCTATGAAGCTGGCAACAATATTGTTTATTGGACTGCCAGAGGGGCCGTAACAGGAATCGACTGGACTTTGGCAACTAGAACACAACTTGAAAGATGGGGAGCAAAGCATCACGAATTATTGATGAATGATAAACCCCACTATGATTTACTTATATGCGACAAAACAAAAAGAATAGAGGAGATATAAAATGTCTAAAAAAGAAATGAAATTAACAGATCAATCTGTTGGTGCGCTGATGATGGCACTACAGAAAAGCCTTATGGAACAAAGCGATATTGTACCAGTACTGAAGGAGTTTAAGTTTAAATTGTCTGACGATGGTCTCATTGTAATGAACCCGCCACTCGTTAAATTCAATGAAGAGACAACTGAACAGTTCAAAAACTTAGAAGGATAAAGTGCCAATTTATATCTATGAATGTTTGACCTGCGAAGATCAGTTTAAAGTTTCCCATGGAATGACAGAAGAACACGAGAAGTGTGATTCATGTGAAAGTGGTGATATTAGAAGAGTTCCGACATTATTTACAAATCTTGCGAAGAAGCGCACGGTAAAGAGTCGCACTGGCGACGTAACTAAAGAATTTATCGAGAATGCGAGAGAAGAACTTAAGCAAGAAAGAAAGGAGCTTGACGATAAGCGATGATTGAATTTTTATTAATGTTTTCTGTTTTGGTAAACTGCCTGTTTATTTGGTATATCATACGACTTATTAGCCGTTTTATCAATTTTCAAGAGATGCTAGAGGATTTTGTTGTTCGCTTGGAAGAATACGAGGAGCACATAAGCGTTATCTACAGCTTAGAAACCTTTTATGGCGATGAGACTTTAAAGAATCTTTTAACCCACTCAAAGAATATTGTAGAGGAAAGTCATAATTTTAGGAATTTTGTGCTTCAAATCGAAGAAGAACCAAGCGAAGAAGAATTGGACGAAGAAGGCGAAGAAGCAGAGGAATTAGATGGCGAGGAAGCGTAAAAACCACTACTTTACAAAGGTCCATGAGCAAGCAATAATTGACTATTGCAGCACTGACGACCTTAAAGTAAGAAATCAACTTTATAAAGAATTTATAGGACCAGTTTTTGATGAGATGGTAGACAAGATAGTCTTCACCTATAAGTTCACCAATCTACCAAACATTGATTCTCTTCGAGAAGACTGCAAGAATTGGCTCATAACTGTTCTGAGCAAGTTTGATGCGAGCAAAGGATCAAAAGCTTTCACTTATTTCAGCGTTGTCTCAAAGAATTGGTTTATTGCTCAGGTAAAAAAGACAAGCAAGAAGGCCAAAAGAGAAATCCACCTAGAAGATTATTATATAAGCTCGACTTCGAGCAAAAGCAAAGTTAGTGATTTAAATTCCAATCTTGTGGTGCATAATACATACATCGAAGAAAGAAACAAATTCGAGTTTCTTGGTCACTTGAAGCGAGAAGTCGACCACTGGCTAGAGATGCCACTGAGAGCGAACGAGAAAAAAACAATTCAAGCCATTCAAATCCTATTCGAAGACTCCGAAAACATAGAAATTTTTAATAAAAAAGCTATATACCTATATATCAGGGAGATTACGGGCCTCAACACAAAACAGGTCGTAAGCTCCTTGAACAAGATAAGAAAACGCTATAGAGAGTTTAAAAAAGAATGGGACAACAACTAAGCAAATTAGAATCTTACATCAAAGAAGCTATTAAAAATATCCGCAATGACAGAGACGTTACATCTGCTCTTCTTTCTGACCTCCTTTTAGAAATAAACAATGCCGGAACCACCGAAACGCATAAAGATTTGGGGTTTATAGCCTCAAAATATGTTGAAACGCTTCAAAGATCAAATGAACAGTTGGTTAAGTTGACCTCGATTCTTTCCAAGAAACAAGATAACTCACTTAGTTTAGATGACAAAGACAAAAATGATTTGTTCGACATAATTCAGGGCGAAGCAAACAGTGACGGATAAAAATAAACTAAGTATAAATAATCTTGCCCCCGGCGTTCTGAATCCTACGATAACAGAACATCGCCCAATTACAACTGACGTAACTTCTGACACTTTTATTGATCAATTCAAAAAGATGTTAAAGAAGAATCTAAATCCCAATCACACCATGGTCAATCGTGAACTTAACGGGATCTGCTTACAAGTCCTAAGTGACGAAGAAACAGCAAGATTAATGGCTACTGGTAGACCACAACTGGCCTATGAAAAAACAGCAAAGACAACCTCCAAATTTAAACCAAAGGCTTGCCGAGTTTTTATTCCTGAGATTCATACAGATCGAGGGCTTCCTAAAAGCGTCTTAAGTCCTTCCAAAAAAGATATAAACGTTATAGAAGCTATGTTTCCAGTGTTCTTTGCGAGCACTGAAGAATTATCTAAAAAACCGTTGAATCCAGGCGACAAAATAATTGTAAAAATTATGGACAAACAAGGGGGAGGTCTTTACATCAACAACACTAAATCCTCTTTGTCGTTAACTTCTATGACAGACAAAGGAGGTAAAGATGCCTCTGATGCGTTTAAATGCAAGCTTCTTATGAGTCTTAAAACCATTTCTAACAACAATACAAGTGTTGCTGGAAACGTCACAATCACCGAAGAAGCTGTACCAAAAAAGAACAACAATGAAGGCATGTACAGAGAGCTTTATATTAAATACTTGTACGGCATAGAGTCATTAAATATGAAGAGGATCAAAGAATACTGGACGGAAGGAAAGCTTGCTTATGAGTTAAACGCACTAATTGACGACTTTGGCAACGGCACAGAAGTTGACGGAGCAAGCCCAAAGGATTACGACGACGGAGATAACGGTCCTAGAACTAATTTTTGGAAACCCATTATTTGGGGTTTAATGTATCAAGTTTCTGGCCAAGTCCCGGCAGGCTTATCTGTTGGAGGCAATACTGTGCTTTCTGCTAAATCCGCAAAAGATAACTTCGGCATGTTCAGGATTAACAGAGAAAGCTTCAATAAATATAAAGCAGAATTGATTGCGGCTAAAATTTCACCCACATTCCTTGAATATCTCAACCACTCTCACTTAATAGAACCAAAAGTCGCAATGCAATTTTTTATTAGGGATTTCTATCATTATATGGTCAATGTTTCTCAAGTAAACATAGCGAACCTCCACGACGAGGATGGCATCGCCATTGCCACAGAAGAAGCCGAGAAGATTATAACAGGATATTTTACTGACAACAAAGATAGAATTGAACTCATCTTCCCCTTTCATTCAAAAAAAGGAAGCTCCAACCAGTTCGCCACCTTTCCAAAGATTGCCGGTGCATTCGAAAGGGCACTTGACGACGGCGAAGTAACCAAATCCAATCAAGGAACTGCCACGGAAACCGACGCAACAGCGGACATTATTTACCCAGATGACGCAGTAACATTCCAAGATTGGTTGACAATAAATATGATTGCTGACCCCGGCCCAGGAAAGTTCTCTGATTCTCTCCCAGAGCCACCCCCAAATCCTCAAGGCCCTGAACCCGAAAAGCCGCCGTCAACACCCGACGAATGCCATTCAAATTATCCGCCTTATAACGACTACGCAATTCACGTTGATGCCCAAAAGAAAATGGTCAGGCAATTCTGTGACTCGAAAATTTCAGGTGATGACTTACAATTTTTAGCTAACTCCCACAAAGGAGTAAATAATATAAAGTTTGCCGATCTAAAGATCAACTGCCCCTTTAAGATTGTTAGGTTCGACGGAGCGTCAGGTTTTCCAATGGACAATAAAAGGTGGTTTGATAGAAGCAATAAAGGTCTCGGCCTGTTACACAGAAAGGAACGCTATACCGCAAGCGTTTACAGAAATCGCAATCAAGTATCTCACATAACGGTTCAAACCCTTGGAAACAACTTGGATGACGAATACTACTTTAAGAACTCCATTCACTCAATGATTGCCCTTGGCAAGAAAATTCCTCATTTTATTGTAACTCGAACCGGCCAAATAATTCAGTTGGTTGATGCTGCTTGTGCCTTGAGATACGATACACCAGTGAGTTTAGCTTCAATAAACATAGCCTTTGGCTTCGGCCCAGGCACAGATTTTCCAATTACAAGCGAAAGGTCTGATATTGCTAAACCAAATTGTGTATTAATCAAGGACGATAATATTTATAATTGCCATAAGTTAGGTACGAAGGCGGCACTTCAATCAATGCAAAGATTAATCAAGTTTCTCATGTCATTCACCAAGGTCAAATATAGATTGGCAGCATTCGACGACGATATAGAATCACACGATTGTAACAAGTCAACAATTCAATCCCTCGGCCAACTTACCGGCGGGATCAGCGGCATGAATTTTATTTTTTATGCCTGGACATACAATCTTGCCCTCCTCAACGGCGGCAAAAACATCTTAAATGAGGAGATTTATTCGTAATGGCAAAAAATCCATTTGGGGTAGAAGAAGTATCTGCTACCAGAGCAAAGCCAACACTAGAAGGAACATCAGCAGAAGACGCCGCAGCTTCTTCCGGCGTTTTAGGCTCTCCAAAACTAGAATCGACTGTCGACGTGGCCAGAGGCCCAAACTCTAAAGTTGTTGGAAAATATCTTAATTCGAGTATCGCAATTCTAAGCAGTGGTTCTGCACCCAATAGTGACCAAATTTTTATCACCGCTGGCCACGGCGCTGCCCTAAAAAACATCACCGCCATAGACCCCGAAACCGGCGAAGACATCCCTTACGTTGGCAATAACTTCTATTCAGATGCCTCCCAGATAATCCTTGGAACCAGCATGAATCTTGCTTCCGCTGAAATTGCCGAAGGAAGCGTAACTGATCCAGGCGACCAAGCCAACATTTATATTGGCACTGATTACTTAACACTCGACGGAACAAAGAGCATTAAATTGGTTACTGGCCGCAAATCCACAACATCCACTGGCGGCGACTCTAAAATGAGCTACGGCGGCGTTGAGATAATCGCAGGCAACGACGATACAGATCTTCAGCCAATGGTAAAGGGTCTTAATCTTATCTTTGCTTTTGCTGAACTTCGGGATCGCGTGCAACTACTATCAGATACTGTTCATGCCTTCGCACAACAACAAAATAAATTTAATACTGTATTAAAAAGCCATACTCACCCGGATTTACTTTCTATGGCTCTTTTTGGTATGTCGCCAAACAAGAACGTTCTAAAGAATCAAAAGGTGAAAAGCGTTGGTAGCAAGACATGTTCGATGATCACTGAAAACACTCTACCGGACTGCGAAGCCCATCGAACAGATCTCGACAGATGGCAAGCTAAATATTTAGGCGGTACAGAAAAGGATTCTTTTATCCTTAGCGACTTAAACAAGGTAAACTAATGAGCGAAAACGACTTTTTTGAAAAATACAATAAATCTTTAGTGGAAGTGGGCGCCAGAAGTCTTTACCACAGAATGGCTAAAATCTATGCCGAAGCGGTTACAAACGACACGCCACTGAAGCCAGATTCACTTTTAGCTAATCTTTTCAACACGGGCCTCCTTAAAGCAAAATTAACATCA
>Ga0208299_1000826_pt1 | contig 25810 bp, 38 predicted proteins | sample 15_taG_FD_184089 | JGI IMG/M metagenome (GOLD analysis project Ga0208299, IMG submission 184089) | Marine viral communities from the Subarctic Pacific Ocean - 15_ETSP_OMZ_AT15312 metaG (SPAdes) (version 2) | ecosystem: Environmental > Aquatic > Marine > Oceanic | place: Pacific Ocean | collected...
AGACAGTTCTTTTTTATTTAATTTGATTTTCATTTTTCCCGCTCCACAGAAAATTGATTAAGTATAGGGGTTAACTTGACTATTCGTCAAAGTGATTTCCAATGACGTACCGCTTCCGGTATTATATAAAGCGTCAGCTGTAAAACTCGCCTCTACAATTCCATCACCTGCCATTGTCGGTTCGAAAGTTTTGAATTTCATTGAGGGAATATCAATAAGTAGTGAATCACTACCAACCCCATTAAAAAAGGCAAAGAACCTTTTTTCGGTAAAAGATTCATAGTCCAACATGTAGGAATGTGATTGGAAAATAAACGTCCCAGAAACTTCAATCATTTCATTATCAGACCGCATAATTTTATAGGGATTGTTTGACGCGGTTAGAGTGTAAAGAGGTTCCATGTTTTTATTTGCCGTAACTGTTAATTCCGTTAAATCGACAACCGCCGCGGCATCATAAGAACAGGACGCCATGTCCCATTTATATGGTGTTCCCGTTGGAAACGTTGGACTTGTTCCCGCTACTCTTGTATATCCTGCGCCAATGAAGGAAGCAGAAAGATTCATTAATTCCCCGTTAGTTATCCCCAACTCTAAGGAATCCAGAATCATATCATAGTAAAGAAACGCGCTTCCTACATCTCTATCAACTTCAATTGTAAACGGATAACCTGCTGAACGTGAAGAAAAATCAGAGGGATTCAACTTAAAAGAATGTGCCCAGTGGGAAACTACTTCTGTGCTTGTTTCACTACCTGCCCACGCGTGTAGAAAAGAACCCATAGCGATAGGGTGCGCTTCCATGTTTATGTCGCCTTCTACAATGGCGGTTCCTCTATGTGTTGGACTTTGCGCGAAACGTCCATACATACTTTCTTCTTGAATTGTCTCAAGATTAAATGTAATAGATTCGTCAATGATCGGAACATAAGCAAGACTTTCTACATCTGACGTTCCAAACGCGTCTTGAACACCTAAACCCAAGTGTCCCTTCATTCCATAACCGGCCATTTATTTATCCCCCTTCTTTTTTGTTTTAGGTACTGTGATTTCCTCAATTAAATTTGAGCGTTTTAAAATTTCCGCTTGCTCTTTCTCAAAAACAAATTGTTCCCCAGGTGAAACATTTCTATTCAATGTTGGATTATAACCGCATGGGCCTTTCCATACAAATTTTTTCATAATTACCTTTTGAATATATTGAAACTTTTTAAAAATTTCAGCATTTTTATAGATATAATGTCAACTACTTCAAAGCACCCAAACCCCGCTAAGACTTGTAAAAACATTCTGTAATGTATCTGGATGGAAAAACTTGACGTAAGTGTAAAACATAGGAAACCCGACAACCCCGAAAGCGTAAAATATAAACATACAACTAAAAAATAGACTTTTAATCCGTTCATCCTTCTTAACTTTAGTCTGATTTCTTTTTTCAATATATCCTGTATCAACCTTGCTATTCCTCCCATCAGAGATAATGGCCCAAACAAGATCGTATATTGAATTAATTCTATTAAAATTATCTGAACGTTTAGTTTTTCCATCCATTTTTATTTATGTAAGTCTTTCAGCGTTTATGTTTATTTCATAGGCCCACAAATCATTTTCTTGTTCAATATCTAACTGAAAAGGCGTTATTTCAAAACCCTTTATCATTGCAACCGTATCTAAAAGAGTCCTATTGCTGTTTATTGCTGTTAGTGTATGCGTTAATAATTCGTTTACCTTTTCACCTCCAAGTGTGTCGGTATCGTAACGGATTTCTTGAACGTGTACAGAAAAGTTGAATTCAGTTTGCCATGGAAGATTGACTTGAACGCGCCTCGGTTCAATGGTGAAGTTGTTGTTGTAAATTCCAATCCAGGGTGCTTTGTTTGGATCTAGATTGTAAAGTTCATTTAATTCAACGTTGACAGAACTAGAAACCAAAACACTATCAGAGCTAAGAATAGTATAAATCGCATTGTTTATAGAGTTTACCCAGATCATTTTAAACCTGATTTCCTGATTGCTTTATTTACAAAAACGTCCATTGCTTTTTTTACAATCGCGTTTCCTTTTTTATCAGAGGGGAATATTTTTCTTTGTGGTACTAAAATAGTTTTTACTTGTCCATTTGCTAATCTAATTTCTGAAGGAGTTTTTCCTTTTGCTTCATGAACTGAAGAGTAGTCCGCTTGACTCTGAACATAACCAAAATTGTTATTTGCTTTTATAGTCCAACGGTTCATAAGCAACCCGGTATCTTGCAAGATTTTAGGCGTTCCTTGTCCCTTTCCTTTCCTTCTATTTGCTATAGTCGCGAATGATAATTTTTTCCAAGGCCCAAAACCCTGGTCATGGTTTGCGCCTTGCGCGTCAAAGTTGTTTTTTATCCAACCTAGTAAAGCAGTCCCCGCCGCAAGAAATTGCCCTCTTGGTTCTATCCCTTTCGCTAACTCATTGAATGAGAACCTTACTCTAGTTAGATCTGAATGTTTAACTCGAATCATTGAAAAATCCTTTGTTCCAAGTCTTCAATTAAGTCTTGATCTACTCGTTGCTGTTCTGGAGGTAATTGATTAAACGTATTATTGTAATCTTGCGTTGTGCTCCAAGCATCTACTCTTGCTGTTCCAGAATAAAGTGAGGTCCCATCAGTCAATATCATAGGCGTGTTCCCTTCTTTGATATTAATTAACCTATCTTGGATTTCTTGTTTAACTTTCAGGTTTTCACTTGTTCCGGTTCTTTGTCGTGCAAGGATTCCAAGATAAGCGTAATGGATACTTAAATCTTTTGCGGTTTCGTTATTTGATGAAAATGGGGTAGTGAAATATCCGCCTAGAGATTCATTAACTCTTAACGCGCCTTGAGGTAACCAGTAAGTCGTGATTTCGGTTTCTTCTACGCCGCGCAAAGAATAAACGTCTGTAAATTCTGCGTAGGTAGCGTAAGGGGATATTCCAATGGCCATTTTACAAATACCGTAAATTTTCTAGAGGTTTCATTTTCTGATTGACTTTTGATAAAAGATACTCTTGAAAATCATTTCTGTCAAAAAAACTAATTTTTGTTGAATTCATTTGTGGATTTTGCAGGTTATCGCCTACACCCTGCTTGCTAACCGCTAATCCTACTTCAACGTCAATAGTTTTCCCTTTGAGTAGCATCTTAGAACTTTCCGAATAATAAGTTAGGGAATCCTCAACTAATCGATGCTTCTGATCTTTGATTAATTGCCGCCACATCTCAACCGCTGTAAACGCTCTTTTTCTCATTTCCTCAGTCACTGTTCTAGTTTGCTCATATTCAAAACGATTAATATGCGATAAGTCGCGAATAAATAAGAATCTTGCTAATTCACGATTAGGATATTTCTTCCGGTCTAAACACATCAAAGGCCAGTTTCTTGAAAACCTGCCGCGCCTAGTTTGTTCTGAATCGTACCCGTGGTGAGCAATTGCGCAAATTTTATCTGGTATCAATAAAGTATGTCCCGCGCCTTTGTTGATTTCGGTTTCAGGGTGTTCGTGAACCAAACCGAAAAACTTGATTCCTCTATTGTTCCTGAACACCCTACACGGCCAATCAGTTTTAATAATTCCCGCTGGATCGCAAGAAAAATGATGTTGGTGGATAGCATAGGAGTCATATTGATTCACTCTTAGATAAGAGCGTAATCGATATGGCCATTGTAAAACTTCATCATCATCAATCCAAAGAACCCAATCCATTTTTGCTTTTTCTACGGTTTCATTTCTCGCCGCGTCAAAACCTTGCTTCATTGGGGAACAAATTGGAAATATCTTATCAGTATACTGTGAAGCAATATGATAAGTTTTCCCCTTGTTCCAATCTCCCTTATCGTTATCAATTCCAATAATAATTTCTTCAGCAATATCTTTAACACTATCAAGAGTCCCGCCAATCGTCGCGCTATTGCTTTCTGAAATCATGCAAACAGATAATGTTTGTTCCGGCATTACTCTTAATAAGTGCTTTTCGTAATTTAGTTCTTTCGCTTTTTCTAAAGTCGAGTCCTTTTGATAATAGAACACTAACCCGCCTCTCGGTCGATTACATTCATCTACACCATAAGAAATTCTTTGGACTCGAAAATTTTTCTTGTGCCCTAGCATTTCAACTAAGTCTTCAGTTTCAAAATAGTTAATATGCTGGTGCGGTTCTCCTAGTTTTTTGTGTTCAATAAAATGATCTGAAATTCCACCTGGAACAGTGTAAAACATTATGCCGTTATCAGTACAAAGTTCTTCTAGTGCTTCAATAGTCTCTTCCGGCTTAAAAACATGCTCCAGAAATTCTCCAGAAATCACTAAATCAAACTTCTTATCTAAAAGTAACAGTTCTTCCGGTCTAGTCGCTTGGAACAAATTACAGTTTTCAATATTCTTTTTTTCACAAAAATCTTTTCCCGTTTGAATCAATTTCTTAGAAATATCACAACCTGAAAATTTAAGTTTTGGGAATCGATGCGCTAACCAGGAAACCAGATTACCGTTTGCACAACCGTAATCTAAAACCTCCGCTCCTTCTGGCAATTGTGAAACAATCTTTGCCATGGCCATAGGTCTCATATCGTTTTCAAAAAACTCAAAATCACCTAACCCGAGGTCTTTCTCTTCATCCAAAAACATCTTTCCAAGGTCTTTATAAAATTGATTGTAGTTTGTGAATATTGGAGAATATTCTTTATCAATCAATTCTAATTCTTCTTTTAACTCGTTTTCTTCACAATAGCGTTTTGCAAATTGAATATCAGAATACCTAATCAAGTTATGCGCGACTGAGTGCTTATTTTCTTGTCGCTTAGATAATTCCACTTCAACTAGCGTTTCAAGAGAATCAACAGACTTCGACCACCCATAGTCTTTCGCTTTTTCTAGTGCTTTGGTCCTTAGTGAAGTGTATTTGTTTTTATCTTGTGTCAGTTCAAAGATTGCTCTTGCAAAATTACTGTCTGAAATTTTCTCTTCTTCTTTTGCTACCCAAACCGCCGCGCCATTTTCCAAGGTTTCCGGTAATGCTCCGAACCTGGAAGCGATAAATGGCAAACCAGCGGCTTGTGAATGCATTGCAGTAATACAAGAAGTTTCCTCGAAATCGGAAGGATACACATAAGCAAACGCGCGTTTTTCTATTTCCGCAAGTTGTTTCTTCCCTTGCGGTCCGATGTTTTCAACGTTTGGAAGTTGCGCGCATCTTTGCCATAAATAATTGTAAAACTCTGCAGTATCTCTTGTGGTGTTATCATACCCAGCAACCATCAAGCGGATTTCTGGATCTAGTTTGTGCAACTGTTCCATGATACCGCCAGGTTTAACTAAATTCTCTAAACCTCGTTCTGGTCTCGAAGTAAATAATAATGTTTTAGAATTGAATTTAGTATTAATATCTATTTCATTCGCGTTACTATATAACTCGTCATCAATTCCGTTTCGGAAAACGTCAAGAATGGATTCTTTGCAGGAATAGACTTCTTTGACTTGCGCTTTGTGGAAATCAGAAACGCCTAGGATTTTATGGACGTTGAAAGATTGCGCGTTCCATTGATTTTGGAAACGCTTTAAAGCGAGGTCATGAGTCCACCAAAGATTCAACTTTGAATAGTATATGTTGTGAAAAGCGAGGGGATGCCGTTGGATTATCAAAACATCATGTTGAACGTTTTTGGCAAACTTGGTGAAGTTCTCGCCTAGTTGGTCTTTCTCCGTAACTTGTCCAATTGGCATATAAAGAACTTTATCAAAGTCTACTATCTGTTGACAATTGGTAAACAAAAAAACCTTGTTTCCTCTTTTGCCTAGTTCTCGTGCGGCGTAATATGCCGCACTTTCACTGCCACCTAGTGACTTTCCCTCGGCAATAGAATTGCCATCAAATGCCATTCCGCTGGCATGAATTACATAAGTTCTCATTTTTTCCGCTCCAGTTGAGAAATTATAATTTAATTATCTTACTCCAAAACTTATCAATAGTTGTTTTCCAACTAAATACATTAATTGCTTCTTCTTCTATTAATGTCAATTTTCCTTTTTTAAAATGTTTCCAGGGAATATAATTGCCAACCGTGTTTTTTAATGCGCCTATTTTGTTGACTACCGGAATCGCGCCGCAATATCTCGCCTTCACTGCGTTCAAACAAAACAGCTCGCTATCAGGATTATTTAACGGAAGGCACCAATATTTTGATTTCCAATATAGTTGGTTTATCTCTTTTGTGTCCTGATGCCCTACATAATTGATGCCTTCTCGCTCAACCAATTCAAGTATTCGTTGTTTGAAAGGTAAGATTGCGTTTCCTCCGATTGCAAACATTCTTTCAAATCCATACGCAATTGTTAACTCTAGTTTTGGAAAATGCTTTTTTATTTCATTCCAATTTTCTAGAATTTCCATCAATCCCCTGTCTGGACTTGACGCGTAAAGAATCATGTTCTCATCTTTTGGAATTTTTACATTTTCTAATTGTGAAAAATCTACCCCAAAAGGTATAACCATATTCTTTTCTTCGGGTACCCAAAAATGTCTTGTTTTTAAATAATCGGAAGGATTAACAAAGTAATCAATATGCTCAAGCAACCGAGGGTTTTCAACTTCACAACTCCAATGAAGGATTTGCTTAGCCGTCACCTCGGAAGCCTGGAGCGGATACTTGAAACTTATTACAATATCGTTTTTTGTTCCTTTGTTTTCAAAGAATTTTTCTATCGGTAAGAATCGAACATTGTTTAAAAAATGTTCCCCAGGTGTTTTTTGACTATGATAAACTTCAACGGGAACAGAGTAGTGCTTTTTTAACGCTATCGCTAAAAGAACAACAGCCTCTTCACTACCTCCCAAACCTTTCGTAATTTCTCCACAATCCCAACCACCTGCAACTTTATTAGTTAGTATTCGTATCATTTTGATTTGTGATTAGGGATTCAAGAAGTAAAATAGCAATTCTAGTTTGTGAAGTTCTTTTGTCAGCAATTAGTTTCTTTTCTAACGCTATCTCTAGAAGTTCTTTTTTATCGTATGATAAAGTATCGATTGCTGTTTTTATTCCTCTTGTAAATCCTTCTTTTACTCCCGATTCAAAATAATCATTTGCTGGTACTGCAGTTTTACTTTTGTCTATTGCACTTAATGCCATGTTTTTTCCGCTCCAAATTTGCGGCGGTTACTCAAACCGCCATTATTTTATTACTGTGAACTAGTCACATTTGTTACTAACCCGCCCAAGGCTGAAGAAACTATCTTCTCATCTTGATAATATCCAATTTGCAATCGGTCTGCTTTGCGTCTTGGATCAAAAGGAATCCTTTCAACCTGCATGCTTGGAACGCCTGGAACATTCCAGCGGAAAGTATACATAAAAGAAGGAACTTCAATGCTGGGAGTGCTAGGCGCATAGTACAATAGAACATGTGGATCTAGAGTTCTAGTTAAACTTAAAGGTTGCCCTTCTTGCGCGCTGTTAAAATAACCTTTTCCCACAATAACGTCATCAAGTTCGAACAAATCAGCTATTCTTTGTTGCGTGGTGTTCATACTTGCGCCAGTCAAAGCGGTTTCTTTAGTCTTATCAATAATATTATCATTACGGACTAAATACCGAAACGCTTCTCCACCAATTAACATTTTGTTCGGTCGAAAACCTGTACCATCCTCAACATTATCAATAATAGTGTTAATGTCTCCAAAAGGATCAGAGTTGGCCAAATCAGTCCAACTTGAGCCAACATTCGCAGAGGTGCCAACGTTGCTAGTATTAGTGACTTGTTGGGCTACACGTCTATCCCAGTCCATGGACATTTTCCAGGATAGCGTTTTTACTCTCCCTGTTTCTAATTCTCTAACAAAAGAAGGGTCAGCGTTTGCTCTGTCTTCTACTGTAATATCCGCGGCAAGTGCGTAATTTTTACAAACATATTGAACAGAACTAACAGAAATTTCCATCCTATTCGCTTCATTGCCAGGCGCGCGAACTGTATTATCAATTCTCCAGATATCTGCTTGACTCCAGATCTTGATTAGGTCTGTTTGTTTGTCAACGTTTACAATGGGTGCGATTCTATCGGCAAATTGCCCTTGAGGTTGATAATTCAACGCAACTTGAGATAAGTGCTTATCAACGTGTAATTGATTCTTCGGTATAAATGACATTTAGATTACCTCCTAGTATTGAACGTCTAAACAACTTGTTGCGTAATGTGCCGCGCCAAAATTGGCAATAGCCGTGAAAGTAGAACCTGAGTTACCCGCCGCGCTTGCGTCTAGTGCTCGACCTACGATAAGATCTCCTGAATCTGCCGCGGCAGCCCAACCGGAAGAACAAAGTAGAGATTGCCCCGCGGTAATAACACCGCCTGCTTTCCATTCTACGTTTCCTGTTGAAACAATTCTTCCAGCGGTTCCAGAGTCAGCATTAGCGACTAAAACACCAATCGCGTCATTACTATCGTCAGCTATCGCACCACCAGCGTCAATCGCTTTATTGATTGCTCCACTCAGGTCCTCACTAGTCGTGACCTCTCCCGTTGTATCAAACAAGGCAGGTTTAGCGAAGTCAAAAAGTCCAGTGCCTACGCTTCCAGAGTTTACTGTAATAGTTTCAACTGATCGACCTACTACATAATCTCCAGCAACCGCACTTTTTAAATAGCCGCTTGTCGTTACTGTCAATTTACTCCCAGCGGTTACGCTTCCACCAGCAACGAATTTTTCAATTCCTACGACTGTAAAAGCAACATGATTTCCAGATTGTCCACCTTGGCACAAAAGACCAGCGGCTTCATTCCCATTATTAGCAAGTTTCTGGTCATCGATAGCAAACGCTTTGTATAAAACGCCTGTTCCTAACACCGTGTTACTTAGATCTTCGGCTGCCTTAGCGTGAAAAGTTAACGCATTATTTTGTATTCCCATTACTAATATCCTCCTTCAAAAGAAATTTTACAACCATGATTATGGTACTCTTTGGCTACATCTGGATGCGCGCTAAAATAAACTTTAGAAGCATCGTCATAGTTTTTGCCGGTGTTCTCAATTACTTGGTTAACACCTTGAATTATTGACTCTTCAATATCTTTGATTTCTTCTTGCCTAGAATCAACTTGACCTTGTTCGGAAAATAAAGAACCTGCTTCTCTATATCCTTCAATCACAGTTTGCATCAATTCGGAATCCAATACTAATGATTGTCCTTCCTTAAAACCTACTTGTTGTGAATTAATAGAAGATTCAATCTTTGTTAGTGTGGCAGGAATAAGTTTTCCTTCCTTCACGTCTTTCTGATAAGTAGAAAGAAAGTTTTCTTTTGCTACGCTGAAAGAATGCAGTCTTTCTTTTTCCTGGAAAATCTTAGTTTGATTTTCTAATGAAGTCTTTTCCGCTTGCACTCTTTCTAGTTCAAGTTTCAGTTTTTCAACTTCAAGGTTTGTTTTCTCTTCAGACATATTTACCTTTTCTGACTGTTTAGAAATTTGTGGTTCACTAAAAACTAAAGAAAAGTTTTCAGTGGGTTCAATGTTCGTTTCTGATAAGAATGCCTTTAGGTCATTCAAAGTTTTTACTGCCGGTAAATCCGCGCCAAGAATAGCGAGTCCAACGGAATGCCAACCAAAATTTTGAATGTGCTTAAGTTCTATCGAAACTGTTTTGTATAGTCCCTTTTCAAAAGATTGAAAAAGAACGTCTGGAATATTTGTAATATCTGCTAAAAGTTTTTTTCCTTGTACCTGGAAGTTCTCTAACCATCCCAAAGCAGGTTGTCCATCATCTTGCGCTAGAATTTGTTTTTTAGCGTGTCCTAGTTTGACGGGAGGTTTTGATTTTCCTGTCATCAATAGTTTGTTTGAATTATTCGCAATTTCTTCTAAGTCTTCTTGAACGAATTTAAACCCGTTCCAAGTTCCCGCCGCGAATATTTCAACGTTTTTTAGTTCTTTCATTTCTACCCTTTTAAATATCCGTTGAAAGAAACGCTTATATCATTGCCCGCCGCTTCTGCCCACGCGCTAACTTTAACAAGCGAACCTCTGCAACATTTTATGGGAGGTTCTATTTTTTCTGAAAAAGCAGAATCACCTCCCGTCCTGAGTGTTCTTTTAAATAAAAAACCTTCAACTTTCGCGCTGCCATCTGGTAGACAAGTACTTCTTAATCTAAGTGACATAATTTTATTGCCGTTTACTCCTGCGGTCCACCCAGTTATGTAAAGGTCTTTATTTGAAGCTACTTTTCTATTAATACAGAGTGACTTATTACCGCCTGCAAGGATTACATTATAGATTGTAGTTGCCGCGCCTTTTTTATAAATTATAATTTCTCCTTCCGCAACACCGTTAGAACCTACTCCACTTACGTACATGTCGTTAACAAACGTAATATCTGTTGCAACCGTATCTACACCGGTAGTCCCATCAGTCACTAATATTTCTTGTTGTTCCAATCCGTCACCGTCCAAATATTCAATAGTCACTCGACGCGCGCCTGTCCCAACGTCGGTGTCTTGTACATCGTCACTAACTAGCGTTAATTGTTCTCCTGCGCTTGCTGGAATTGGTATTGTAGTGTTTGTCAATGGTGCAATATCTTCTCCTGTTGCGGTTGTGTCTATATTGTCACGTTCCCCTATTGCGGAAAAGGGGGAATGATGTGGAATATCACCGGAAGAAATCGCGTCATGAAATCCGAATAACGGAGTACCGAATTTATCTTTTTCTATTGTCATTTTTTAACCTCTTTTTTTGGTTTTCTTGTACCTATTCGCTTAGCCATTTAGATCTCGTTCTTTTTTGTTACTGTTCCGAATCCAGTATTAGGTTGAACTAGACCCTCTTTATCTTTTACTAAACTCGAATCCTTAAAGTTTGGATCTATCATGGTAATTGGGACAAGGGTTGCTCTGCAATTGAAATGATTAGGAGGAGTGATAGAACCCCAAATAGGGTCGGTTAAAGACCTCTTAAATCCATCGTATCTTCTACAAAATTTAGTTGTTCTGGAGTCTAGTATTGACTGATACTCTAAACCTTTAACGAATCCATTTAAATCTGGATCAGTGTAGACATTAACTAAAGACTGATTGAAAGCGTCTATCAAATTGGTTCTTACAATCGTTTCTAGTCGTGCTCTTTCTGCTTTTTCGGAAGGCTCGTTTTTTCCCGTTTCTGGATTCGTAATTGTCTTCCCAGTCAACGGTCCTAAGATTTGCTCAAGTTCATCAATAATCTCTTGCGTTGACATATTTTTTTCAATTCCATTGAGAATCGCTTGCTTTGCCGCGTCTATCATTGATTCCGATAGGGTCCCGGTTATGAAAAACGCTTTTTCTCGAAAGAATTTATCAGCTGTTTGCAATCTGACATTTTCCACAAAGTCTAGAACGCTCCAATTTTGTTTTGCTATTCCTTTCTTTTGTGAGTTGGAAATTGAGAACTTGATTCTTTGCCTTTCCTTTTTGGGTAGTGTTCTGATTGCGCTTCTTATTGTGTCTTGCCCTATCTGTCTTCCATCATCATAAGAAGTCTTCAAGTGTTCGTTTATGACCTTGTTTAATTTCTTCAAGTCATTTTCAGAAAAAGACTTATCGACTTTTTCAACTGTTGACTTATAGTTTGCTTTTCCTGGTTTGAATCCTGCAATTGATTCACGAATTGATTTCTTAAGAGTAGAAAACAACTTATCAACTTGCTTAGAAAGATCTTCGTAAAAAGCGAATTCATTAGAATCAAGTAGTTGTTCAATATCCGCAAAATTCATCCTTTGGAGCCAAGGTGGATCATTCATATCAATGAACTCCGCTGACATTTCTTCTTCTTGTGGTTGTGTTTGTGGTGCTTCTGGTTTCTCTTCCGGTTGTTCCTCTATTTCTATATCTGTCGGGTACCCTAGCAATTCACGAGTTTTCAATTCATCTTGTTCAGTGTTAGTTACCGCGCCAGTTTTTAACGCTTCAAACCAAATTTTTGCAACTTCTTGTTTTTGGTCTTCAGTTCTGTTTTCAAATTTGAATTTAGGATATTCTTTCAGACCAAAATTGACCCAAGCGAGTTGGGAAAACAATTGCTCGTTTAATGCCTCTGCTAATTGCTCCGCTTGATAATTAACAATGAAAAGAAATGTTTCTAATTGGGTTTTGCTTTGCGCAAAAGAACCCGTTGAACCTTGTTCCGAGAATCCAAGGAGATTTGGAACAAGCAAACCTTTTGAAATTTGTCTATCTCTATGCGCTACAGCTTCTTCAAATGCTTTTGTATTGACTCCGTTTTTCATATCAATTTCAAAACCAGCGGGTACGCGCATTGCCGTTGATTGGTTGATATTTCTTAGAACCGCGTCAAAGTCGTTTTTTTCTTTCGGTGATAATGAAATACTGTCATCTTTAGGAGTTGCTGTCAGGAATCCACCCGCTGTTCTTTCTAAGTAAATATTCCAAAAGGTAAGGATATTTTGTTTTTCCCAGTACGCTCTATAGATTGAACGTAAATCGGATTCCCCCCATATAGGGTCTAACTCAGGATAATTGACAAAATGGATAAACTTGTTTTTGTCGAGTTTTCTCCTTTGGTTTCCCGTGTTTTGCGAAATACTTAGAACGTTTCCAAATTTATCAACGTCAAAAGAAAAAGAATCAAACGGTTTCTGTTTTAAATGTTCGATAGTCCATTTTTCTTGCCCTTCATATTCATGGACTCCAAAAATTTTTTCAGTTAAAGAAAACCCGTGCGCTTTTGCTAATAGAATATTTCGCATTGATTGCGAAAAAGTAGACTTTAGATTTTTTAAATTGAACTCGAAGAAATCTTTTAGTTTCTCTTGCTCTGGATCTTCTTCATCTACCTCAAAAAACCAGTCCCTTTGTATAATTATATCAACAAGAAGATTGTAGGCTGCTTTTATTTGTGGATCTCGAAGCATCTTTTTATAGATCTCTCCACCTTTGTATTGTACTAACTCATCTGGGTTCCATTCTTCTAATTGTTTAGTTGAAAAGAATGAAGTTCTTAGCCAGGCTTCTTCTGTCGTCAATCGCTTACTTGCCATTGGCGGTTCTTGGTGCTTAAAAAACTTTTCGAAAATTTTTAGCATGTTCTCACATAGTCAGTAGAAAATTTTTTAGTATTGTCTACATAGCGTTTTTACCTTGTCAACTTGACAATTCTTTTAGCATCCGTTTCAAACCCTCTTTAGGTGAGATAGTAGGTTTCCATCCAGTGAAGGATTCTATTTTAGAATTGTCTGAAACAAAATATTTCTGGTCGTAATGCCTCCAGTTTTCTTTTACTGATTTTAGTTTCTTTCCTGTCTCTTTTTCTAAAAGATCAATTGTTTCTAATATTGAAAGCGTATTATCTAAACCGCCGCCAACATTAAACGCTTGCCCGCTTATTGAGGTATGACAACCGCTAATTAATTTTAGGTACAACTTAACTAGATCTGAAACGTGTAAAACGTCTCTTACTTGTTTTCCGTTCCCGCAGATTGTCAATAACTCGCCTTTTATCGATTGTTTGACAAAATGAGAAATCCATCCTTGATCAAAAGACCCCGCTTGGTTCTCACCATAAATACAAGACTGTCTTAAACTGATAGCGTTTAAATTGAATATTTTAGCGTAATCAATTGTGTACTGATCAGCTGACAATTTGGAGCAACCATAAGGAGTTCTCCCTGACAACCTATAATTTTCAGTTATTCCTCTGAAATTTTCTCTTCTTACCGAATATCTTGTTTCTTGTTCTTCTAGTTCTAAGTTGAAATCACCATAAACTTTATTGGATGCAATATTGATAAACAAACCTCTGAATTTGTTTATTCGCAACGCTTCTAGAATGTTTATTGTACCCAAGACATTATTATTAAAATCTTGCAATGGCCTAATGCAGGATGTTGTTACCGCTGTTTGTGCCGCAAGGTGAAGGATTGCGCGTGGTGGATTCTTGCTTTCTATTTCGTGTCGTAGCAAATAACAAAGACCGGGTTCTTGAATTGATTTAGTCAAAATATCACAACCTAAATTTTCAAGTACCTCTTTGTTTTTCCCTGCTCCTTTTCTAGAAAGGTCATCAATTACTATAATTTGATACCCAGATTTTATCGCCTTTTTACAGAAATTAACGCCTATAAAACCACAGCCCCCAGTAACAACTATTTTTTCCCGCTCCATTTTTTTAACCTTCTCTAATATCTGTTGATAATCGATTTGCCCTTTTACCCACCTGATTAGCCCATTTAGAATCCAGCATTTCAAAAGACGCCTGAGAGTATTGTTCAGTTTTCAGAAATTTAATTGTTTTCTTGAATTTTCTGAAACCATTTAAACCTAAATTGAAAACCATGTTTATCAATGCCTCTTGTCTTATGCCTCTTAGTTCTGTCATCCATTGAAAATTAGAAAAAAGTTCTTCTCTTACTCTTTCAATGTCATTAGTAAGCAGGTAGAAAGCTTCTATTTTTGTTAGTGGGTTTTCCTGGAAATCTCGTTCTATCTCTATTTTAAATTTCAGCTGTTCCCCTTTTTCCATTGTTGTAACCGAATGACTACCCTTTGAATTCATCAATAAGTTGAATATTTCTAGTTCGGTTAAGGGGTTTGTCTCTAAATTTCTACCTATTCCTATAGTCACATATCCAGCGGAGCAAAGGTAAGGAGTTTTTATTAGCCCTTCATCATAAAGAAGTCTTTCTTTTAGTCGTTCGTAGTTTATATCTGTCACGGAGACACCTCGAATAATTTAGTTAGATCATGCGTGTAAATAGATTGCGATTTTGTAGCAAAATGATTGCTTTTCATTGTAGTTTTTATTCTTTCCACTTTTTTCCCTCGCTTCAAGAAACGCCTTGTTTCTTCTTCTATCATTTCTCTTGTGATTTTCTTTTTCATTAGAAGAGTGCGGCGTCTATGCTGGAATAGTCTGATTTGAACGCGGCAAAGTCTGATTCTTCATCTTTGCTATTTTTAGCAAGCATGAAAAACGCCTTTGCGCATGCGTCTATTCTATCGTCGTGGTTGCTTGTCGGGTATTCTTCCAACTCATCTAGAAAAGTATTACCATCATGTATTTCTGATAAGAAGTATCGGTTTAGGATTGTAACTTGTCCTGTTTCCATCTTGTTTGCCATCAAATCAATATAGAAATCCTTACCCTTCCCTACTCTAAAAGATTTGCGTTTGCAGTCTTTGAGCATATTGAAATAGGTTTCGTTTAAGTGCTTTCCTGCCGCGCCAGGTTGCTCTTCCCAAACTTGCTGGACGTTACCAAAGAATTTTTTATCATTAGTAGCAACTTTTCGAATCATTTCATTGTTTCTCTTCACGTCTTTCTGAAAACAGACAATGTCTAAAATGCAAAAATACCCATCTTTCTCCGCGGCCAAAACGCCAGCCGTAAAATCTGGATCATTTAGTTTGTTCTTCTCCGTGGCCGCAATATCCCAGAATCGAATAAGATTCGAGTATTCTAATTCCATTGGCGCGTTCTCTACAACCTCCATCCAATCTCTGGATATTAGGTTTCCGCCTTTCGCTACTGGTTGCTGTTGATAAAGAGAATGCCAATTATATTTATTTCGCTGGAATTGCTTATAAAAATCATCTGAATATCTTGATTTCCATAGGTACTCGCCTACCTGCCTAGGATCTTCTTCGTGTTTCCATTTGTAAAAGTCTTCTTCCATCAATGCGGGTAAACATAAGACATGCCATAGACCTTTTTTTTGTCCATTCCATTCAGGGCATCCTTCTGGATCTTTTCCATTATAACTAGCGATTCCTTCACGCGCAAGGATTCTGCCAGCTAGGTCTTTTCTATTCCATCTTGTGTGCATCAAAATTATTGCGGAATCTTCTTCATCTTTACGATTTAGAAATGTTCCTTCATACCAGTCAAAAGTTTTTTCCTGGTAGGTTGGACTCTCCGCTTCTTCTCTTGATTTTATAGGGTCGTCAATAATTCCGATAGTGAATCCTTCTCCAGTGATCGGTCCACCCACACCCGCCGCAATGTAATGACCATTTTTATTTGTGGTCCAGTAATCTTGCCTCGAAAAATTTCCCTCTTCGCATTGCGTTCCAAAGATCAGTTTATGATTTGTTTCAGATAGATTTTGTTTGATTTTTACCGAGGATTTTACGGCACGAGAAACAGCGTAAGAGCAAGAGATAATTTTTTCTCTTGGATTCTGTCCGAACGCATAGTTGATAGCTCTTTCAACGCCTTCAGTTTTCATGTGTCTTGGAGGTAGAAAAACCATCAAGTTGAGGATCTTTCTTTCTATGATTTGCTGGTAATAGTCAGAGATAAGTTTATGGTGCCAGTTTTCAAACTTGTATTGTTGGAAGGTAAATTTGAGGTAGTCGTAGAGGTAACGCCTGGAAAATTCGCGCCTTGCTAATTCGGAAAGAACGGAATCATTTTCGTTTGGTTGTTTTTTTGCCATTATCCACAACCATCAATTTTATTAGTTCTTTGTCTGACATTTTCGAAAGATCAATCGATCGTTTGTCTTCTCGCTTGTCATCTACCTCTATAACCTGTTTGTCGTTGAATCCTTGAGCTCTACATTTCAGGTAGAAAATTATAGCAGTTGTGTCTCCTTTTTTTGCCTTTTCCATTAGTGCGTTTGTTACTATTTCCAACCCTTCAGAACGTCCTTTTTTTAAAGACTCCTCTAGTTCAGGGAATTGTTTAAACCACTCGTACAGCGTCCCCTCTGCTATTCTGAAGTATTGAGCTATCTCTTTTTGCGATAATCCAAGGTTAGACAATTCTCTTGCCTTTGCCGGATGGTAATCAGTTTTGTATTTTGATTTTCGCATTGAATAAGAAGGAAAATTTTATAATTAGAGAACCACGAAAGAAAAGTTTTACAGTCCATTTCACCGCATTACTTCACAAAGTATATTGTGGCTCTCTAACTATCAAAGGAGTTTCTTACTGTTTAGTCTGTAGTAAGTGCTCCGTCAAGAAAAAAAAGCGGACTCGTTTAGAGTTTTGCGTAAAACTAAACGACGGCAAGGTTTTGAGTCCGCTTTATTGTTTAAAGGGATATCCCCTTTTGATCTATGATGCTCCATAACGGAGAATGAAGTTTTCTAAAACTAAATATCTCATCTACATTGATTTCAACCCAGTTTATCGGCATGTTTTCTTTTTTATATTCTTCCATAAAATGAGTATGTACTAACTCAATAGCGATTATCTGTTTTTTATTCGAGTCCATCCCGACTAAATCCGAAATAAATTTTGTATTTTTAATGCACATTTCTTTCCCTAAGAAAGAGACACCTTCAAAAAGTTTATAGGTAATCCCTGGTAAACTAGGATGTTTTAACCTTGTCCTTCTATTTTGTTCTTTGTATTCTATAAACCTATCAACAACTAAATTCTTAGCATGCTTATGCCTAACTGATTCACCTTCTCCACCACCACAATTAGATTTTGATTTATGTGAGAAATGTCTTATTTTAAGTTTTCCGTTTTTTATAACTAATTCCTCCCCACATTCACAACAATAAAACAAGTCTATCCCTTTTATTGTGCTGTCAATGTGGACTTTTTCTTGCTTAAAGTTGGCGTACTGAATTAATCTTATGTCATTGTTTTTTTTCATTCCCCTTCCCCTTCCTCTCTACATACTCTTTAACAACTTCAACCAGGAAAGCGTTTCTAGACTTCTCGCCTTTCATTTTCTCAACTTTCTGAGCTAACTCGTAGTCCATCAAGATAGACATAGTACATTTGGGTTTCATTTGAATCCTTGAAACGTGTTAATAGTTAAATGAATGGATAGGTTAACATATAAACCGCACAAGTCAAGGTTTTTTATTTTCGTCATTAACGTCTTAGAAAATGCCATAATTAATGCCATAATTAAACCCTAACATAAACCTTGTAAGATACTATAATATATAGAGATATATATTTATATTTATATATATTTTATTTATGTCATTTATGTCCGTGTTTTTTTGAATTTCTATTTGTGTATTTTTTACAAATTTTCTTTTGTAAATTTTTTTATATTTTTTTTTAAAATTATCTTTCTCGCGTGTCATAAATGACATAAATGGGTTTTTTAAATAATGCATCAATAATATCAAATACTTACGTCCAACATTTTTGGCATTTTTTCAATGCCATAAATAGGTAGTCAAATTAATATTTCCATTTTAGTTTCAATACCTTACCGCTAATTTGACTTTATGACATTATTAATGCCATTAATACAGACGTAAACAAAAGCAAATCAATTCCTCTCCCATTGACTTTTCTAAAAAACCTCTTTAAATTCAGGTTTATGGATAGCAAAAAGGTAGCTCCTTTTTGTGAAACTGCAGTTATCCTCTCACTGTCTGCATTCCATAAACCTGAAAAACAGTGAAATCAAAATTTATAGAGGATTCTACAATGGATTATTTAGAAAAAACTTTTCAAAACAATAAGGTAGAACTTCAAATTGAGGAAGGGGAACCCTTCTTTAATGCGAAGCAAGTTTGTGAAGTTTTAGGTTATAAGAATACGCAAGACGCAATAGCTAAGCATGTTGATAGGGATAGCGTCGCAAAACGCGACTCTACCGACTCAATAGGAAGGAAAAGAAAAATCAATTTTATTGATGAATCTGGTCTTTATGAATTAATTTTTTCCTCAAAGAAAAAAGAGGTTAGAACCTTTAGGAAGTGGGTAACAAAAGAAGTTTTGCCTTCAATTCGCAGGAAAGGTTATTATTCCAAACCAGAGCTGCAAATTGAATCGTTATTAAAGAACCAGGAAGAGCTAATCCTTTGTGAGAACTTTTGGCGGGAAAGAGCGGAAAGACTTCAATCAGGGATACCCGTTGGGACTATTGAAGAACACCTACGAGAATACAACATAAGAAATAATAATAGTTAGGAAAACTTAGGGATAGCGTATCAAAATGATACTCTATCTAAAAAACCATCCTAAGATACTTCAAATGCGTTTCTAAATTATGAGACGCGCGGGAATAATTCCAGAACTTCTTTCCAGTCTGACAAATAAGTTTGCCATGTTCCAAGCAAACTTTACAATTGCATTTCTTCCAGGGCTCATCTTTTACCAGACGTTCTTCCTTCGCGTTCCTTGGAATCCAATCAGGTTTTATAGAGGAGTAGTTCTTATCAACCCCATAGTTGACAGGGTTGTAGTAACAATTATCATTTCCTAAAAACGATTGTCTTATTACGCTTGCAGAGTCCGCGCTGGTAACATTCAACCGCTTGTAGTCTTCTAGAATCGATGTACGCGCTACGCCAAAGCAATGAATCTTAGTATCCTTCTTCCTGATCTTATCAATTTCCTCTAGTATTTCAATAATCGCTTTATTTCCTTTCCGGGTTAACCCTCCAATCGCAATATATTCATATCCACAATCTTGAATAGTCCAAAACATTTCTTGATATGATTCAAGCGAGAAACCTTGAATAACCGCCATAGGTTTAAATTTAGAATTCTTAGCGAGGTTTATCATTCGCATATTATTCCTTTTGGTAATATGCCAGCGTAAAACCTTTTCTTCTTCCGTTAGTCCATTATGAATGATATGGTCTAAACTAACTCCGTAATCAAACCCTAGATAATCATAGTATTCAACCAAGTCTTCTAATTTGATTTTCGGAAACGCTTCATTGATGTATGAGAACGCGCCGCAATCACCAATAACTTTCTTGCCTGTCCTCAAATATTTGTGGACGCCTAGCGAAATCATTTTATTGCGTTCTTTTTTATTCGAATCAAAGAACGCCTTTGAAAGTAGATGGCCATCAGGTTCCGTTTGCAGTTCATGCACAAACAAACTTTCTTGATCTACTTTTGACTCTGAATCTTTTGGGATATAATCCCCCCAGTTTGGTAAATAGAATTTCATATTAAAACATGCATTGACAAGGTTTACCGTTTGTTTCGTCGTCACAAAGATCAACGTCGTTTATTTGTTTTTTTACAGTTGCCCAGAAAGTTTGAGGTTTTATTTTTTCACTAGCAGGGATGTTCAAGTTTTTCATTTTGAGAAAGGTTTTTTCCAATTCATCAAGATAGGTCCCTTTTATTATTGAATACCCAATCAATTCTTCCGTGTCTTTTGCTTTTTCCCAAATATCAGGCCTTTTTCTGAATACAACATACCAATGCTGTTTCCCGGCTTTTAAACATCCAATACAATTAGCATGTTTGAAGACTGAATAAGACCCCGGTGGTTTAATTCCAATTTCCTCAGTTTCCCAAATTGTTCGGTTGTTCCATAGCGCAAGCGGGTAGTCTGTTTTATAACCCTGCAAACCCAAAATACTAGAACGTCTTTGAATTCTCACTGTTTCATTTGCGTCAAAACCATAATACAACACACACTCTTTTTCAGGGAAATTTTCTTTCAGATACTTGTCAAAGGGCGCGGTTTTCATGCGATTCGTACAAAGTTCTGTGCCCCGCCCGACTTTAAACGCTTTGATTTCTCTACATACGTCGAACTGATCTTTTTTATCCCAATCCTTCATATTAGCATAGGTTATTTGGATATTGAGATATTTAGCAATTTCATTCTTAAACCGCTTTATGTCTTTGTCTTCAATGTTTGGGTGTATGTCATGATTTAGCAAAATAACGTTTTCTTTCCCAAACCGCCTGACAACTTCAATAGCGACTAACGCGCTTGAATGGTCGCCAGAATAGCATACGATATGTCTCATGTTTTCCTCAAAAAACCCGCTTACTTGCGGGTTTAGGTTAATCTTTCAGCACCACAGCCACGCTATCATAAACGTTAACTAGGCACCCCATGAATTCACAAAGTTCAATTCTTCCCTTCCGGTATGACTTAGAAGGATCATTTAAGATTTTTGAAATATATCCCTGCGAGCACCCTTTTTTCTCCTTAAATGCTCGCCTTTCGGTTTGTGTCGGTTTCAACGCGGTTCTGATGAACTCGCAGAAACGCTCTTCATTTTCAAACGTATGTTTTTCTTTATCCATTTTCTTCCTTTTTAAAATTCCCAATTAGCATTGGGAATAGGTTTCCCAATTCAGTTAGAGTTATTGTAATAAACCCAATTTTTTGCGCATAGTAAAACCGCGCAAATTTCACTTTAAAGCGTAGCATATCCAAAACGCCTTCAGAAACACTTATAGTTGGAAATGATACTATAGTGGTGTTCCCACAGATTTCCGCTCTTAGCGTGTTAATTTTATGTTTCATTGCTTTTCTCTTCCTCTAGTAATTGCGAACCGTAGAACTCGCAAAAAAGGACGGCTTCTAACCAATCTTCAAAACGATTTTCTAGATGGACAGTTTTATCTCTCTTTTTCTGTAATATAACTAGAAAGTTTGCTTGAGTTGGAATTACCTTGAAATCAAAAGGTCCAAACCATTTCATTAAAATGGAGTCATGGACCAACCACCCCTTTGGGTGGTGCTTTGGTTTTAAAATCATTTTTCTCCTTTTGAATCATGCCGCGCTAACGCGGCGTGGTTGATTGGTTACACTCGGTACATTCTAGAAAAAACATTTTCAAGAATGTAATCCTCGACCTGTTTTCGAGTTCCAATCGGCGCGGTAAACACGCCCTGCTCACAATCAAATTTTTGGGAGAGGTTCCCGTTGAACCTAAAGCTATCAAGTGGGGTGATTGTCCCAAGTGTTTTTGAAAGCCACTCTTTTTTTAATCCTTCCATTTTCCTTTCCCCTTAACATAATTTTACTATATTACTAATTTACTAAATTAGTCAGTAGTGCAAACTACATAAACTAAACCTTATTTACTATTTTAGTAAATTAGTATTTTAGTAATAATTCACTTTTTTATTGCATTGCTAAATTAGTTACTATACATGTATTGGATAAGTTTTGCATTCAACCCAATGAAAAGGAGTTTTCATGAAAAAAGAAAAAAGGTTTGTGTTCGCGTTCGATTATAACGGCAATTGGTTTTTATTGCCAGTTGACAAAGAACGCCAGTTCTATAAGGCGTTAGATACCAGGAGTCATTTAAAAGACTTTATATTATATATGTCAGAACTTCACCCTTCAGAATATATTTTCGAAAATCCGAGAGCTTTCGAAAGTATATCTTGACTTTACTAATTTAGTTATAATACATGTATTGGATATGGACGAAAAGAAAGAAAGAAAAATTCCAGTTACGTTTTTGCTAGAGACTTCTATCCTTGACCAGTTAGAAGAACTAGCGAAAATACAAAAGAAGAGTAGAAATGCTCTTCTAAACCAGATTATAAAAAGGAGCTTATATTATGAAGACAAATGACTTGGCTCAATCCTGGTTGCTAGCCAAAGCGGCCGAGGACAAAGCGAAAATGCAAAGACTAGCTATAGAAAAAACTATACTAGATCAACTAGGTGATACCTCGCAAACCATCAAAGAAGATGGTTTCAAAATTACCACTTCCGCAGGTACTAACATCAAAGTTGTTGATACCGAAACCATCGGAAAAATGGTAAAAACATTTGGTGACAAATTACCCATAAAAGTAAAATATGACTTGCAGAAAAAAGAGTTCGCGTTCCTTGAAAAAGCAAATCCAGAACTTGCAAGCGAAATCCTATCTTGTTGTGTAGAAAGACCTAGAAAAACTTCTGTAAAAGTGGAGGTTATCTAGTGGCAGAGCTAAAAAAAGATGTGAAGAATGCCTTAGTTTTTCACAAAGGCACAACTAAAGCGGCCCCAAAACTTTGCGTTTACGGTGTTCCTGGAGTTGGTAAAACAACTTTCGCCGCTCAAGCAAACGCAATCATTCAACCGACGGAGGAGGGGTTCCAGAACGTTGATTGTTCTCGTTTTGAAAAAGCGGAAAGTTTCCGGGAAGTCCTGGAAAATATGAAACTTCTACTTTCCGAAAAACACTCTTTTTCAGTCTATTGCTTAGATACTCTAGACTGGCTGGAGGCGTTAATTTTCAAAAACGTTTGTGAAGAAAAATCATGCCAATCAATAGAAGATATTGGTTACGGCAAAGGGTACAAGTTCGCTCTTACCCGCTGGCAATTCTTCCTCTCATATTGTGATAAGTTGCGAGACGCGGGTATAGGAGTTTTGTTTCTTGCTCATGAGAAGATAAAACGCTTTGATAATCCTCTTACCGAGTCTTATGACAGATACTCATTGAAGTTGCACGACAGCGCAAGCGACTTAATAAAAGAGTACGTCGATGGTTTGTTTTTCGCAAACTATAAAATCTTCACGAAGAAAGAAACCGTCGGTTTTGGTGGGGAAAAAGTTCGAGGTATGACAAGCGGAGAACGCGTCCTCTACTGTCAGGAGCAACCTTCATTTCAAGCAAAAAACCGTTTTAACATGCCAGAACAAATTAATTTTGATTGGGCATCAATTCAAAAACATTTAACACTGGAGAAATAAACATGGCTGGATTTTCATTTAATGCAGAGGAAGTAGAACCGGAAGGCAATAGTTTTGAACTATTGCCAGTAGGCGACTATATAGTAGTAATAGAAGAATCAGATGTGAGGTTTACAAAAAAAGGTGATGGTAAATACCTCTCTCTAAAATTGCAAATCATCGACGGTAAGCAGAAAGGCCGGCTTCTTTGGGAAAACTTGAACATCGAGAACCCAAACGAAACAGCGCAAACAATCGGACAGGGCAGACTCTCCGCAATTTGCCGCGCTGTAAATGTCCTTAATTTTGCGGATACCGTAGAACTACACAACCTACCCTTGAAAGTTTCCGTTGATGTCAAAATGGATAGTTACAAAGGTGAGAATGTGAACGTTATCAAAGGTTTTAAACCCGCCGCAAACGTCCAGCAACCTGGACAACCGGCACCACAACAAACCGCGCCAACTTCAGAGGAACCACCGCCCTGGATGCAAGGAGGATAGGAAAATGGAAAAGGAGTTACAAGAAAAGATTGACGCCGCGCGCGTTAAAAAATTCAAATCCTCCTTTCCTTTTCGTGAGCACTTAGGGTGCTCTCAAATTGGGGAAAGTTGCGAAAGAAAGTTGTGGTACAATTTCCGATGGACTAAAAAACCGGATCATTCCGCAAGAATCTTAAGACTGTTCGAAACCGGAGAACTAGCGGAGGATCGAATTTCTAGAGACCTCAAACGCGCTGGAATTGAAGTAATTCAGATAGACAATAGAACAGGAACGCAGTTTCGTTTTTCTGAAATTGATGGTCATTTTGGCGGCTCGATGGATTGCGTTATAAAGTATCAAGGAAATTGGTTCGTGGGTGAGTTTAAAACTCACAATGAAAAATCATTTAAGGACCTTTTGAAGAAAGAATTGGAGGAATCCAAACCTGTACATTTCGCGCAAGTCCAGATCTATATGGCATTAGCGAAAATACCCAGGGCAATGTATATTGCAGTCAATAAAAATACTGATGAAATGTATATTGAAACCGTAGACCATGACCCGAATCTTTCGGCTGCTTTGTTAGATAAAGCAGAGCGAATAATACGCTCTAATATTGCTCTTGATAAAATAAGCAATCGAAAATCATGGTTTGAGTGCAAATGGTGTGACTATTCCGAAACCTGTCACGGGGAGGATATACCCGACGTAAACTGTAGAACTTGCGCTTTTGGTATCGTGCAAGATAACTGGATTTGTGTTTTAAATAACGATAAACCCTGTATTTTATCTAAAGAGGATCAAAAAAATGGTTGCAAAGAACATTGTTTTAAACCTGCGATTTTACCGAAAAACTTTGATTTTCTTGAGAGCAATCAAGAAGTCGGAAATAATTTTTTCAAATATAAAATCGGTAAAAAAGAGGTTATTAATGGCCTCCCTGGGATACAATCCAAAGAGCTTCATATCAATGAAGAAATCCTTAACGACAAGAATGTTAAAAAAGTAAAAGAGGTTTTTCCAGAATCAACTATTTCAATTGAACCATGAAAATAAAACCAGATTATTATAAAGTAAAGTTTTCTTACCCAACTCAGATAATTGAGTGTAATGACCTAATTGAAAAACTAAATTTAAACTTCAATTTAGGTAATTCATTCAAATATATCTGGAGAGCGGGAAAAAAAAACGATAAGATTTCAGATCTTAGAAAAGCAATTACTTACTTGGAGCGTGAGATAGAAAATGAGAGTAAAAAGCAAAATTGAAATTGATGTAGAGTTTAACATCGATTCTTATGAAATCCATTGTAACGAATTAGAACCAAAAAGCGTTTCAATCGGTACAATAAACGTTTTATCAGACCTAGAAACAACTATTCTAGATCAATGTGAAGAAGACATTGAAACAGCAATTTCAGAGAAACGAGATGAAATTGAAACAGAATTTAAACTGAATCTCGCTGGAGTCTGGTAAAATGCAAATGAAAAAAATTAGAGAGGAGTTTTATTTTATTCACGGAGAAACAATGCTAAATGATAGAATTATTTCAACGTCTGGAATAGTAGAACTTCATAATGATTGCTACTGGCTCTACATGGATTTCCCAATCCAGGGTAACGGTTTTTTTTCCTTTCGCATTGGAAAGAATTTTTGGAGAATGACAAAGGCGATTCATAAAATCTTTGAAATTGGTTTTGATCTACACAAAAGAAAAGGCGTTTCACTAAAGAAAACTTTGGGGTTTATCAATGAATGTGCTTAGTTTGTTTGATGGAATTTCATGCGCACGCATAGCACTCGAACGTGCTGAAATACCTGTCCTGAATTATCTTGCCTATGAAGTTGATAAGTTTGCGATTAAGTGTTCCCAAGATAATTGGGAAGGGATTACAAGATTAGGTGATATTAAAAACGCTGAAATTGACGTTTTCACGTATCCTAAAATTGATTTGTTGATTGCC
>Ga0208299_1000827_pt1 | contig 25794 bp, 23 predicted proteins | sample 15_taG_FD_184089 | JGI IMG/M metagenome (GOLD analysis project Ga0208299, IMG submission 184089) | Marine viral communities from the Subarctic Pacific Ocean - 15_ETSP_OMZ_AT15312 metaG (SPAdes) (version 2) | ecosystem: Environmental > Aquatic > Marine > Oceanic | place: Pacific Ocean | collected...
GATCTAGCAGGTAACTGGTTCCCGACGATAACCAGCTCAAAATAAAAAAATTGGCTAGATTATAGTCAAAGGTAAATAGTTCTGTGAAACCATTTATTCCAAACAAAAAGGAGCCCGACCAGAACCCAACACACATCGGGCAGTGGAAGAAGCCTTTAAATTTTTCTTTGGAGGGGCGAATGTCTTGAAAGATCTTGCCATAAACTAGAATCTGCGTAAGCCCATACGCAGTCAGGGCAAAATAAACTAAATCCATTTTTCACCTATTCTTCGTATCTGTAAATTGCTGAAATACCATAGGGACTATAAATGTAGCCTGGGCGGATTGAGCCCTTTTGTGATGATTGGGATACGTCACCTAGAGCGGTAGACTCGTCTTTGTCTGGTTCTGTCAATCGTCTCTCGAACTCTTCCTCAATCTCCTCATCATACTCAACAAACTTTTTTTCTTGTTTGATAAATCTTTCAATCACAAGAATAAGCATTGGGACCATATTGACTTCATCGCTCGCAGGGTAGGAGGCTTCCATAGAACCATAGACACTACCGCCTTGAATTGAGTTTTGTTTTATGACTCCCTTCTCAAATAAAAATTTAAAAAAGCGATCCTGCATATCATACACCTTTTCACTGATTCTCTCTTTAGGAAAAACCACAATCTTTTGTGAAGCAGGTAATATGGAAATGTCAATCTCTGGATGGTCAAATATCATAAGGTTACCATCCACTGTTTTCCTTATGTCTAAAGTAATAGGTACTGGCTCATTTGTCTGAACGTCTTCCTCTACTTCGGTTTCTTGATCGCCTATTTTGATCTTTAAGGCCATTGTTTAAATCTCTTTAACCAAGCTCTGGATTTTGAGAATTCTCTCAACCATCTCCCGGTCTACCTCTTGTTGTTTGAAATTATCGATGATCTCCAACACTTGATTTACTTTTTCTACCGTTGAAGCCTCGACAACAAGATTCTCGTTAGTTAAAGCTGCTTCGACTAGGACTCGAAGGCGCTTCACCTCTTCATTCAAATATAACTTAAGGTCCATTCCATTATCAGAGAAGGACCCGATGTATTTATTTAAAAGTACTTTTTGTTCCCCTAGAAGGGATTCGCCGTATTCATTGTTAAACTTCTTTACAAAAGTCTTATAAACAATGTTATCAACAGGGGCCATAATATCTTCAGCCTCTATATTTCGAGAACACATCCTCTCCAACACCCTCTGTTCCAAGAGTACCTTGGTCTTTATGGGAGTCTGATCGTTGAAAATTTGATGTAGAGTAGCAAGGTTCTTATAGTTTGGAATAAAAACCGAGTAAGCATCTTTGCCGAGTGCCATATTGATATCTTTGATGATGGCACTCTGGTTTTCAAATAACTGCTGCTTGTCAATACGACCGAAGGCTTTCTTTGCCTCGAACATAAGTTTTTCTGCCATCATGTAATTGTAGTTTGTCTCGGAACCAAGCAGTCGATAGATATCCAATTCTTCACGCAAGGCCTGACCTTTACGGAAGTGTTTCTTGATAATTGCAGAAATTGCAGATTTCTTGTCATCACTCTTCTCAAAGATGCTCTTTGTAAGGTGTCGAATTAAAACTTCGTACAAGAAAGCCGTGTTGCGCTTCTTATTATGTTTCAGTTTCATCTCGTTTCTCCATTTCGGAAATCAAATCTCTAATTTCCTTGTTAGTGTCAAAAAGTATTTTTTCTTCATTATAAATAGTGTCTTGATCTTCAGTTATACCTTTTGCAAAGCGCTTCAATGGTAAATCTGGTCTCAAGTTCCTATCGGTAGAACCAACCTTCTCGGCAGCATATGAAGCTTTCATATTCTTCTTGCGTGGACCAGAACCAACCCTCTTGTCGTATGTGACGGGATTATATTTCTTACCTTTTGACTTTTTAGTTGTTGTGGCTGCGGTTCGCCCAAATACATCTTTGTATTCAACCTTGTCATCTCGTTTGCCGGGTTCGGCCAGTAAAAGATCGTCGCCTTCGGCGTCCTCTTCGTCGCCATCTTCGGCGTCCAGATCAAACCCTTCGTCGTCATCATCATCAATATCAAATTCGTCAGCGCCCACATCGAACTCCTCAGTCGTTCCGATGGTGCCGGATTCTTCAGAAAAGGCTTCAGAGGCCGCGTCGGCGGCACTTTCAAGGGCAGCCTCGAACTTGCGATCATAAAACATCTCTCTCTGGTTGCGGAGAATTTCTTCGTCAGATAGACTAAATATATTTTTTGCCACCCACTGACGACTAAAGTATCCCTCTGTGGCCCCAGCAGCAATATCAAACTTAAGCTTCCAGTGTTCTAGTTCTTGCATGGCAGCAATCTTAGAAGGATTGTTCAAAGAAAGATTAAAAGAAATCAAATCTTTTGAGCGATACCCTAGAATATACAGATGGATGATGCCAATCTTTTCCAGCTCGGTGACAAGGGAACGTTGGAGCCTTGTTACTGTTCTTGCGAACCGGATGTCCTTTTGAGCTAGCGTGGTCTTGTCTTCACCGTTCTCAGCAGCATTGGACAAATATGAAGCTGGAATCTTTAGTGCTGAGAACAGCTTATCTCGAAGGTACTTAACATCTTCAACGTCGCCAGTATAGGTCCCACCGGGTAGTGTTTCAATTTTAGATGTATTGCCGCCGCGTGTTGGGATATAATAATCTTCTTCGATGCTCAATGGGTTGTAACGCAAGTCAACACGACCAGTGTTTTGGTCTACAATTTGATTACGCTTCATTTGCGTAACAACCTTTTGCATGTACTGTTCAATCTCATTTGGCGGAATTGCGCCGACATCAATATAGAAAACCCTACGCTCTGGCGAGCGAACGATACGGTAGGCCATCATCGCATCTTCGATCAAGATAAGTTGACGCCAGATGCGGCGTGCTGGGTCGAGAACTGACGTTCCATACGGAGCAAACTTATCATTACCAAGAATACGAAAGTGGCCAATCTGCCAATTCTCGAATGTCATACCGCCAGAATTCCATTGATACTGGACGTAATTCGGATTTGTCGGGTCTTCCCCTTCCAATCTTTCAACTTCCTGCGGGGGCAGACCAATTACGTTCTTTACACCATTGTCCTCGTCAATATCAAGATAGAGAAAAAAGTCGCCAAACTTGCACAACGTGCGAGACCAACCAAACAGGTTAAACTCAAGGTTTAAGATGTTCCCATAAAGACTATGGAGAATAGATTTAATCTCCTGGTTCGGGCAATCGATTTTTAACAACGGCTCCAGCTCATTAGAAGTTGTCATCTCATCGGCATAGATGTCAAGGGCGCTGGCAATCTCTGGTGTGTATTCCATCTGGTTAAAGTCAGAATACCGCTCGGAGCGGTTTTGACTTGCCATGATATTTGTGTGAAGATAATCAAGAGGATTATAAGAGGTCTTCTTGAATTGCTGACCACTCATAGATCGGAACCGAAACTTGTCCATCTTACGGCGACTAACTTGCCTTTCGGCCTGCGCGCGGTAGCCTACGATTGGACCTGAGAAAAGTCTTGTCAAGCGCTTAAAAAGCTGCGAGCTTGCATTTCGAGGATTGTTTCTGTTGTACGAAGTCCTTTTATTATTATAACCGGCCATTGTTTATCCCTTGTAGAGCCAAAAAAACTCTTTTACCTGTTCCTGATGCTTGTTCATTCTATCAGAAAATTCAACACTTTTATAGCCCTGTTGGCCCGGAATTGATGTATTAAATTCTGATTTTGATGAGAAGACAGCCTGTAAAGTTGCTTTTGAGTACTCAATCTCCTGTTTGTTTGCTACGAGAGCTGTGTCCCTGACCCAACAACCAATAGCGCAAGACATAATTAGGTCATCATGATAACTTCTTTGCGCCTGGGGTTTTCCATTATTCCAAATAAATGTTGTCATCTCGCTCAGCATTCGCTTGGAATATATGGTAATTAGTCCATTTCTAATGAATTCTTCAAGTTTAGCGATGATGAGAGGGCGTGTCTTGTTGGTTGTGGAGAACCCTGCGATGGCACTGTTGTTGTGCTGGGCCTGGACTGAATCGATATACTCGTGAGTTGATTTTATAGAATAATAGATATTGGGGTATTCTTTATCTCGCAGCTTTTCCAATACGGAGAAACCAACAGAGTTGTTTTCAACCACCATTAAACAGTTACCATATTCCTTTCCAGTGTTGAAGAGTAGTTCGCTAAAAAAGTCTATTGTTATCTTTCCGTGGTATTCTGCGACTATCTCCATCGTCTCCAACTTAAAGACAAGAAAAGCTGAATAATCACTTGCGTCTCCGCGAGCGACATCGGCAGAGATCATATAAGAGTTTGTTGACTGGTGTGGTTCCCAAATCCACAGGTTGCGATCCACACCTGTTCTATATTTTGGTTCTTGTATTGCATTGCGCACGCGATCAATATCATCAGCGTGAAATACAGTTTCACCAGAAGTATTGAAGTTACACTCAAGTTCCTGTGCAATCTGCCGACGAGACATATTTCTTGTCTCTTTCTCAAACCATTCCTTGTCACGGTCTGGGTGGGCAGCCCATTGCAAGGTCGTCGGAAAGAAATCATTCTCTCCAGTTTCCGCTTGAGTGAAAGTTCTATGGAACCAATTACCCACACCATTTGGGGTAGATAGGGCAATACAACGACCACCAGTTGATAGTGTGGGGTATAGACCAGTCCAAAGTTCACTCATACCTTCAACGTGGGCGGCCTCATCAACAATCAGCAGAGATAGGGCCTCTGAGCGGCCAGCATCACCGCTGGTCGAAATTGCTTTTATTTGAGAACCGTTGGAAAGCTCGAAGCTTGACCGGTTGTCTACTGATATGTCAGCGACCTGTATCCACTCTGGCAGGTTTTTTATGATTGCTTTTACTTTCTTGACCAAGTTGGAAGCGGTCCCGAACTTGGTGGCCATAACGATAATGTTCTTATCGCGATAAAACATCATTAACCAAGCTGCATAGGCAGCTGTAATTGTAGAAATACCCAACTGGCGGGCCTTTAGGATTACATTGAAGCGGTAATCGTTGAAGTCCCCAAGTAATTGCTTTTGAAAATCATAAGTCTTAAAGGGGATTAGGCCATCGATAGGATGGGAGATCTTAACGTAATTATTTACGAAATAGTTTGGGTCTTTACCCGATTTGAGAATTTCTGCGACAATTTCTTTCTTGGTAAGCATACCATCCTAATCTAGATCCATGTACTTGGCGGGCTCTCGATCTTGAGGTTCATATGATGATAAGTTCACACCAGTCTTATCAACCACCTTCTCAACTACCATTAGATAAATTTCTTCCAGCTGCTCATTTGTTAGCTGACCACCGATGCCGCCTGGACCTTGTGTTGCTTTTTCACCAAAGTGTCTTACAATCTGACGGATTTCCTTCTCTTCATATCGAGCCATCATTTCCATTATTGTAGCATCCGCAATTTCCTCTTGGATGTTCACCATTGGCATATCTGGTTTTTGGTTTGCGAGTTCATTATCAAAGGGGTGTACAGTCATTCCATAATCACCATGGTACACTCCTTCTTTAAAGGTAGTGATTAGCTCTTTTCTAATAAACTCTTTTAAAGTGTCTTTAGTATATTTCATTTCTTTAGATTCCAAGGCATAAATGTGGGTGGCTCTTCATCTTTCTTGGGATCAGCTGGGCGCTTATCCAGCTCTAAGAAACGTTTAAACTTTTCTTCTGGTCCGCGGTCTTCGTCTTCCACAGCCTCAACCATATCAGATTCTGCGCCGCCAATCTTAAAAGCCTGATGAGCCTGCACCCAGCAGCGGATACGACTCATATACTGCATGCGTGCGTCAACTTCACTGTGAGGGGTAAGTGTCACTGTCTTGCCAGTGATTTTCTTATATTCTTTCTTTAGAAAGCTTGCGATATCAGCCACCATCTGCTCAATCTCGCCTTCTAGCTTGTTTGCATCGGTCTTCTTGAGGTTGATCTCTGACTGGTATTTGATGATTAGAAGTGGTCCGGAGAAACTAACTTTGAATCCATCCATAACCCTCTTGTCAAGAATGGGGTTTCCTTTTTCCCTCTTAAGACCAATCTCAAGTGGTTTTCCATCAGCATCAAGTGCGCCGTCATAAGCATTTGCGGCTGCTTGTGCGAGGCCGTTAATAATTTCTAGTGTTGTTGTCATAGTTTAGTTTTCCTTTAAAATCTTTGCTAGCTCCTCTTGGATAACTTGTCTTAATTTTGTTTTTGTAACCTTCACTTCGCTCTGCTTTCTTGTGCTGCTCTCGTTCATGAACTTATCAAGACTGAAACGTTTATCTTTCTTTAGGGCGTTAAAGAAGTCTTTATTATCCTGGCGTACCTTATTTTCCACCTCCCACTCAAATGTCGATGGTTCCCGTATGTCAGGCCTTTCATAGCTAAGTTCCTTGGCAGCGCGGGCGTAGGTCACACCATTTTTTTTAACGAAGTCTGCAATGGCTGCATCTCTCTTCTTTATAGCCTCCGCCTTGGCCTTTGCCTCAGCCTCGGCCTTCGCCTTGCCGTCCGACGCGGCCTTAGCCTGTTGTCCAATGTGCGCGGCAACTTTCTTCATAAGCATCTGTGCAAACTTCTTGGACAATCGAGGGTTATCGCCGTCAAACTCAGCCGCTTCTATTGCGGTGCATGCATGCTTGTCGCCAAAATAGCAATCCACTACGTATTCGAGAACAAAAGGATAATCATCTTCATCTACAATATCCTTATAGAGTTTGCCCGTATAGTCATTTTTCATTGTATCGGCAATCTTTTGAATAGGGGCCTTCTCTTCTGGCTTCATATGCCCCCAGTACGTCGAACCTTCATCTCCAGCCAAGCCTTCTAGGCCAACTTTTTGCCATGCCTCGGGCCATCTCGCCTCTATTGCCTCTTTATCGACCACTGCGGATTCGACAAGCGTGTTCATCTTTCCGGTGGACACCTCTTCTTTAATAATCTGTCGTAATTTACTCTTCGTAATCTTTTTCATTTTTCAAATGTTCCTTGGGTCTCCAACCTGATTCCCAACGTTCCTCTCTGCCCTCTACCCATTGAACGTAGCAATCAAAGCAACATTCAAACTTATTCATATAAACATCGTCTTTTATCTGGAATGAATAAGTTTCGCAGACAGGGCACGCCCGTTTTGAATCTTTACTAAGTAGTTTTTTAGACATTAAAATGCCATCAACTTCTACTTTGTCTTTGGCTTCACTGATCTTTCTCTGTTTTTGCTGGAGATCTTTGATCTGTTCAAGGTATTGTTTTTCCTTATCCTCGTCCCAATTGGCCCTTGGATGTTGGATTGTTTCTTCGCCATACTTGTCTTGAATGGCGCGTTCTACTTCAGCGATATAGTTTAAATCTTTTTCTTTCATTGTTCTCGTGTTATTGAGGGTGTTTCTAATAATATCAGATTTTACCCATGTATTAAATAGTACTCATAAAAAAAGGGGGTCCCGAAGGACCCCCCAAAAGTTATGTCTCAAGGAGACTTTAAACTTTTAGATTACTCGGCTGCAATGTCTGCAACTGATTGTGCTACAACGTAGAAACTTGCACCTGAAACACCGAGGGTGATGGTGAGGTCTCCTGAAGAATTAATGCACATAGGAACTAGCTCGTAGCAGTATGAGCCACCGGCGCCAGCAGTCCAAACCTGAAGGATTGAACCGTTTGCGGGGCGGTACTTCGCGGGGAAGTTAGCTGCTGCTAGAGTATAACTGAAAGTGCCGTCATCGTTATCGGATGCACTGCCGAACTGGCCGGCGCCTCCACCTGATACGAACTTAGCGTTGTTGCCGTTAACATTGGTAACGACAGCTTCAACAGCAGTCTCAAGCTCCTGCATACCTGCCTTAACAGTACCATTATCGGAGATAAGAGCACCTGAGAAGGTACCGAGGTGCTGAGCTTCATCAGAGATGCCAACAGCTGTCTGAAGGTCACCACGGAAGTTCTCTGCCTCTGTTTCGAGAGCCTGAAGGGCCGCCTTGACGGTTCCGTTATCGGCAATGATAGCACCTGTAAAGGTACCGAGGTGCTGAGCTTCGTCAGAGATACCAACAGCTGTCTGAAGGTCACCACGGACGTTTTCTAGTTCAGTCTCTAGGGACTGCATACCAGCTTTGACTGTGCCGTTATCTGCGATAACTCCACCAGTGAAAGTACCGAGGTGTTGAGCTTCATCAGAGATACCAATGGCGGTCTGAAGATCGCCACGGAAGTTCTCTGCTTCGGTCTCAAGTGCCTGGAGTGCTACCTTGACAGAAGACTCATCAGCGATGATGGCCCCTGAGAAAGAACCGAGATCTTCTGCACCTGCGCCAACACCGACAGCGGACTGAAGGTTGGTTACGGAGGTGTTGAATGCACCGGAAACACTATAAAGGTTACTGTCTAGGCCAACGAGTGAACCGGAAACAGTTCCATGGGCCATTGCGGTAAGGTAATTTAGACCAGACCAAGCAAATGCCTCGGTCTCGGCTGCAACACCAAGAACAGACTGAACTGAATCAGCATCAGTCTCAAGTGCCTGCATACCTGCCTTAACGGTACCATTGTCAGCGATGATGCCACCAGTAAAGGTACCAAGATGCTGTGCTTCGTCAGCAATACCAACAGCTGTCTGAAGGTCACCACGGAAGTTCTCTGATTCAGTCTCAAGAGCCTGAAGTGCAGCCTTAACGGTTACGTTATCAGAAATAATAGCACCTGTGAAGGTACCGAGGTGTTGAGCCTCATCGGAGATTCCGATTGCAGTTTGTAGGTCACCACGGAAGTTTTCTGCCTCAGTCTCAAGAGCCTGAAGTGCTACTTTAACGGAAGACTCATCAGCGATGATTCCACCAGAGAAGCTACCAAGATCTTCTGCACCTGCACCGACACCAACAGCAGACTGAAGGTTAGTTACAGATGTGTTGAACGCGCCAGAAACGCTGTATAGGTTACTGTCTAGGCCAACGATTGAACCAGAAATGGTTCCATGTGCCATTGCAGTTAGGTAGTTTAGACCGGACCAAGCGAATGCATCACTTTCGGCTGCAACACCAGCGAGTGACTGAAGTGAATCTACATCAGTCTCTAGCTCCTGCATACCAGCTTTAACGGTTCCATTGTCAGAAACAATGGCGCCGGTAAAGGTACCGAGGTGTTGTGCCTCATCGGCGATACCAACAGCTGTTTGAAGATCGCCACGGAAGTTCTCTGACTCTGTTTCGAGAGCCTGAAGTGCAGCCTTGACAGTTACGTTATCAGAGATGATAGCACCTGTGAAGGTACCGAGGTGCTGCGCTTCGTCAGCGATACCAATTGCAGTCTGGAGATCTCCACGGAAGTTTTCCGCTTCAGTCTCTAGTGCCTGGAGAGCTACCTTGACGGAGGACTCATCAGCGATGATTCCACCAGAGAAGCTACCAAGATCTTCTGCGCCGGCTCCAACGCCAACAGCGGACTGAAGGTTGGTTACGGATGTGTTAAACGCACCTGAAACAGAGTATACAGTGCTATCCAGCTGTACAATTGAGGCGGACACATTGCTGTGTGCCATTGCAGTTAGATAGTTTAGACCACTCCAAGAGATGCCAGTTGCCTCATCAGCAACACCAAGTACGCTCTGGATGTCACCACGAACGTTCTCAACTTCTGTTTCGAGTTCCTGCATACCTTCTTTGACAGTGCCATTGTCAGAAACAATGCCGCCACTAAAGGTACCGAGATGCTGAGCTTCGTCAGAGATGCCAACAGCGGACTGAAGGTCACCACGAACGTTCTCTAGCTCAGTCTCTAGAGACTGCATACCAGCTTTGACTGTGCCGTTATCTGCGATAACGCCGCCAGTGAAAGTGCCAAGATGTTGAGCTTCGTCTGCAATACCAATTGCAGTCTGAAGGTCACCACGGAAGTTCTCAGCCTCTGTTTCGAGAGCCTGAAGAGCTACCTTGACGGAAGACTCATCTGCAATGATTGCACCTGAGAAGGAGCCGAGGTCCTCGGCGCCTGCACCAACACCGACAGCGGACTGAAGGTTGGTTACAGATGTGTTAAATGCACCTGAGATGCTGTAAAGATTGCTGTCTAGGCCAACGATTGAACCAGAGACGGTTCCGTGAGCCATTGCAGTAAGGTAGTTTAGGCCAGACCAAGCGAATGCATCGGTCTCAGCTGCGATGCCAAGAACAGACTGAACTGAATCAGCATCAGTCTCTAGAGCCTGCATACCAGCTTTAACTGTACCATTATCAGCGATGATTCCACCTGTGAAAGTTCCAAGGTGTTGTGCCTCATCGGAGACTCCGATTGCAGTCTGGAGATCGCCACGGAAGTTCTCTGCCTCTGTTTCGAGAGCCTGGAGAGCTGCCTTGACAGTTCCGTTGTCAGCAATGATCGCGCCTGTGAAAGTACCGAGGTGCTGTGCTTCGTCAGCGATACCAACAGCTGTCTGAAGATCGCCACGGAAGTTTTCAGCCTCTGTTTCGAGAGCCTGAAGTGCCACCTTGACGGAAGACTCATCAGCGATGATAGCACCTGTGAAAGTACCAAGGTCCTCAGCGCCTGCGCCGATGCCGACTGCTGCCTGAAGATTGCTTATTGAAGTAGCAAACGCGCCAGAAACGCTGTTTAGACCAGCATCGAGGCCCTCAAGAGCCTGCTTAGCGGTTTCACTGTTTGAAACATAATATGTTGTAGCAAAGTTGCCAAGGTGAGTGTCATCGACACTGATACCAACAGCAGTTGCTAGGTTTGTGTTGTGAGTATCATGCTCAGTATCTAGAGCGAGCTGTTTCCAGCTACCATCATCCAGAAGATGCATGTAACCACCTGATACGGCCATCATACCTGCTGTCGCGTTTTCGGCGTCAGGTAGTCCGGCTGATGAATAGTCGTAGAGTCCACACGCAACGAATTGCGCATCTACGATTTTAAGATCGAATGCCATAGTTTATTTCCTCCTATTACTATGAAAAGTTTCAGGAATCGGCGAGCCGAAACCATCCACTCGCCTTAAGTATGCGGTGGTGCGGGAAATAGCACTATTCATTGTAAAAAAATAAAAAAAGATTTTTAGGCGGGGTCGCCGATGAGCACGACCTTAAGCACGGTTTCGTAACATTCGCCAGGAAAGTGAAACGTTACTTTATCGTTATGACGGGTGTGGGCGATAATTTGTGCTTTACAAGAAGCACTTTCATAGGTTTGTACAATGTACCCCTCGTGGCCAAAGGAGTGGCTAAAATGCACGTCGCCGCCATTTGGATAAGAGGCTACGATAGTTCCAGTAACAGATATTGATCCTGAGCCGGTCCCTCCAGACCCTGCACCGTCTCCAATGATGGAGATCGTCACCCCCATTATATTTCTTATTGCCCCATCCGCTATGTCAAGATAAGATGGCATCTAACCCTCCTCAATTACCAAGTGCGTGTGAAGCCGCATATAACACCCCGAGACAGAGTGCCACACCGGACAAAAAACCGCCAGCATACCACCACATTGAATAATCTTTCTTGTCTATCGCAATTTTCCTTAGAACCTGAATCTCATTATCCTTGATTGCAATAACATTGTCATATTTAAATTGTAAGCTATCAAAGCTAGCCTGCAAGCTGTCATGTTTCAGTCCCCACTCCGCGTCCTTCTTCTTGCCTAAATAGTCCAGTTCCAATTTAAATCTCTGTTCATCGATTTCCATCTTCGCCATCATCTCGGCGAAACCTTCGGCTTCAAGCAGAATGCCGTCAAATGGTGCCCTGTCTCCCTGTTTGAGGCTGGAGATCTTTGGCTTCTCTTCTGTTTCCTGTGCGAGGATGTGGGCTGGTGTAGTTATGATTGCGGCGGCGATGACAATAGAGATTAATTGTTTCATTCTGGCCCCACTACTTCAAATCCAAAGTTATCTGCGATGTCTTTTACAAAACCTTCTGGATCTTCCTTGTGTTTCTCGGCGAGTTCTTTAATTCTTTTCTTTTCTTTTTCTGTGAGTTCTTCGTTCTTTTTGCGGCGTTCTTCTTCAAGTTGTTTGATTGTTAGTTGATAGCGACGAATAACCTCGTCCCTTTTACTTATCTCCTCCTCGTGTGCGCGCGTTATAATATCAAGCTGTTGCTTAAAACTGTCCTCGGCTTGTTTTAGGACATCCAACACGCGGCTTGGAGATTGTCGCAGAACGAGCCACGCAATAATGGCCCACGAGAGCAACAAGGGGATATACCAATACGTTTTTAAAAAAGTCCAAGCTTTCTTAAAGAAGGTCTTTACTGCTAACCAAGTCATTTTACACCTCTGGAGGAGTGGAGGGTTTTGCGCTTTTCCAGCGCACAGCGATATCTGCAAAGCCCTGAATGCCTACATAGGCAAGGGCAAGGGCGACCCATTGTTCATTTGTGATGAAACCAAAAATGAGGAAGACTGTTGAGACGGCCCAGACAAGAAGTTTCCGACTGATGAGTTTGGCAACCCACTTATCTAAAACCTGCCTAGCCATTAGTCTACAACCACCCAGGTTGAATCGGGGTTGAACCAAATAACTTTTGATGTATCAGTGGCGTAGCCTACGATGCGGACGAAATTGCTGCTTGCTGCCGGGGCTGTTGCTGACATTTTTCCGCCTGACCCGTCAGCATAGATATAAACTGCTTTACCAGCAGTGTACGTTCCAGTAAACCCGGCGTCGGCATCAAACCAACCCTTGATTAACATTCCATTATCTTTTGGATTAGAACCAATGGCAATGGCAATCATGGATTCATTTCCGGCTCCGGCAGTGCCATAGGTGCCAGCAGCAGTTGCGTTGGCCTTTTCCCAACCACCGTGTTTGTTCAGGTAATACAAAAAACCTGCACTGGTTGACCCTGTTCCAAAATAAACGACTTCTCCGCCGCCAGTGTCGTTACTTAAACCTACTGGGTTGTTGGTTCCAGTGTAGTGAACCTCGAACGCGACCTTCGGAACAGCGTTAGCCTTACTTGAGACAATCACTGTTCCGCTCATCCTTGTGTTCGCATTTATCTGAAGACCGGTGGAAACAATATTTAGTGGGTGAGTACTCTCGCCAGAATCACTGATAATCCGATTGCCGATGGCTCCAAAATAAACCCCAGACTCATCCTGAATGACCAAGGTACCACTAAGAACAGCAGAAACGGCGGCGCCGCCGCCAGTTGTTGTAAACTTGCCTGCGTTTGTAGAGAGGTTGCCATGAGCAGTCACGGTGGATGAACCACTAATTGCACCAACCGTTGCTAGCGTGCTGCCATCAAAAGTCAGATTGGCTTCTCCATTGAGAGTATTGTAGCTACCAAAAGTTGCAACCCTGTTGTCCAAGCCGTTAGTGGCTGCTGCGATGGCTGAAGCGGTGAGTATTAGCTGATTTCCAGCGTTAAGGCCAATTAGACTTGCGGGGCCTGCCATACTGCCTGAAGCAATATTGGTTGCAGTAATTGCCGTGGCGCCAATCTGAGTTACACCATTGATGAAAGAGACACTGGGGGACATCCCTGTTGATGTCAGGATTACATTTGTTCCCACAGCCAGGGTGCCATTGACACCAACAGAGCCTGTAAATTTGTGTAGATAAGAATTTTGATTACCGAAAATGTTCTCGCCCTCAAACAGGGTCGAACCAGAAATTATAAGTTTATCAGTTCCATTTTCGTCATATTCGATTGATGCATCAGAACCTGCACCAAAAATAATCTTCTTGTCATCATTAACATGGACATCGGAATTAAATTGCGTAATTCCACTAAGGCCGCCAAAATGAGTACTACCTGTAACTTGGTGTATCTGCGAGCCTTGATTACCTATCCGGGCTGCGCCTTGAATAAAAGTTGCCCCAGAGATCTCGGTAGATCCCGTAATCCGAAGAGAACCTGCGGCTGAGTTATCGATGGTGGAGTGGAGAGCGGAAATTATAAACCGATCTGTCCCATCTTCATCGTACTCAAGTGAAACATCGCGGTTGCTTCCAAAATAAAGCTTCTTATCATCAAGAAGGTAAAGGTTGCCAGCGAGGTTAGCGTCGGCTGAAACCTGCACTGATCCAGTAAACTGATGGGTGTCTGTTGCATCATTACCAAAAATGGTTGAACCAGACAAAGTATCAATCTGATTTACCTTATATTCGTTTGCATAGAGAACTCCACTAACAAAAACGGAGCCAGTAAAATGATGAGAATTTGTATAGGCCTCACCAAACTGAGTGGATCTCTGGAATCCATCAGCGGGCCTCAAATATAAAGTTGTACCACTTTGTGATAATTCAGTTTGTAGATCAGCCATATCTCTTTCCTATACAAGTGCGATAGTGTGCCACCTAGTGTTGTCTTGGTCGCCAACTAATATTAGTGCTCCGTAATTGGCAGCCAAGCGAAAAGAAGTGTTACTACCATCAATAGTATCAGAACCATTTCTATTAATAGTGATATGTTGTCCGGTTGTTGATGCTGCACCAGAAGTATCTTTTATGACCAATAGTCGGCCTGGGCCTACTGCGGGTAAATTAATTGTGGAACTGTGCCCACAAAAGATCACAACATCACTATCATTAACGGTGAGGGTTGCCTCGTTAGCAACCGCTCTTGTTTGCCAGTTTACTCTTGACAAAACAGCCTCCAAATATACGCGCATTGCCTTTGGGTTGCCGCGGGCGGCTCCAAAGATAAACGGGACTTGGCCAAGAGTAGTGTCCCTTTGACCCGTCTCAGTTAAATAGTTCGTAATAACGAATTTATTATTCTTATCTATTCCCATCTTGCTGTTCTAACTGTTCTAGGAGGTTCTTCAAGTCATCAGGGCTAATTTTTCCCTCCTGCAAGATGTCTTTTCGTAGAGAATCGACAAATGTTTGGATTTCTTCTTCGATTATCTTTTTGAGTTTTCCTTTAGTGATCTTCATCTTTTTTGATCCTCCGCTGTCTTCATATAAATAGTTCATCCTTCATCATTTCAAAAAGTTCTTCAAACTTTTCTCTTACGGTCTCGATCTCCTGCTGAATACTATCCAGGGTTTCAACATCAGTTTCACCACATCTCCTTGCATGATCCACACGCAGTAAGAACTCGTGCATCTTAACAATATTTTTAATCTGTTCTTTGGGAAAGCGAGCAAAAAAAGTAATATGCATTATTAGCTTTTGTCGGCGGTAAGCCTGTAAGTCTACAACATTGTCTTCAAACTCCGTGTTTGACATGGGCAAACTCTCCAACTTTTTCGATAGTTACCTGCTGATCCACACAATCCTTCAGGGAATCCAAGTGTGAAATAAGAAGCACGGTACCAAAGTAAGATTTAACCAAGTCTAGAATCTGTACAAACCCTTCCATATTTCCCTCATCCAAAGCTGTACCCGGCTCATCTAGAATAAACAGGTTTGGTTTTGGTAGATTTGAAACTGACAAGAGCGATAAGCGAATTGCTGTCGCCGCAATTGTCTTCTCTGCTCCCGAGCCCATCTCTAGGGGGCGGGCATCATAACGAGGGTGCTTGATAAAAATGTTAAGTTTCTTCTCGTCCTCTTCAAAGAAGACCTCAAAGTCTACAATATTAGCAAGCACCTTGGCAATCTCATTATTGATCACTGGTAACTTTCTTTTGATAATATCGTAGGAGATACCGTTTGAGTGCATACATTTCATAAACAAGTCATAAGCAGTGTACCGGCTACGCAGATCATGTAACTCTTGTTTGGTGGACTTCAGGTTCTCAAGGCGGGTCTCCAGGGAGCCATGGGTCTTATACAAATTAAGAACACTCTCCTTGCATTGCTGCAACTCCAAGCGACAGTTGCCAATGTTCTTTTCCGCAGTTGCCTTCAGTGCTATCAAGCCTTCAATGTTCTCAATTGCGTCCTTATTCTCTTCATACTTTTTAATCTCTGCCTCACAATTGGTGATTTTGTGTGAACAGGCTTGAATTATTGCTATGTTCCTATCATAACTCAGGATAAGATTCTTAATCTCACGCTCAAGGCCCTGCCTGCGATCACTCATGAGATTGTATTTTTCTAGCCCAGACTTGATTGACTCTGGATTGATCTTTATCAACTCGTCTCTTAGGCGCGTATCTTCAACCCTCAGGAAGGCTAATTGTTCCTGGTTTGTCTCTATTGATACTTTTGCCGAGTGGGCGTCAGCAATAAATTTGCAACCCTGGAAGGCATCCCCGCAGGGCACCTCGTCCAAAAGAGAAATCTTTTTCTCCTTTCTTGTAATTTCGCCCTGTTGTTTCTCTAGGCCCGATCCCAGATCAGATAGCTGACTTTTAATTTCATCCGCTTTGCGCTGCTGGTTTTTCAAGGAATCAATATCGTACTCGTTCAGAAACCCTTCAAGTTTCTCAAGCTTGCCTTTCTTAAATTGTTTTTCGCCGTCAAGTTCCCTGCTCTGTGTCTCAAGCGTGGCTTTTTCCGTTTGAATATCGGAAAGCTCTTGGTGTAGAGCTACAATATCAATGATCTCGGTTGGTACAGAATCTAGTTTTCTTTCAACAGTCTCCAGTTCTTCTTGAAAAAGTAGAAGCGCTGCTTCCATTTGGGAACACGCGAATTTCTGCTCCTCAGTAGCAATCTCATTTTCGTTGAGCGCTTCGGTTGCAACTTCAATGTCTTCATCATATTCTTGCGCCTCCAGGCGTTTTAGGGCACCACGAAGATCAGATACATCATCCTTCGCGAGCTTAAATTTTCTATCAAAGATTTCAAGATCCAAGAACTTGGCCAGGATCTCCTTTCTCTTTGTTGAACCTTCCTTGATGAACTCCAAGGCACCTAGCTGAGAAGTCATTGAGGTGGTAAGAAAGTCCTCCAGCGTGCCAAATGCCTTGCGGATCTTCTTGTCTGTATCCGCGCGCGAGGTTCCGTTGAGGTCCTCTTCGGTGTCCAGCACTGGATCATACACCTTGAAATCAACGTCGGTCTTTGCCTCGGTAGTCTCCTTGCCTTTTAATTTTTTAGTGTACTTCTCACTGGCTCTCGTGATTGTGTAGATCTTGTTATCAATTTCTATTTTTGCTTGAGCCTGAGCATAGTCTTTATTCTGGTTGATAACATTAAGATTTTTTCTCTCGTTCTTGGATGTTGAGTTGAATATTGTATAGAGAATGCTATCAATAATACTAGACTTACCAGAATAATTTTTCCCGAAGATCCCAACTGTTCCAACCAGTTTATCAAAGTTGATATAGTTTCCATCACCATAGTTAAATAAATTGTCCCACTCTAACGATTTTAGTTTCCAATTTACGTTACGGGACACCTCCTCGTTTTCTTCTACGATTATGTTATATTTTCTATTGAGTTCAAAAACTTGTTCAAGAGTTTCAGAATCAGCCTCGTAATCCTGTAAATACTCCTTCATCAAGTTTTCTTGCACTCCAATGTCTCGGAGATCCTCGTCTCCGATATTCAAAGTCAAGTCATCTAGGTCTGCCCGATCCCCAATGGCACGGTTCAAAAAGGTAATTGCAGTGGGTTTGAACTTTGTTTTTGCAACATCTACCGCTCGCTTCATGCGGTCAAGTGGTAGATTGTTGTTTGATACCAAGCGCAAACGTGCGCCTTGAGGAATGTCAAGGCCCTTGGGCATCTTACCAGTCTTGGTCAGCTCCACTGTAATAAAAGGCTTGGGGTTTGCAATCTTGATGTGACGGACGGTAAAATCGTCTTTGTCTTCAATCTCCCACAACAAAAACCCTTTATCGTTTGTCTCTCCGTGGTTTTGTTGAACCAATGAGCCTGGGTATCTTACTCTTCCGGCCTTATCCATAGCCTGATTGGTCTTGTGGATATCGCCGAGCATTGCAAAATCAAACTCTTCAAAGATACCAATCTCACTTTCGCCGTGGTCCATAACCCAACCAGCATCAGTTTGGCATCCAGAAACCGATCCGTGATAAAGAGCAATGTTAATTTTTTCAGGATCTGTGGGGTCAAGCCAGTTGTCTTCATCAAAGATGGACAAGTTGTTGAACACAATGCCATTTTCCAGAGGATACTCCCCTGATTTTTTGAGCAAAACAACATTTGGATCGTCCAGAGCTTCTACGATAGGGGATACGGCATCCTGACGATGAATTGTTCTTAAATTACCGTCGTGATTACCCAAAGTTACAATGGTTTTTGAGATGTTGCCAAGACTTGCTAGGAAGTTGGCGCACATATCAAAGTATTCTGGGCTGAGTTGTGTCTTTGTGTGGGCCAAATCTCCCACGACAACAATCACATCAGGCTTTTCTTCGGCAAGCTTCTCATATAGTTCTGCGAACACCTGACGATACTCATCGTGATATTTAAGGTTACGAATGTGGATGTCTGCTAAGTGTGCAATTTTCATATTATACATTTAACGCTTGAAACAACAAGCAAGTCTCCTCAGTCATATAAGTGGCAGCTTTCTTTCTATTCATGAACTGTTGCCTGGACATTTCTCCCACGTCCGCGGCGCCAGAAGTATCGATCTTATGCACCTCAATACCATATTGAAGTAGCGTCTGAATTATTCTCATCGATTTCTTTTCAGCGTCAGAATCTAAGGCCAAATATATTGGCGTGTCATTCTTGATGATCTCGTACATTAGCCTAGATCTATCTGAAAGAGTGGAACCTAAGAGGGGTACACTGTTGCTTCCTGCAACAATTGCATCAAAAACGCCCTCTACGATCACAAGGTCCTCTTGAAAGTTTAAGAAGAGTTCATCAAAAATAATTTGATTTCTAGGGACACTTGGGTTTTTATACTTCCTCCAGTTACCATTATAACTCCTAGCTACGAAATAGTTAACCCGACCAGTGATATCAAAAGAAGGAATTACGACGTACCCCTCATACTCACCGCGACCACAAAATCCAATCTTCCATCTACAAATGTCTTGCCGAGTTACACTCCTTTCTCGAAGGTAACGTTGGGCTGGTTGAGATACCAAGGGTAGTTTCTTGTTGGCTAGTGAGATGAACTCTTCCGGGAGGTCTACCCGGACCTCCTCTTCAAAATCCTCCTTGCTCAAGGAGAACAGTTCATCAAAGTCTGATATCTCAACATGATCCTCAAACTCTGACCAAGCCTGCGTGTCTGCGCGAGAACCATAGCGTCGGACAAGGCGTCGAAGTTTACGACCAGAAAAATCACAAACCCAACACTTATAGCAGTTTTTATCGAGGTTTATAGAAAATTTTGCTTTGTGGTGTTCACACTTAGGACAATAAAATAAAAATTCGTCCCTCTCTTTGTGATAGGGACCAAGTGTGTTTCTCAAGATTTTGAGTTTCTTTGCCTGCAAATTTCTAATCCCGCCCTTGCTATAACCAACGAGTCCGCCCTATCATAGGAATCCGGTGTTGGGTTGTTTTGCTTTGTGTATTTTATCGCAAAGGAGGGGTCATTGTCAAGTAAAAAGTTTAGGACAACCTTCTTAGCCTTCTCTCCTCGTGGTACCTTGATGCCGCAGAGCTTACGGGCTGAGGTTGAGGCTATGTATTCTGGCTCTTTCTCGAAGATCTCCCAAACAAGGTAACTCACTATACCATTAATTTTAGATAATGTCGAGAGTGTTTTTGCAGAAGAGAAGCCGGATCTAAATGATTGTAGGCTTTCTTCAATATAGATCTCGTCTATTTGGTAGGTGCCCTTGATTTCCCGCAGTTTGTCCTTGATGAACGTTGCCTTTTTCAAGAGAGAAGGGAAATATCTTTTGTTTCTTGTATCAACGGCTTCACAAAGAAGGATTTCCCCCTCATCGTTAATCACGGATACACCGGTAATGCTGGTGCTAACGTCGAGTCCTAAAATCATCAAAAGTCTATTTTAAGTTTAAAAGTGTAAGAATCAGTTTCTCTTTTTCGTACTGGGGTGGCCACCTTTGCGATGGCAATAAGATTTTTGTCTTTATCGTAGACGCCGATCCTTGAGATATATGTCTGTTTTTGAAAGCTTCCGGTTGGATCAGCATAGGGGGTTTTTACAGTATTTTTAACCTTGAGAGCGCCTTCGTAGAACGTAGACCCTGTGATCTCAGACTGATACAGACTTGAAGATACGGTTGTAGAATCTATGTATGTGGGATTACTAGAGTGATTTAGCATCGCCTGTTTTGCGTGAGCAAACATTGTAAGAGTAGGAATGTAATTCACGCCTTGAAAAGTCATACTAAAACTTGATGAGGCAGCGGCCTGGACGCCTGACCCCGTGGTTGCAAAGTTAATCCAAGAGGCGCTTGCGGCTGTGCCTATCGGGGGATAAATTTCTCCGTGAGGACTCAACTGCACTGACGAAGTCAACAGCATGAAGCCCTCAGTGTATAGCGCGAGGCCGACCACACTCCCTGAGCCAATACTGCCTCGGGGGCCTACCTGAACAAGTTCACCATTTCTCTTTTCATCATTGGCTTCCGCAACTAAGGTTCCGGAGACATAAAATTTTAACTTAATGCTGCCCTTCTTGATGGAAGATCCATAAAAAATAGAAGGAACACTTATCAAGTTTACTGGAACCTCAGCCAGACCGCGCAGAGAACTTGAGAACTCAAACTGTGGACTAAGGTAGCGGTAATAATTAATCGTATTCTTCAGCGCCAGGAGGCGCTTATTGGTAGTGTTCTCCACCAAATAATCCCTAGAGATGGAGGCACTCATTGGATAGCTACCAGTAAGAGTGTCTCCGTACGCAAAATCATTATTGAAAGCGTCCGTAGAGATTGTTCGGAAAGCCGTCAAAGAGCCATCCTTTGTTATAAATGGATAAATTAACTCTCCTGCGGGCCTGTCAACATTGAGTTCGTACAAGCTGACATACCCGTCAGGGACGTGTAATATGGGGTTGGTAAAGGCACCAGACTCCATGTTTCGGCTATTAAAATAAACCGATCCACTATAAATTATGAAACTGGTTTCGGGATTTGTCTCTATCCGATTATAGAAGAGATCGTTTTCATTGAATTTATAGTAAGACATTCCTTCACTCCACTAATCAGTAATTAGTAGAATTTTAATAATCTAGTCTGACACGCAGAGTTAGTTCGGATTCAGGAGTCTTTTTCAATGGTTCTGATAGTTTGGCCACAGCGAGCAGTTCATTGTCCGCAGAATACAAACCAACAGTTGTGATATAACTTACGGGTGAGTCTGTGGACTGATCTTTCACGCGAATCTTACTGGATGACAAGTAAGTCGGGTTTGAACTGTAATTGAAATCGTTGTGATTTGCCCTGCAAAAATAGATTGTTGAATTTAGCTCAGTTGTGTTATTGAACTGAACGTTCATCATTCTGTTTCTGAAACCATCGGACGCGCCGCTGATTGAAGATGCGGTCAGAACCGTAATAAGCCCCTTATAGTGGCCGCCAGGAACATAGGCGTTTGTCACGGCGTCGGTGGCGAACGGACAATAATCGTTGACGACATTTCCGTAACCAAGCGGATTGCTAGAGAACACAGAGGCAGTAATAACCGCGACCCCTGCCTGATAGTAGATCAGGCCGACGCCAGACCTGCTATTGGTTGTGGCAGAAGAGGTATAAAGAACCCCGTATTCACCTGCCGGTGAATTGGTTCTATAATTGACTGTACCCTGGTAGTCAGAGATTGTTAGAGGACTTGAGGCACTCATCGGATTGCTACCAGTTAGCAGCTTAATCTCGAATGAACCTTTCTTGACCTCGTCCTTGTTCAATAGGCGTGCAAAGTTGACAAAGACAGCTTCATTAATCTTTTGGCCACCGGATGCAATGTCACCGTCTTGATCAAACTTAAGAATTGAACCCGTTGAGTCGTGTCCCACTAGGACCTGGGCTAGTTCGTTGTACATGTTGATCTTCTTCGCATTCTGAGTGCTAGTTGACGCAGAAAGCGGCGAGTCAGAGTTATAGCCGACAGTGATATCGAAAATATGATTGGCTGAAGAACTCAAGTAGGGATAGTCGTAAACAGACTGGAACATCCCGTGTGAATAGTTTTTGATGTTTTCGCGTCCGACATAGGTTCCTGAGACAATTGTACCTGTGACGGGAATAGCCTCATGGAGAAGAGTTCTTGTGCTCGCGACATCATTATTGGTTAGTGTTTTAAAAACTGTGGCCATTTTTTTACCCTTTTATATTATGCTGTTGTTTTTACAAAACGCACAGGAATATCGATACGATATCCAGTGGTTGCTCCCGTTACCCTTACGATGGTATCAATAAAGTAGAAATTCCTAGCGGGAGTACCAGTGTCTGTGGTTGTGCTTCCTAGCTTAGTAAACAAGAACGTGCTTGTTGCAAGCTCAATAGAGGACTTGATTTTGAAGCGCAGTCCTGTTCCGCGAGGTCCAGCAATTGGAGAGGCGGCAGCACCGGCATCAGTTGAGAGATCAGTTAGAATATACCCAGGACCAGTCGCTTGTGTTATAAAATAACTAGCGATGTTGTCATCATCGACAAAGGAAACTGGTGTCGGGTTTCCGTTTGCATTTACGATACTTCCGAGGCGATTGTCAATCTCAATGATGTACTGTGTCTCGCGAAGATCAGAATCAATTGTAAAAGTAGGTGGAATCTCAAGTGTGTCCAGGCCCTGATTAACTTCAATGAAGTTGTTACCTGCGACGGGATCAAAACCCCCAAGGATACCGGTGCCCTCATTAGCGGCGGTCTCCGATGTTGAAGTCTGAAAGAAATTGCTGCCCGGATTATTGCCATTGCCCTGAGATGCTTGATCAACAGCACAAATGTAAGTATTTAGAGTAGAATAGGTCTTGGACGGCTTTCCAGCGGTATCGAAAAGTTTAACTACTGGTAAGTAGAGTAGGTTAGTCCTTGGGATTGAAATCAGTTTTGATTTCATGACTGACGTATTGTTTGTAAATGCCTCAAAAACCGGGGACTGCAAAATATCTAGATCATAATATGCAGAGCCGCTTGAGTTATTTTTATCGTATAGTGTGTAGTTTATCTCGTCATCGCCTAGAGCAAACTTAGCGATTCGGAAAGTTCCGTCGCCCTTTGCGAGGCGAAAACGCCCAGTGTCCGTTAATACTGCGTCCAAAATTATGTCGCCGCTATTGTCAAGAAATGCCATTCTTACTCTCCTTTCTAACTATTAAATAGTTAAGTTTTTTGTTTTATTCACGCATCTGTGTCAGATATGTGCTGATGCTTGAACGTTACATTAAGATCTATCTTCTTCCCCGATTGTTTTGAAGTTATTCTAAATTTGTATTTTCTATTCTTAGATAGTTTCGGGACAAAAACATTATCGTCGGTGGCACCCAGTCTAACATCTGCGGCAGTGGCCGTATCAGGTAGCACCTCATTGGTTATAATTATCTCCTCCTGCTCTAAAGTAGGAGAAATATTCAGAAATCTTGAAAAAGTCTTGTTTGCTGGTAGAGGCTCCGGCTTCTTAAAGTCCACCACGCTGATCAAATGATAGACTGAACCATCCACTGAGACTATCTGTGTTTCATACACTGGCGATGGGTTTGAGGTGTTTCCGTGGATATCTACTGCGCGGAACATATAGTAGTATTTGACATTGGGGGCGACCCTGTCAATCAATGATGTTGCGCTTGCACGGAGGGCTCGTGCTCCATAATTTTCACTATCGGCGATGGCATGAAGATTGTCAGCAAAGTCTCTATAACTCGCTGGGTGCTCTGTTAACCTAAACACCTCATAATAATCAATCTCATCATCACCCCTGAATGTGATTGGTTCTTTTTCACTAACACCCTGGTTTTGTCTTATCGCTGCAAACTCCGCCTCCTCTTCAGTATCTAGGGCGATGGGCTGCTCAACCAAAACACCAGTGTTTGCTGCAAAATTCATCAAGAGCCTGTTGTCTATGCCCTTAAATGGTATGATATCAATATCTGGAACTAGCGGTGGCTTATCGGTCACTCGGGCATCGAATTCATAATATGGGATCTGTGCCAACTTGAGCGAAGGCTTCATATAAACATCAACGTCCATGAAGGCTCCCTCTTGGCGAGGGTTCCGATAAACGTACTCGGTACCATAGATAAGCTCATAGGCAGTGACCCTGTACCGCAAATTTTCCTCATAAGCAGCCTGCGTGTCCACATACTGAACAACGTCTAGCTCATTAGAATTGGGAATGAATATCTGTTGTAAAGGCTCTTCTACTGCACTACCATTTGGCCTAACCTTGTGCTTAGAGATCCTATAAAATACTGTTTCTGAACGGGCCAACTCTCCTTCGAGGATTTGCTGGTATGTTCGGAACTTGTTCAAACAGATATCATTGAGGCGGCCATCAAAAAGAATCCCGTTCACAATGCGAATAAATTCGTTATCCTCAGACGGGTTCTGAAATAATTCTGTTCTCGAAGTTGCGATGGTGACATAATCTTCGCGGGTGTAGATATTATTTCCGCCTTGGGGGCCGGGTTGTGAATATAACTCCCACCAACCCAGCAGATCCAACAATGGGGTTGTGCGATTCTGAATAGAAGTTTGTAACTCTATTATCGTGTCTTGTCTATCAGACTCAACCTGAAAAAGAGACTCGGTGCTGATTGTGAAACTAGTTCCCGTATTCATCCAAGACGGAATACTATCTGGTCCACCTTCTTGGGGATTGTATTGTAGCCAAGCACGAACCAAACTGGTGTTTAGTTCTGCCTCTTTCATTGCCTGTGCGACATCTGTCTCTATGTCCGTGGTGAACTGCAAGTCCACATACATTGGGAACAAAGCCTTCTTCTCACCATAACTATTCAATAGGTCCATCTCGTAAGGTGAAAAAATGATGTTCTTATACTTACTGCGGATTTGGTCAAAATTAACGTCAGGGCCTGCCGGGAACCCAGCAGCAATCTCACTTTTCAGTTCGCTAAACTGTTTGGCCCACTTGGTGAAGTACTCACCTTTATCCTTCTCGCCAATCTTCTCCCCCCTTTCATTTAATACATCCATGTATACCTGCTGAATTCGTCCAGCCAGGGTCAGGAATCGATCATAGATAGAAGAGTTTCCAGGGGTCCAACCTCCGTTGTCTCCATAAAAACCTGAGCGATTAGTGCTGTTCTTCTCAGCCAGGGAAACGTACAAGTTGGGATACAATTGAATTAGGTCTGATTGTCCCACTATTGACCTTTCATAATCTTGGTCATAAAAATTATACTGGACTGTGCGCTTTTCTATGTTAGGTCGGCTAATCGTTCCAAGACTTTTAATCTCTCGTTCCGAGAAAGGGGCACTGATCTTAAAAGAATGATCTAGAAATCCTGGGGAGTTCGGGCTACCCTTAGATGTGTTGAAGAGGGGCTCGTAAGAAGAATTTTCGCTGATCCCAGCAAAGTCCCTTGCTGAAGGGCCAAACTCAGCCTGGGGCGGGTCATTAAAGTACCTTCTTCTTGGGGCGATCCTCAAGGTTAATTTCTTACCCAGCACCTCATCGATTGCATGATAAGAATTAAAGTTCTCCTCAATGTCTTCTCGAAATATTCCTAGAGGGTCGGGGGTTACTGAGTTAACAATAAAGGGCCTCCTGTCATCAACTTCTCCCGCGTACACAAAGTTTTCTTCACCAGTTCGTGTCCAGAAAGAGTTCATCACAAACCGGAACCTATCCATACCAATTGGACGAGTTGAATAGTCTTCCCAGGTGCTGCCAAAGAAAGGGCTATCTTCGCGGCGTTGCAATGCAGGGGTCGCTTCTTGTAAAGTGCCATCAAAGTACCCATCAGGCAGACTACGATAGTTTGCTGTATCAACAACGGTTCGGTAACGACCAGCGAGATGGGCGCGAGGGACAACAGGGACAGTAATATCCAAGTCCACGAGACCTAAGTCTACTTCAGGTCCAGTC
>Ga0208299_1000828_pt1 | contig 25752 bp, 27 predicted proteins | sample 15_taG_FD_184089 | JGI IMG/M metagenome (GOLD analysis project Ga0208299, IMG submission 184089) | Marine viral communities from the Subarctic Pacific Ocean - 15_ETSP_OMZ_AT15312 metaG (SPAdes) (version 2) | ecosystem: Environmental > Aquatic > Marine > Oceanic | place: Pacific Ocean | collected...
CCCAAGTGGTTGATGCGTTTGCTGTATTAGGAAACTATACAGCTACGATAAAGAATCCAGTACCTCGCCCACCAGAGGGAGAAGAGGGTGACTGGGAACCGAGGATCCCTAACCCTCAGAACAAGGCAGACTTTTGCATGGCAGAAGTCCGGGATTTCATGTTCTCGCGAGTAGAGCAAGCACATCAGCAGGTGATCAATGCGGCAAGTCGGCAGGCGCAGGCTGACGCACGCGCAGAAGCTCAGGCAGCAAAAGAAAATATCGTCACTGTGGAAGTAGTTTAGTCTCCGGTTTACCTCCTCAAGAAAGAAGAACAATGAGCACTCCTGAAGATGAAATGACTGCTGAACACGCTATCAGTCTGTTGGATTCTGTGATCAGCAGAGTAACTGCTCCTGCCCTTAATAGGCAGGACCAAAATATGTTGAGTATAGCACTGAACACTTTGGTCAAAGCAACTACACAACCGACGCCTGTTAAGTCTCCTCCTCCAGCGAAACCTTCTGGAAAGATGTAAGCCAAGAGGCGGTCATGCTGAGTAGTTCACGGTGTATGCGGTAGACTATGGACCTGTAGGAACATCCAATGCCAGAGACTCAAACAATTCAATTCGGTGCACCGTCAACGTGGCCTGCTCTCAATGTTCGTCTGTTCTATGAGGAGACGGACGTTGAGGTGGTTGGCACTTCAGCGACGGCGGCGTCGAAGGGGTCTGGAAATGGGTCTCAATGGAGCGTTGACTTTGACGACATTCCTGCTGGTCGGTACCTGGTTGTGTGGTTCAACACGACTGGTGAGATCAATCCTCAGGGCGACGACTTCGTCACTCTGAAGTTGATCACTGACGTCTATCCTGTTGAGTCTCGGATTGCCCATGTTGAGCCGCCGAGCACGGGACCGCGTGCGATTACGGTCACAGTCGATGATGGCACGGATGTCCTTCAGGCTGTGGATGTGCTACTGATTGAAGGCGCCAACAGACATGTTGGTGCCACTGATGTGGATGGCGTTTGCCTCCTGGGCGTCAGTGCGAGTGATTTAACGTACGACGTCATTCTTGCGAAGGACGGATACACCTTTGCGGTGACCACCTTGTCCGTGACGGGGGACACAGCCATCACGTACTCAATGACGGCAATTGCGTCGCCAGAGGTGTCTAATCCAGGCATGTCAACCGGGTACGTGACCTGTTACGACGAGCTGGGTGCCAAAGAGGAAGGTGTGTCAGTCTTTGTGACAATTACGGCTGGCCCGGGGGCAGCTGGCAGGTCGTTCGACACGAAGGTTCGCGAGGTGGTGACGGACTCAAACGGGTATGCGGAGTTCCCGAACATGATCCAGGGTTCTTCGTTCGAATACTGGCGAACCAAGACGGGTAAGCGGTTCGAGGGGACGGTGCCCATTGAGCCGACGTTCGCATTCCCTGAGTCCCTTGGCACGTATGCGGTGCAGTAGGAGGTTGCAATGGCAAGGGGCGATCGAGGAACAATCTCACGGCGACGGCTATGGCGACGACATCGCCAGAACCGTGAGGCTGTCGAACTGTACGATCAGCGTGGTGAGACCAAGCTGGCTGACATCAATGATGGGATCTGGGCGGACGGCTCAAAGGTTGCCACCAGTATGGGCGTCCACCTGCGAACAGAGGGGCGTGTCTGGAAGTTGCCAACGATGCAACTGGGTGACGTGGAGCTGAAGACGAGCTACCGGATCAAGGTTTCCAGTGACGGCAGCTGGTGGCAGATCCAGCGTACCAATTTGAGGTCGTCAGTACACTTTGAGCACTGCCTGGCTGAGCGGCTGGAAGAGGATGGGTAATGGCTATCTTAACGATCCAGGGCGAGCTGGAGGACGGCGTCGCTGCCATAATCGTGGCGGTCGGCTATACCCCGTTCCGTGGCATCATCCGTCAGGTTGGCCCGGACAACGATCCGGAAATCGGCGAGTTGTTGGATGGTGTGCGGGAGACTCCGTTCATCTCCATCAGCTCAACGCTGCCTGAGACGCCGCACGAGAACGTCAGTTTCTCGCACATCTCAGCGTGGGACAGGCCGGTCACGGTGGCTCTAATAGGGAACAAGAAGTCCGTGGAGGGGGATATCGAGCCATATCGGTTCGTGCGCCAGAAGATCATCTCCCGGACGCATCAGAATCGGTTCCGTGGGTCGTTTGCGACGGACCCTGACAGCTGCCTGCTGAAAGGGGTGGTCCGCCCACGCAGCCAGGTGAATCTGGCTGAATGGCTGGGACGCACTAAGTTCGTCAGCGCGTTCGACATTCTGTTCAGGACGAATGAGGCGCCATCGTGATCCGTGAGGACACCGTACAACTGAATTCACTGAATGAACTCCCCGGACTGATCGAGCGGATGGTGGAGCCGGTGCGGAATCCCCAGATGTCATTGCAGCGGTGGCAGGGCGTCATTGAGTTCCTTGAGGAGATGGAACGCCGCATATTCGCTGAAGAGCGATCACCGACCGGTGAGCCGTGGCCGGAACTGTCGGAATGGACGAAGCGGGGCAAGGGACACGGCATCAAGCTGGTGGAGACCCTGCTGCTACTGGACAGCATGACGAACAGCTCAGCACAGCATGCGATTCGTGACGCGGAGGCGGCGGGCCTGTTCTTCGGTACTGACCGGGAATGGGCGGGGACACATCAGGACGGCGCGGCCAATATCCCACAGAGAGAATTCGCGGGGTTGAACAATGAGGATGTTGACAGCGTGGTGGAGTTGGTTGCAGACGCAACCGTGCATTTGATGTTCGAAGTAACGTAATGGACCGGATGACCCTTGCCAGTCGTTTTCGTATGCGGTAGGCTGCATGTATCCACAAACCGGAGCAATACTATGACGTTGAAGATTCTGTCCGCAAACCCAATTCTGGATGGTCGCTATTTGGCAGTGAAGAGCCAGACGCAACCGAAAGACGGCGGTCCAGGGCAGCTGCAGATGGCGATCCTGAAAGGCGATGGACTCAAGCTTCACAAGAAGTTCACCGGGTCGACGGCGGTTCAGGATTTCAAGCGGGAATCGATTGTCCTGAAGCGGAAGATCGAAGACGAACAGCAGGGCGGTGTGGATAAGGAAATCGACGACATGTTCGGTGATGTTTCCCCGAACCCCGGGCAGGAAGCAAGTGCGGCAGCGCTCGCGAAAACAGGCAAGGGTAAGAAGTAGCCTTGCGGTGAAGTTTAGTAAATTGAACTCAGGGGGAATCTGAGGGCAATAACATGAGCGATGCATGCGGTAGTGATGGAGTATTTTCGCGGTTCGCGACAGACACGACAGTTGGCGCAGCACTGCTGAACCAATTTACGTCAGCGGATAAGTGCTTCGCGCTGGACGGCGGGGCGTCTTTGAAGTTCAGTCAGCCGCACGTGGCTCCCAACAATCTTACCGGGAGTTCGTCGCCGCGATCGGAGACAGTGCGACCTGGTCTTGAGATTGTCGACGGGGATATCCCGGTTCTTCTGACGCCGGAGACGCTGCAGTTCTTTATCCCGTACATCACTGGCATGGCATGGGACACACTCACGTCGTACCCAGTGACGGCAATTCCAGGGTATTACCACGGTCTGATGCACCGCGACGCCACGCTGAACGTGTATGACACGTTGCGGGTGAGTCAGGCATCGATCAGCAGCTCATCTGGTGAGCCGATCAAGATGGTCCTCAGCCACATCGGTCGGACGAGACTGGACCCGACGGAGGCTGTGATTTCCACAGTCGACCAGTGGCCGGACGCCGCTCTGGTGGCTGACAAGTCGGTGCCGTACATGCACGACGACGTGGTGATCACGGTGGACGGAAACACTCACGAATTCCGCAACTGGGCGATCAAGCATAATTCCAACCTGGTTCCTGCGTACTTCGGCAGCACACAGGCGTGTGGTGTTCGTCGTAACGGCCTGACTGAGACCACAGTGCAACTGGCCGGGAAGCACACGTTCGCGACCGCGCAGGAGATCCTGCAGGGTGCTGTCGCACCAGCCGGGCTGAATGTGGTGATGACGCTGACGCACCCGACACCGGGAATGAGCGCTTCGTTCCGGTTCCAGTGTCTACAGATTCCGGAAGAGGATAACCCGGTAGTCGCAGGCGAAAACCTGATGGACCTGACGGGAACCGCCCGAACGCTGGACGGCGGTGACTCAGGTGGTGCTGAATGGATTATCACCAACGACGCCACTCCAACGTAACACGTATGCGGTAGACGCATGTTTTTGAACAGCACCGTTGTCGCACTGGCAGCGGTATTCTATTTTCAAGGGGGATTCACGGATGAGTACAGACGAGATTCGGAGTAGCGGGACAGCGCATGTCGTAAAAGGCATGGTTTGCAAGGGATACATCGACGGGCTGCGATATGTGCATGGGCCGGTCAGGTTCCGGTACAACGCACTGTGGCCAGAGGGCCGGACGGCGTATTTCAAAAAGCTTGAGAGCCTTCCCAGTGCCAAGGCGAAGGAGATATACCAAGCGGGGTTTGTCGCGAAGCGTCTGATTGTTGACTGGAACCAGACGTACTGTAGTGCGTCCGATCAAGCCGGGGAGCCGCTGCCGATCACTGCAGAAGCGTTCTCGGCACTTGACGATATGGTTCAGGGGCGAATGGTTCGCATCATGTTCCGTCAGTCAGAGTCCGACCTGGACCCTGAGGACCCCGTTGAGGATCAGCTCAAGACGATGATGGACTCGGACCGGACAGCGGAGGAGGCTCTTGCTGAGCTGGATGCTGAGGACGCTGAGTCGGTGGGAAACTCATCCGGGGCATAATCCTGTGGAAGACGTCTCCACATATTGCTCAGATTGACTGTGAGCATTGCGCCAAGTGCGTGTACGACATGGAGACAGGCGAGCCACGGCTGCACGCTGGGGAGGAGATCGCCCGGCGTCAGCCGCCATGCCTGAAGGACGAGGATTATTGCCCAAAGGTGAAGCCGGGTCACAGTGACCTGACACCGCACAATATCCAGGTCTACCGACAGTATCAATATTTCAAGTCGATCGATGAGTGGCCTGATGACATTTGGAGCAAGCGGTGGCGGAGTATCATCGGGGAAATAGAAAGCCGACTGGAACAGCAGGATCGCGACAGCCTGATGGTCAAGCGGCTGGCGAACCTACTGCGTCGCTAGAACGCTGCCAGAAGTTCGGCCACTGTCACCATCCGTTTACTGTGGACGGTACTGATCACTGCATCCTGGTCTGCTGCTGGTGTGGTGATTCACCGAAACGGCGGATTATTGAGAGACGATCCAACCACGGTCCCCGTCTGCCGGGGACCGTGCTGTCGTCGGAATCTTGAAAATAAATTGATCCGTATGCGGTAGATGCCCGTTCTGATAGTATCCCAATGATCTAATTGGCATTTGGGAGACGAAACATGAGCGACGCGGTCAGAAATGTGGGTATTCGGCTGTCTCTGACGCCCGGAGATGTCGCTGGCGCTGATGAGCTGCTGGGTAAGATTAAAGCCGTTAATCAGGGTGTCACGGTCCTGAAGGACAACCTGAACACCGTTACGTCGGAAATGGGCGACAATGCCGGGGCTGATCTAAAGTCGGTTGGCGACGGCGTGAAGTCGGTTGGCGACGGCATGAAGGTTGTCACCGATGAAGCGTCGCGAATGAAGACCAGCGTGAACGATGCCAAGGTTGTTGTGAGCGAGGTTGCGGACGTCACGCACAATGCAACAAAAAAGACCGCTGACGGATTCAAGAGGGCAGGCAAAGCTGTTGACGACTTTAGCGAGAAGGTGCTGGGCGCAGGCCCTGAGCTGCCACCGCTGAATGTGGACGACATCATTAACGACATCAGGTCCGTTGGTGGTGAGTACGAGGGTTTGGCGGAGCAGGTTAGTAAGATCGCCAGCGAGTCGTCATCACTGGAGGAGGCGAAGGCTCGCACGGCGGACTTGGTCAAGGAGTTCCATCAGCTACAGGAAGAGACGGGCAGGTCATTTGGTATCGGTGAACGCACTGATGAGATCATGGAGATGGTCAGCCAGGTCACGGAGGAGTTCAACGCCCTGAATGCGGTTCCTTTCATGGAGCAGCTTGACGGAGCGCTGGAGGAAGTCGCGCAGCAGACTCGCGATACAGAGGCAGCCACAGAGGCAATGAACAAGAAGTTCGCCGAAGTTGCTGCATCTGCGAAGACTCTGGACGAGGTGAAGGCGGTTGGCCTGGAGTTGGGGCGGGTGCTGGTGGAGGCTGGTGAAAAGTCTGGCCACATTAAGACCGTCAGTGAGGCGTTGGTGTTAATTGAGGAAACACAGAAGGCTGTGTCTCAGACGTTCATTGACTCACAGGGTGCGGCGAAGGCGGCTGCACTGGAGAACATGAACGCACAGATCGCTAAGGCGGCAGAGACGGCAACTTCAGTCGAGGAGGTTAAGGTAGCCGCTGAGGGAATTGCTACGGAATACATCAAGTGGGGGGCGTCCGTCGGCGTGATCGACAAAATGACGGACGCACAGAAGATCCTGACGGCTGCGTCGAAGACGGCCACGAAGGAGTTCGTGAACAATGAAAAAGAGAAAGAGAAGGCTCTAAAAGACTTTGTGAAAGTGGTTGAGGATGCACAGAAGAAACAGGACAAGATTGCTAAGGAAGAGGCAAAACAGGCGGAGAAGATTGAATCCCTGAACAAGAAAAGGACGGGGAGTTTTATTCAGTCGGGTGTTGCCGCGACTCAGTTCCTGGCGTCCATACGGTTACTGGGTGCTGAGCATGAGTCGATTGAAGCACTGGCTGAGGAGTTCGTGTATCTGCAGGCGGGCGTGCAGGCGATTAACCAAGGGCACCAGGCTTACAAGGGCATCACGGAAGGTCTTGATGCCATGCGGGAGAGCAGTAAGCTTGTGACTGCAAGTAACACGGTCTGTACGGCAAGCACTGCAACCGCGAACACGACGATGGTGGCCACAGGGGCTGCTGGCAAGACGGCTGCCGTTGGTATAATGAGTATGGGGGCTGCGATCGGGATCGCTCTGCCGGTTCTGGCTGCAATTGCGACAGCACATTATCTGTGGCGGATGGAACAGAAGGAGAACGCAAAGGAGGAGGAGCGGCTGAAGGGGCAGATTGAGGACACCACGAAATCGATCAAGCTGCGGACGTCATCAATGGAGAGGATGTTCGACCTGGAAAAAGGTTACCGTGATTTCCAAGACCAGTTCCGTGAAACGCCCAAGACGAAGAAGGAGATTCTGGAGACGCTGAAGCGGGACAAGAAAGAGAACGCTGAGGTCTTAAAGCAGAAGGCACTTGAGGCCACGCAAAATGAGATTCAGCGGCTCATGGGAACAAGCGTTGAGGTTGACGGTGAGCAGAAGAATGTTGGTGACGAAAGAGCCAGGCTTATACGGGAGCTGGCCGAGTCACAGGCAATAATGGCACGTTCTAAAGCTGAGGCTCAGGGGTTGATTGACCAGGGATATAGTGAAACATCCGGTAAAGTGACACGGGCAACGACTCCCGGTGTGGTTGCCAGGCGGAGAGCCGATGAGCTGAAAGGGGATATTGGTCAACTTGAGTTGTCATCGGGTATTCGAACTGCCAAGCGCGCTGAGAAGATATTCAGTGATGGAACAACAACAGTGGAGCTGAACCAGCAGGCAAAAATCGCAGGTGGCTCGGGCAGCCAAGAGTTTGCGAAAGTGCTCGGTGGGCTGTTCGCTGACGGCGAGAAGAAGAGGCTGGCGACGGACCAGAAGGCGATAAACGAAGCTGATAAGTCGCGGCAGTACGCTGAAAGGGAAGCAGAAGACGCAAGGCGCCAGGCCAAAGATACCGATGCCTCGATCGTAAAAGAGGAGCAGTTGGCGATCAATCGTCAAAGGTTTGATGACGATGCGTCAAACGCGGGGCTGCTCGATGAGGCGTTTGCTCAGGTGGCTGCAGCTGAGGGTATGGGTAGCGGGCAGGAGGATGCAGCTGATGAGCTATTGAGGCTCACGACTCAGGGTGACAGACCATTACTTGACACTGACGACGATAAAGTTGAAGCTGCAATAAAGAAATTACGGGATACGGGTGATACATCCGGAGTACGGACCGAGCTGAAGGACGCCGCAACCTTCAACGTCGGTGAGGGTGGGGAGGACACAAACGACGCTCACCAGCGTACCAGTGAAGCATCGGGGGACATGGTCGATGCTGCCACGAGAAGGGCTGATGAATTTGAACGGTTGAGGGATGGCATGCTGGTCGCAACCGAGCGAGAGAATGAGCTTATGGAAGATATTTTACGCATGCAGGGGGCACAATAAAAAGGGGGGTTACTATGAACATGAACACCAAAACGTCAACGACCGTACTGGTTGCAACTGAGGCACCGTGCGTGCGTGGCATAGCCGCTATCAGCTGGCTGGTGGATAACTGCCCGGCTGAGTACGAGCCGTTGATTGAGATTGCCCGGTGCTACTCGTTTAGAGAGCCAATGTTCGTGCCGTATGTGCCGGACAGCATGCTGGAGTCACACAAACCGCGAGTGGCGATTACCTACGAGACCGTGAATGGCGGCGTGGTTTACATCGCGTAACCACGCCAGAGCCAAGCCCGCTGGAGAAATCTTGCGGGCTTTCTCTGTTGCTTCCGGGACGTATGCGGTAGACTGCCCGTCATGCTGAAGCTCATCATCAATTCCACTGAGTTTACGTGTCTCGCGAGTCTCATCGCGCACGACATGTCACCGGTGCAGGTCAATGAGATCACGGTGGCGATGCGGAAGTCTATCCAGCTGAGTATCACGATTCTGGGGACTTCCCCGGCGAATATCGGTGCGCAGATGACCACGATGGAGACACTACTCGGTAGTGGTGCGCAGGTCGCCAATGTGGCGTTCAATGACGGCAGCAATAATGTGGCACACGCGATCGGTGCCGGTCAGACATTGACGGGCATCACGCCGACGAACTTCCGCTGGGCTGGAACGCCAGGACACCTGGGTTACGAAGCGATCGCCAATGTGACGCTCACGTACATGGTGGGTGTGATGACGACAGAGATTCTTGAATGGAAAGAGACCATTGACATCCAGGGTGAGGACGGTGCTGTGACTGCTCTGGCACCCCAAGCCACCGTGGTGTCAACGCGACAGGAGACGTCTCAGCACATTCCTCAGATTGTCGTGACACAGAAGGGGCAGATCACGGGTGCCACCGATTTCCCGAACATGCCGAACCCGAAAATCACAACACCAGGGGCAAAGCAGGTCGGAAGGACTCGCGACTCAAAGAAGTACAACCAGCGAAGGACGGCGATACTGTCCTACATTCGCTCGTATTCGTACACATTTACGTTGCCGCAACACCCGGGCAACATCGTTCCGAACTTTACGTAATGGCAGGTCTTTAGTTTTTTAAGGGGGATTTCAGGATGAGCAAGAAGGAAAAAGAGAAGGTGCTCTACGCGGCACCGTGTGAGTTTCTGGGAGGCAGTTTTTCAGGTGCTGGAGTTGGCTTGGGGTGTAAGATCCCCAAGGAGCGGTGCACGTCAGGCACGCGTGATGAGTATCTGGTGAACTGCAACCTAAAGGTGCGTCTGTCGATGGACACGGAGGTTGGTAATCAGCCGCCGTTGCCGGGAATGGAGGATGAGCACCCGACGATCGAGGTGTGGGTGAAGGTCACGCAGCACAGCGTTACCCGGACTCATGTGACGTTTCGGATGGTTATGGCTGAGGTGGACATCGAGCCGAAGTTCCTGTCGATGGCATCGAATTCACCTGGTTCGATTTATGTCCTGGAGGTCAAGACTCGCTCCAGTGACGATGATGATGACGACTAATTCCGTGCGTATGCGGTAGACTTGCAGTTCAGTGACTCAGGTTGTGGCAAAATTTGGAGGACTCGATGTCCAGGTGACCGCTGATATGGCGCGGACACCTGGCGTTGTGCCTGATGTTGGGCAGGTTGTCTGGCGGGCTGGCACGACGCAGCCGAGCAACCCGATCGCTGACCTGGTGTTCTACTACAACGGCGCTGAGGTGACACGGTGGCATGACTGCATTCTGGATGACCCGAAGGAGCGTCGTGGCACGTATCGCGACATGGTTTACAGGGTCAAGGACCGTCGCTGGGCGTGGCAGGACGCTGTGATCGAGAGTGGCGAATATAACGTCCGTGATGAGTTCGGTGAGGACATCATCGAGGTGACAAAGAAAACGCCTCGTGAGCTGGCTGCGATCGCTCTGGACGCACTTGGTGAAGCGACATACGACGTGTCAGTGCTGCCGACCGATGAGGTCAAGATGCCACACACGAAGTTCCGGTACACGCTGGCAGCAGAGTTCCTGCAGAAGCTGTGCGGCCTGATGGGGTGTTCTGTGCACCTGTTGCCGGATAACACGATCCAGGTCATCCAGGACGGCGTGGGGAGTATTCCGGACGACACGAACCTGGAGGAGACTCCAGCGATTGGACTGCTGATCGATCCGGCGCCCGACAACGTGAAGGTTATCGCCGAGGACACACTCTTTGACTCGTGGCTGCTGCTGGAGGCTGTCGCGCCAGACATGAACGGCACGGTGAAGCCGATCGAGATGCTGTCGTATCGACCGACCAATGGCTGGTACGCAGCGTCTCCAAAGGACCTGTCGGGTGAGGCGGTTGCCGTCAAAGCGACGTTTCCCGGGTGGAATGACGACGACAAGGAGCGCGCGGTCGACCTGACGACTCGGCATATCCATAAGACATATCGAGTGATCGGGTATTCGCCGGGCATGACGGAGCCTGGTGGTACGGACTTCATTGGGTTCACGATCGGCAAGGAAAACGCGACGGGGCTGTACCACGTCGTGGACATCGAGACGAACACGTTCCTTGATGCCGGTCACGCGACTCGTATCCTGGCTGAGGATGCTCGGAGAACCAACGGCAATGAAAAGCTGGTGATTGCTCCGCCTGGTCACACCGTGTTCGACACTCGTCAGGTGACTCCGCTGGAGGACAAGCGGTTGCTGTTTGGCTTCGGTCCGACGGGTCAGCTGGAACGGTCAAAGGCTGAGATAAGTGGCAACTTTACTCCGTACTTCATGGGCATAAATTCCAAGCGGATGATTCGTTATGGCGGGGTCACCAATCTGAATGCTCACCGGCTGTACCGTGAGGGGTTCTCGATCGACGTCGAGAAGGGTTATGTGACATTGCAGCAGCCAGCAGTGAAGCAGGTTGTTGACGACGGTGAGCCGAGTGAGGACGACAAGTTCACGACGGAGCACCCACTGCTGTATCTTCGGACCGGGTTCCGGATGCGACAGGAGCTGTACGGAGTGCCGTATCATCGCGGATGGACGGAGCCGACGGGTAACACGATGGGATTGCCGGATGCGATTGTGCATCGTCCTGACCTGCAGCAACAGGTGATCGTGACCTACACCGATGACTATGTGGATCTTTCCGTCACTGGCGCCCCACAGCAGAACACCACGACGATCGACGAGACCCTGGAGAAGACGGCGAACGAGTTCATGAAGCGGTACAAGAATCTGGACGCTCCGTACCAGAAGAAGTACACGCCCATCCGGAACATCGCGACGAACGGCAAGGTCAAGCAGGTTCAGTTCTCGTGCGGTGTCGGTCGTATAGGACGGACGATTGCTTCCATTGGCGCTGAGCATGACAGGGCGCAGCCGACCGGCAAGCAGAAGCTGCTGCGTGAGGTTCAGGCAAAGGCTGCTGAGACGGAGATGAAGAAGTTCGTGCCGACGGTGATTTCACCCATTGCTGAGGTTACTGTGTCATGAGGGTTTTTGCTGTCATCAACAACACAGGCGAGACATGGCCCGCGATGGCTATTGCTCGTCTTGATTCAGTCTCCGGCACCAGGTACGGCATCGAGAATGAGACACCGGTGTATGAGATCGCGAAGCCTGACGGGGAGGGGGGCATCTATGTCGTCAACGACGCGATGCCACTGCCTGATGGTAAGGAGACGACGGCAACGTTCATCGAAGACGCTGATTATGTGCGTGTTGATTCTGGTGTGACCGTCGCGCTGCAGGACTCAGTGGGACCGATTAACGGCAGTTGGTTTGCTGACTTTGATGGTGATGGGTTCCTGGTTCGTGACGTTGCAGGTGACGCGGATATTGTGCCGGTGCTGTGGGATAGCGGGACCGGCGGTTCAGGCGGCAGTGGCAGCACCAGCGGTTGCTGTTGTTGTGTATCCGTGGATACGCCGGATGTCGTGCTGTCAGACGGTATCGAGACAACTCGGATTCGCGTGCTGTGCGATTGGCTGCAGGCGATCAAAGAGCACCAGACGAACGGAACGTTGACGCTGACGTTTCCTGCTCCGTCGTTAATGCCGCTGACGAAGGAGGACGCACCGTCAGACGTCTACCGATGGGACTTCGATGACACTGACGGCGTGTTCTCGGCTGTCTATAACGATGCCTCTGACGCGACTGGTGACCTGGTCAGCCCGACTGGGAGCGTGACCTTTCAGCATTTCATTGCTTCCGAAGCTGGTAGCGGAACGTGTGGCTGTGATTTCATGAGGCTGCGCATCGAGTGGGATGCCGATATTCCGGACCCAGAGGCTTAAAGAAGAATAGGGGACAGTAGCCGTGGGATCGTTGCAGATGACGGACCGTCAAAAACTGATCGCTGAGGGCATAACATCCATGCCCGAAGAGCATCGGCTGCATTACCTGCGTAAGTGGAAAGCTGAAGGAAGGAACGTCACCGATTACCTTGACGAGTTTGCCCCGCCGTTTAAGACACTGGTCTCAAAGACGATACTGAATGGTGAATGGTCGAAAGAAGCAACCCTCCGTCGCACGACGATCCTGGTCAAATCCTTCATGCGTCCTCAGTGTCTGTGGACCTTATTCCTGTCGATCAGAAGATATTACCCGACGATTAAGATCATAGTGGTGGACGACAGCTACCCTGTTTTCGTGGAGACGAACGACACTCTGGCCGAACTGCACCAACAGCCGAACGTGACGGTCGTCCACATACCCTTCGATTCCGGGCTGTCCGCTGGCAGGAACAAAGGAGTGGAAGTCGCCGACACGGAGTTCGTTGTGCTGACCGACGACGACTTCGTCTTCACGGAAGACACTCAAATCGAAAGGCTTGTCCGGCCCGTTGCGACCGGAGCGGTTGACATGTGCGGCGGCATGGTGGCATTGGATGGAGAGATAGCCTCTAACTGGGTAGGCGTGTTGAATACAGACAGCAAACCACCGACAGGCTTCAAGTTCATCCCCGAAGACGCGTCAATTCTCGGTGGTGTGACTGTGCATTCCACAGACATCATGGACAACTTTTTCGCGTGTCGCACTAACTGGTTAGCCGATCGTCCGTGGGACGAACAGTTTCGCATAACCTGTGAGCACGTCGACTTCTTCCTGACTCGAAAAAAGGAAGGGACGTGTTCTTTTTGCTGGACGAAGTCCGTTGTTGTCGGTCACCGGTCATTGAGTCCGGGGAGATACATCGACTACCGACAGCGGGCTGTCGAGACCCGCAAGGAACTGATATCCAAGTGGGGCGGTTCGCCTCACACCTTTAGCCGTACGGAGTTCCCTGAAGTGAAGTGCCAACGAACCGAAGACGCGATTAAAGCGTTGAGTTCTCGCCCCGACATCGTGATCCTGTGTCCTGGCCGGTGCGGCAGCACAGTTCTGGTCGAGATGCTTTCAAGTCTGGGTTGGCACACCGGCGAAGTGCATAAGGACTACATGGAGAACTCGAAAATCTTGTTCTTGACGGGGACTCAGTCCTGCAGTGCGGAAGAAGCCCAGCAGGTCATCGACAGTCTCCCGAAGCCGTACGTCGTGAAGCAGCCACGATTCTGTGAACAGTGGGGTTTGTGGCGTCCTCGGTTCGCCCCGGGAACGTTGCTAATCTTCCTTGAGCGTGACGCGGAGGCAATCACGGAGAGCATGATCAGCGCTGGCTGGATGCGTGGTGATGAGCACAGCACCCGCGTTCACGTTGAGCGTCGACTGAGGCGGTGTCGCGAGGCGTTCGACGCATGGGCAGGCCCGAAGCTGCATGTTCGGTTCGAAGACCTTCGGGAAGCGGTCTCGATGTTTGATCCGACGAGAGGGTATGGTCATGGGAAAGGTTGATTACACGCGGAAGATCGCTGAGTATCTCCCGTTGAATTCGGTCAACATGAGGAAGGTACGACCGGCGAACGGGATTGTTGCCCCGGACTGCAATGCTGTATTGAATCCATCGTACCGAACGGCTACCCATTGTTACCTGACGTGGATGATGCCAGACAGGAAGCTGGGGGTGGAGATCCCCGGGTTTAACATGGACGCACTGACTGCAGGTCTAGGTGTTGACGCGTGGGACTTCAACCTGAAGTGTCCATTCGAGCCGCTATTCAACAATGTTGGCCCGTTTTGTAACTGCAACAATAAAGTGGATATCGCCGCACCCACGATCGACGACGTGTATGGGTACGCGAAGCTGTTCTGGGAAGCCGGTGACATCACAGTGATTGTCGAGTGGGGATCGGAATTTTTGGGTCACACACCGCCAGCTACGCCGATTAGGATGCGATGGTCACTAAAGGCGGATGACGTTTCGTTCGGCGGGTTTTCGATCAACGACTGGATCGCCCTGGATGAGCACGATACGTTTAAGCTGTACAAGAATGGACGTTGGCTAAACGGCACTCCATCGCCCAGCACGAGCGACATGGCGGATTTCTATACGTGCAACCTATATTACATTGATGCGTAAGGTGTGAACCAATGGGACAGGTTGACTACACAGCACCGCACGACTATTTCGACGGACTCGGGACAGCCAAGCTGGAGGGCGTCACGGAACCGAACGGCATCATTGCGCCGGACTGCGAGGTTGCGTTGATCCCCTTAAATGGCAGTGAAACCGTTGGTCCCTCCATCACGAAGGTGATTGACGCACAATCAAGCCCGTGGGTTGCTGGTGGTACTATTGATTACGAGTTCGAAGTGACAAACGACACAGGGGAGTCGTTGACTGATGTGGAAATCGTAGATGCCCTTGATACGGGGTCACCGATCGTGGTTGGCTCTATGGCTGTTGATGATGTAGTGACCGAAGGATTTACCTACACGATAACAGCAGAGGATGTGGCGGCTGGCGAAATCACAAATGGTGCAGTTATTACAGCCGAAGGAGCCACGGTCTTATATCGAAACGAAGTCATATTGGTGTCGGCATCGCCGTAGGGAGAACGCTATGGGACAGGTTGACTTTGAAAACGGGGCACTGCGATTCGGGCGGTTGCGGTCCAGTCATTTGCACCTGCAGATGCCGGACAAGACCCTGCGCGTGCCGGACTGCTCGGTGGCGTTGAACCCTCTGTTCTCGCCCGTCAACAGCGCCTGCCGGTACCGAGACTTGGTTCTGCCCGGTGACACCGGTCCGGTTTACAATTACGATCACTTGCCGCAGCGACTCAGAGTCAATTGCGTCGCAGGACCGCAGGGGTTCAATTACACGACCACTGGACTGACCACGTCAAATAAGTGGGAAACGCCGGGTATCATGAGCCTGTTCACGCCATTCATTGGCGGACCGTTCACGTTGTACAAGTCAGCCGATAAAGTGCTTTGGCAGACTCAGGATGGACCGTACACCGCCACGTCCCGGCTCGTGACTCGCAAGCTACTCGACGGTGTTGGTGGTGATCCAGACAGCCCGCTCTGGTCGGTTCAAGGTGAGTCGCTCGTCGATATGACCGGAGTTGGCATCGGTGACAGTTACGATCAGTGTGGGTTGCGAGTTAAAGTCGGTTTTCTTATTCACCCAACAACGTACCCAGCACCAGACTTTGGTGACGGAATCGTCGTGGACATGAAGCCGTTTGGAGGTGACACGCTTTTCAGCCAGGATGTGCAGGATTGGCTGGACGCTGAACTTGGGACGTCCGGTGGTGGCTACAAGTCGCCAGAGTATTGGACGCCGGGTTCCACGGCAAATGGAAACTCTGGTCTGGAGGCCGTTGGGTCTTACGATCTATGGGAAGGGGGTGGCTTCCCTATTCCGTACACCAATCCTCGCTTCAATTTCCCGGACGGCATAAACGACGATTCAGTATCGTACTCACTGCTCTGGCCTCAGCAGACAGGCCCGGCAATCGCTACGCAATTCTCCGCTTGGTACGAGCTGGACGTCCCGCCAGGACTTCCGTGGGTGTTCGAGACCTTTGGCGGGTGGGACGCAGATACCACCAATGGAAATTACGGATACACGCCATCGGAGCCAGACTTGTTCACACCGCACCCGTGCCAGGACATTGAGTACAGAGTTGCATGGGTTCCTCAGCCGACGGTCGCCGACTTCGAGGCTCATCCCGGTGGATTCCCCGGCTCTGACTGGTGGAAAGGTGTGTGCTTCCAGTCTCTCGACGCAATCAAGTTCCCGAATTACCATCGGGCATACGTGGATGGGGGCGTCAGCTGGAGGGACCGAACGTACAGCGACGACTGGGACGACCCATTTGACGTCGTTGGTATTGCGATCACGGCAGAAGCCATCTAGCTGATCGACTGGCCATGAGCTTAGGTACGCATTCAGTGGATTATCACAATCCGTGGAAAACGAAACATTGAGGGTTGCGGTTCAGTGAGGTATCGGGCAATATGCTGTCACCGCACACGTATGCGGTAGACTACAAGCCCACACGGACGGGCCTGGTGTCAGGGAAATGACCGAAGGCAAAGGAGTTCGCTTTTTGGAAAAGCGGGAAATGGATTTTCAGGTGTGATTTCTTGTTCTGCAAAGAACAACTTATCGACCGCAAGTCCCGCCTGAACATGGTTGTTCGGGCGGGAACTTTTACGAGGGGGAGATCGTAATGCACTGGACCGGTTTTGTGTCGATGTTGCCCGCTGATGTGGCGACGTCCAGACCTGTGCCACAAGCAACATGGTGTGCGTCGTTGCAAGACGCAATTTCTGGCACCTCCCCGCTGTTGACGCTCAGTCTTCTGTGCTGCGCAGTCGGTGGTGTGAGTGCCTTGACTGTTTGATTTCTGATAGGGAGGAATAGAAGTGTACGATGTAGCAATTGGCTCGTTGACAGGCGTGACTGAGCATGCTCGCCTGAGTTTTCCGCCACAGACACAGGATGCAATTGACAAGACTGTGGGTCTGTACGCTGCCCAGGCACACGAGCATCGTCTCGGTCCCGGTGCGGCGGAGAAGTTTGGGATCGCTGAGGTCGTGCCGATGATTACGACCGTGTTTGACCTGATCGGGAATGTCTGCAATGGACAGATTGGTTCAATGCAGACGGCGCAGGCAATGAAGTCGCCGACACCGTTACAGAACTCCATGCACTGGAGGACGTGCGAGAAGGCTGCCCGGCAGGAAATCATCGACAGCCGCCTGAAGGGTAAGCGGAGAGGTTCCGGCTACTCAGGGTCTCAGTGGCGGAGGATGAAGAAGGACCTGAAGGAGCTGCGTTACGACGCCGCTCGTCGTGTGTTTTCTGCTAATAACGAGGCGTCACAGAATGCGTCGCTTCAGGAATTGGCGTCCATGATTGATGAACGGAGGGCATCGTGAGACGGACACTTCAAAGTGCGTTTCTGATTGGCGTGGCGGCGCTGTCAGTGAGTGTGGGGTCGCCAGCGAATACGGATGGGCTATCAAGTGGTCAGCCGTTAATTATCTACCCGGACGGCTTGAAGCCTGGCGAGAGGATGATCTGGGAGATATCGAACGTCGCCGGGATGCTGGTGGGTAAGCCACTGACGAATATCGTTGGCAGGGACGCCAAGCCGAAAGGGGATCACGTGACTCCGCCTGGTGGAGGTGGTCGACCTGGTGTTCCGCCTGGTAATGCTGCGTTGGGTGAGGTGCGTTCGGCGTTTGTTGAGCTTGGCAAGCTGGATGTGTTTGATCAGCAGGTGGCGGTGCTTCAGTTCAGCCTGAAGGTTGCCACGTCTCTCGAATCGCGGGATCAGGCTTACAACTCAGTGTTCAACCTTCTGGAGGTAACACTGGGTGATTACGCGAGTCCGCAGTGGTCGCCGTGGGTGGATCCGTTTATCGCTGCGATGGAAAACGAATCTGACCTCGCTGCTTTTGTGGCTGTGGTCGATGCGGCCCGAGCGTCTCTGTCGGAGGGTGAGTAGATGGCGGCGCTCAAGTGGACACCGAAAGAAGAAGTTGGTCGTGACGAGTTGTTCAGACTTGGGCACTTTCACCCATCGTTCGACGGCAGCGCACCGTGGAACGAGGTGGTCAAGCTCGATCGCAAGTCAAGACCTTTCCGGGATGCGGTGACATCGTTTCAGTCATTCGCGGATCTGCATCAGGATCAGAAGTTTGGCGACGTCACAGTGACGTCGCTACTCAGGGGCGTTAACGGCGCCGGTGAATATCGGATATGCGACTGTCCCGATATCGAGGCGATGGTTGAGGTTACGGAGGAGTCACGGATCGCCAATGGGACTGTGACTATTCCGAGTCCGGAGAAGCCGTTTGTGTTCGGTCGGAACTTTGATCATGCCCCAGGTATGGACAGGGCTGGAACGGACCAGGCGTATCGGGAAGCGTTCCAGAACTGGAACGACAGCTGCGGTGTGAATCTCCAGGTAGGGGATTACGAAGAGGCTGACGTGTACCAGTACCTGCAGGGGTTGGGTGGCGGCACGTTGGCGATTGCACTGCTGTCGCAGGGTCGTCGCGGTCGGCACGTGATGTGGCAGAAGTATGACAGCAGTAATCAGCGATGGAATCTCGCCAAGCTGCGGGCAGTGATTATCCACGAGACTGGTCACACGATGGGCTACAGCCATTCGAATAGTGGCACGTCGATCATGCGACCGTACATGAATTCTGCGATCACGGTGATTCAGGACGCTGACATGAGGCGGTTCCAGCGCGACTACGGTCAGCCGCTGGGATTGACGCCGGACGTTCCTGACGTCCCCGGAAATCCGGACCTGCCACCGGTGACACCAGAAGACGGGTTACTTCAGGTGAATGGCACAATGACGATCGGGACACGCGTTGCTGTTTGGACCGGAACGGGTAAGTACATCGGGCGTTGAAGGAGCTGAGGCGATGGAGTGGAATGTGTGGCGCTACATGCTGGGGTACTGGCTGCGATTTGGAATTGTCGCGGCGATTATCATGTGGGGACTCGTCGCCCTGTTCTCCAGTGAGGCGTTCGGTGAGATCACTCCGCAGACGGCGAATCTGATTCACGAGAATCGCCCGACCCGTGACAGCAATCAGATGATCACTCAGTTTCAAACCTGGGTGCACAGCAATGGCATGCAGGAGAAGATCAATCTCCTGTCGTACAGCCGGAGCAGCGGTCGTGGACGTAACAGGCGACCTTGCGGCTGCAGTATGTGCAAGGTGATCAACTACGGCTGGATCGCTGCCTACAACGAAGAGCAGGAGACCGGTGTCTCCACGTGGCGACCGCTGAAGGAAGGCGAAGTCGCGAGGAACGCATCGGAATCCCTTGCCCACGCTGCACTCGGGACAACCCCTGAGGTGATTATGGATGAGGGTATTCGACTCGCTGACATCGGACCCCACGACATCGTCGGCGAACTCGGTTGCGGCATAGCGGAATGGTGTGTGAGAGCCGTTGAGGCTGGAGCGAAAAGGGCGTACGGATTCGAGATTGAATACGACATGTACAAGTCGGCGCAGAAGCACGTGCGAGACGCGGTTGTTCAAGGGCGAATAGCTCCCGGTACAGTATTTATTCACCACAAGAACGTGAAGAACGTCGACCTTCAGAAATACGGTGTCACGATAGTTCTGATGTTCTTGTACGAGAAGCTACTCGATGAGTTGGCTCAGAAGGGCGCGTTCACTGGTGTGGACAAAGTGGTGTCCAGGAAGCATTACGTCGAATTGCCGGACATGACGGAAGGGGAGTTCGGCGAACTGTTTCTGTACACGGATGACCCAGACGATCAGCCAGTCCGGAGCAGCCGGTTGCAGTTCAAGCCGTTGGCGGTTGCCGCGACGAAGCCGGACACGACACCGGATGTCGCGAAACCTCAGGAGGCGTTTACAGAGGTTGATCCAGACGAGGTTGCCATCAGTAACATGCCAAAGAAGCGGCGGTTAGCGTTGCTGGCGTATCTTCCGGATTGGTTCAGTTGCGGCGCTTGTAATCAGTGGAAGTCGAACGAACAGAGCAAGGTCAACGAAGCGGTTGTCGTGAGACCGACGCAGTCAGAAGCGGCGGTGGCAGGGATTAGCAGCTATCCGTCGTTCAGGATAGGCGTGTGGAACGAAGCAGCTGAGGACTGGGTGTTTATCAACGAAAATGGTTCTCACATCGGGCATAACGGCTATTGGTCAGCCACGAAGATCAACGCCGTCACTGCCGATCTCCTGCGTCGATACAACGGTGACGAGGTTCCGGAGCAGAAGGCGGCGCCAGCGAAGACTCAGCAGAAGACTCAGCCGCAACGGAGGCGGCGACGTGGATTCTTCAGCAACGTGTTCTCTGGCGTGGGCGGCACAGTATCACCCAAAGCGGCCACCGTACGCGTGCACATTCGGACAGGCGGGAATGGCGACGCTGGCACCGGCACGGTGATACACACAGACGTCGGCGAATCGCACGTACTGACCTGTTCGCATACGTTTCGGCGATATGCTGAGGTAAGCGTGTACGACTTCAATACTCAACAGGAGTACCCAGCCAGTATCGTGAAGCGAGTCACGACGCCGACGGACCTCTGCGTTCTCAAGGTGCAGGCCGAATTGCCTTCTGTCTCCATAGCTTCGACTCAGCCAGTGGTGGGGGCTACTCTCACGTCGATGGGCTGCGACAATGCCGGGCCGATCATTCCGTCAGATTGCGAGCTGCAGGAAATCGATCCGTTCACCGGTCCCAGCAGCCTGATCTGTACAGGGCGGCACGTCGTCGGTCGAAGTGGGGGCGGTTTGTTCAACGCGAACAACGAACTGGTGGGCGTCTGCACTGGCAAGTTTACCCCAGCGCTGGGTCTGTTCACGGGCGGCAAGGAGATTCGATCATTGGTTGGTTCGGTTGGCCTGAGCTTATAAAACGACCAGCGGTCGTATGGGATACCAGGCACTCGCGCGGCTTTTGTGAAAAAAAACAGGCAAAAAAAGCCTAAGGCGTGAATAAGTTGAAGAAACATTGAAGTTACGGGAAATCCATACTGTGCGGATGAACACGAAACATCGCACACGGACCGCTGTAATAAGTACCGGCTTTGTTTTTTATTGTTGAATTCCTCTCAAATCGTTAAGATTGTGATCACTGAAGTGGCGAACTTCAGTGGAACTTTGGTGCGATTGTGTGCCACAGGGTCACAGGGTCGCAGGTTCGCAGGTTCGGGGGGGGCGGGACATGAGTAAGGAAAGAGCAGTACGGGTTGAGTTTGAGATACCGGAGTCGTTCGCGGACCGCCTGAAGGCGTGTGTTCGTGAGGAGGGGGTACCGGCGATCGATCAGATGTCTGATTGGTGTCGCGACTACATTCTGGAGTATTTCGACGACAAGCGTCGGACGGCGGTCGCAGTCAAGCGGGTGCCGATATATTGGAAGCTGGACCTGTACGAGGCGATGATCGATCACGCAGGTTCTGGTGGTGTGCCGGGGTTTGTTCGGGAAGCTGTCCACGCGGACCTGATGGCTCAGGGCGTGAGGGGGCTGTCGCCGGTGCCGTCATGGCGCGATGTTCGCCAGAAGAACGCGAAGAAGCGGGCAGCCAAGGGCAACGCCAAGACGGTCGACAAGTACAAGGGCGGCCCGGAGGATCACCAGAAGGACCACTATCATCCCGTGGCAGTGCCGGAGGACTGGTGGTTCAAGATCGATGGTCTGTGGCCGAAGGAGGTCAGTACGTACATCATGGCGTGTGCTCAGGCCCGGCTGCAGGAGGAGACGAACACGCTGTACCCAGCGAAACGTACGATGAAGGCTTTTCTGACGGAATACGCAGAAGACGACTGAAATCTTTGATCCGGACGGTGTTGGTTTACGTTCCAGTGTCATCGAGTGTGATTCGTATGCGGTTGACCTGGAGAGCAGACCGTGCAAACGAGGAATCTGGCGTTTTCCCTAAAAGGTTTGCTCCGTATGCGGTAGTATGCCGTATAGCGTGAAACGCTTCGAGGGAAGTCATTCTGAGCCTTAACAGAAGGGGAAGTGCCATGAGAAGTTACTAAGGAAGGCGTCGCGGGTAGCTCCATAGGTAGAGCCTTGGCGTGCGGGTTCAAGTCCCGTCCTGCGACTTGGTGTTTTGAGATTGCGAGGCAGTTTTTTACTTGGGGGATGTAATGAGAATCAAAGACATTGGACCGATCGTTAATCTGGATATTCCGATCAAGCCGGGCGTGTTGACTGTCCTGACTGGGCCAAATGGGTCCGGCAAGTCGCATGCACTGGCTACTGTCAATGCCGTGGCGACTGGCAAGCGGGGGACACTGACGCCTCGTGATGGTAAAGCATACGGCACGGTGAAAGTGCCGGGTGCGACGATCAGGATCAGCACGAAGGTGTCAGGTGGCAAGGGTGCAACCGAGTCGTACGCTGTGGTTGAGGATGGTGCCGGTCTCAGTAAGCTGATCGATCCGGGCCTGAAGGATGTCCATTCGGCGGACCGGGCACGGCTGCGGGCACTGTTGGGCGCCGTGGGCACTGAGGCTGACCCTGAGACGTTGAAGGACTTTCTGGGTAAGGAACTCTACGCGGGGTTTGCGGCGGACGTGAAGGTTCCGACGGACATCCTGGATCTGGTGGACGCGCTGCGGAAGTGGCTGCACAAACAGGCACGGGAGTGTGAGAACAGCGTTGAGCGTCTGAACGGGTCGATTGCCGAGATCGGTGACCTGCCGAAGGTTGGCGATAATGATGATGCCGTCGATGTGGACGGTGCGCGACAGCTGTCGGCTGACGCTGATCAGGCGTTGACCAGTGCCAAAGCCAAGCGTGAGGGGCAGCAGGCAGCCTTGACCGCTCTTGAGCAGCTGGGCGACTCGCTGCCGGAACTTGATGCACTGAATGAGGTACTGCGTGGCACGGTGACAGAACTGACGGAGTCGCGTGAGGCGGTTTGTGCAGCCAAAGAGGCTGTTCGTGCGGCTGAGGAGAATCTGCAGTCAGCTGAGGCTAAGGAGACTGAGTGTTCGTCTGCTCATAAGGTGGCTGACGACGCAGTGGGGTCAGCACTTCGTGAGCGTGAGCGTTACAGGAAGCTGCAGTCCCAGGTTGAGGACATCGTCACGGAGGAGTCCGTCAAGGAGCTGGCTTCCGAGAAGGAGCGGCTGGTGGCGGCGTACGAGACTGCCGTGAGTGCTCGTGACCGGGACAAGACGATTCAGGAGTCCCGTGAGCGTCTGCATGAGCTGGAGGGGAACCGTGACAGTCTTGAGGTCAGCGGTGAGCGTTGTCGCGAGCTGTCGACGGATGCGAATACGCTTCTGCACGGAGCGCTGGCGAACTTCCCGGGCTGGTCGGTTGATGAGGATTCGCGGTTGTGCGTGACGCATGCCCGTGGCGATCAGACTCCGTACGGTGACCTGTCACCCGGGGAGCGTGCAATCCTGGCGATCGACGCTGTTCTTCCGGACAAGTTTGAAGGTGACGAGATTCCGGTGGTGGCGTTGCCCCAGGAGATTTACGAGTCACTGGACGGTCAGAACCGTTCGATCTTCTGCGACTTTGTTGCTGAGCGAGGTTTCGCGGCGGTGACTGCAGAAGCGAGTCAGTCGCCCAGCGTCACAGAGATTGAGGCTCACGAGATGGCGGGTGCGTCACCTGCTGAGCTGAATTGATACAACCCCTTGCATTGTTTGTCACACCCGGGCGATTTGTGAGCTGTCGTGCTCCGCAGGGTGCATCTGCTTCGCAGCAAGGGGGTTTAATCAGGCACACGCGAAGTGGAGTTTTCACTGGCCAGTACCCGCAACGACAGTTTAACGGGGCTGGCCGTTTTTCATTCAGGGGATGGTGATGGCACGTGAGACGACGACATTGGCGCCGTGGTTCGGTTCGGAGCGGATGGTCGTGACCAGCACAACCAGTCGAAGCGTGAGGTGATGATTCAGAACGGAATCAAAAAGAATGACGAATTGTTTTGATCCGTATGCGGTAGGAGGCCGTTCATGACGTGAAAGGAGAGGCACGGATGATCACACGGGACGATATCGTAGATAACGCAGAAGAGTTCATGAAGATCGTAAAGTGGTGGCTTTGCGATAACGTGTTTCGCAGGTCGCAGTGTATGCGTCTCGGTGGCGTCGAGGACATGGTTCAGGAGGCGTGGATGCGTGCGTTGGAGAGCGTGACTAAGCCGGTGGACGTGAGGTTGACGACCATTGCCGTGAACGCGGCGAGGTGGACGATCTACAGCTACCAGAACCGGAAGATCACTGACAGGGAGCCAGATGCCAGACTGGACGATATTGATTTGAACGAGTTCACCAGTGAGACCAGCCTGGACGACGAAATTGATAACCGACTGTGCAATGCGGCAATCATGGAGACGTTGAAAACTGTCACGTATCGTGAGCGTATTGTGCTCATGATGAGGTATGGTCTGGGTGATGGCAGTATGTACACACTTGAGGAAGTTGGTCGTGTACTCAAGGTTTCTCGCGAGCGGGTGCGGCAAGTCGAATCAAAGGCGATTCGGAAGCTACAGCATCACACTCGCCGCGAGTCCCTTGTGAAATTCCATTTTAATGAAGAATAACTGATCCGTATGCGGTCGAGTTCCGTTCCAGTGTCGGAGGTGAACGATGGACATGAATGAAAGGCAGTCGGCAGTCGTGTATGCACTGCTGAAGGAGATTAAAGTGGCGATTAAGGCTGGTGACGCTGATGGAGCATCGGATCTGGCACAGGCGGCAATGGACGTTATGACTGGCGAGCCAGTCTGAGAGGGGAAATCAGATGTCGGAAGACACACCAGATATCATTGATGTGGCGCAGTGCAAGCGGCTGTTCACGGACTGCAAGATCGTCGAGATGACGAACGACGAGTACCACGGTCAGTCGTGGAAGTCGCTTTCGAAGACTCGGCTGAGCATCTTCGGGCACAACGCGTTTGAGTATTTCTGCCGATACATATCGTGTGAGATCGAGGACGTTGACACGGCGGCGTTGCTGTTCGGTCGGGTGCTGCATGCTGTGGTCCTTGAGGCTCAGGATGTGGTGACGGAGGATAATTACCGGGAGGGTACGCTGGCGATCTTTCGACCGCACATTGTCCCGTCACGGGATGCTGACCTGACTGATGAGGACGGCGGTGAGGTGTGGATCGAGACGTTCCCGGAGCACGGTGTGGTGCGACGTTCAGCGATCTGGGGGTCGATCGATGCTGGCGAGTGGCACATCTTTCCGGATCCGGGCACAGAGGTGACGACGGGGTTCTGTGCGTTTGCTGACATGCATCCGGACGGGCTGTACTTCCGGGCGATACCGGATGACGTTCTTAGCGATCGCGGTGCAAAGCAGGGGAAGGCGTGGACGACCTTCGCAAAGCAGCATCCGGGTGAGACGCTGATGAAGTTCCGGACGACACGGAACAGCAATGAGCGGGGCTGGTGCGACCTGATCATGATCCGGCGTCGACTTCGGAAGCACGGCGATGTGAATCAGTCGATCTTTCAGGGTGGTCAGAACGAGGTGTCGATTATCGGCAAGTGTGCTGAGACTGGCATCGAGGTCCGGACGCGATTGGACTTCATTAAGCCGGTCGACGGTGGCCACCTGATTACAGACGTCAAGACGGCGTTGACGTCTGTCGAGGCTGCGTGGGCGC
>Ga0208299_1000832_pt1 | contig 25627 bp, 41 predicted proteins | sample 15_taG_FD_184089 | JGI IMG/M metagenome (GOLD analysis project Ga0208299, IMG submission 184089) | Marine viral communities from the Subarctic Pacific Ocean - 15_ETSP_OMZ_AT15312 metaG (SPAdes) (version 2) | ecosystem: Environmental > Aquatic > Marine > Oceanic | place: Pacific Ocean | collected...
GGTGTAAGCCAATATTGAAGGTGTTGTTCTTGATCCTTCGTTGTTTGTGATTACTTGTGGAGTTTTACCTTCCATCACTGCAATACAACTATTTGTGGTACCTAGATCTATTCCGATTATTTTTCCCATTTTATTTCCTTTGATTGATAATTTGAGGCTAAATTTGATATGCCTTACAAGGAAAATATAATCACTATTTCTAGTTTGTACACTTTTATTTTATTCCAGCAACTTCCATTAATCTATCGCGGTCAAATGATATGCAGCTATCATCTGGAATAGGAGTGCCGGAAACTATTCCATATGTGTACACGGTAATTCTTTCATCTATTTCTTCACAAAGTTGCATAATTGCATTATTGTTTTTTTGTGAATCATCATAGAAGTGAACTTGTTTTGGATGATAGTTTTCAACGTATTGTTTTGCAACAGCTAATTTGTGAACTGGTTTTCCACCTTGATCGCCTACCGTATTAATATCACTATCATCTATTTTCATTCCATGAGCAGATAAAAACTCTGAGATGTCTTTTTTAGATGCTGAGGGTCTTGCTGTTATGATTGCAACTTTTGAACTTGGATCATTGTAAGCATGGCTCATTATTTTTATTGTATTTTCTAGCGGAACTGGATTAGTAACATAGTCAAAATCACTAAAATCAACAATATCATTTTTTCTTTCTTCTTCTGGCGATTGTCTGTATTGCTCGAATTCTTCTGACTCAAGCTCAATAGTTTGCTGTTCAACTCCGTCGATTACTTTTGTGACCCTGATTACGTTCGCAGTTGATGCTAAAGTATCGTCAAAATCAAAAAGATACAAAGATGTTATTTCGCTACTCATCATTTTTTATATTTATACCACGTATTCTACACTGCTCAACAAGCTCAGCATTTCTAAGTGTTACCACCCTGTGCTGTCTTGTTAGTGTTATGTTATCATTAATTATATCTTCGCAAGTGTTTAATGATCTAGTGAGCATAACTGAATAGTAGTCGACGACGTCCATTATTTCATTATTTGTATCATAGCACACTTGTAATCCTGGTAATTGAAATAATAATGCATCAATAAACATTCCTGTCATAAACCCGATTAGAATTAATAATGTTTTTTTTATCATTTTTGATGCGCTATTTTTTGTTGTATTTCAATTGCTTTTTCATGAACTTTAATAACTTGGCCAGATGATAGTACTTCTATAGTTTCATTAATAGCGTCATATTCGCTTATTACTATTCCATATCTCCAGGGTGTTGTATAACCACCAACAGGAAATGGGAATCTAAACTTTATAAGGTCTCCGATTCTCATGGCATATTTTATTCTGCATTTGTTATTTTTGTTTTATCTTGTTAGCTTTATTATATTATATATTATCTTCTATTTCAACTTTTTCAATAGATTTTAAGTCAAGCGTTGTTAAAGAGCCATCGTTCCATAATATCTCTGCAAACTCTTGATGTCCAGCATTTTTAAACAATTCTATTATAACGCCGGTTTCTAGTTTCTTTTTTTGTTCGTATGTAATAAACTCGTGTTTTATTAAATCACCGATACTGAAACTACTGATTATTTGTGATTGCATAAACAGCCACTCCACCGAGGATAACTCCGCCGGCAGCCCAGATCCAATTGTTTCTTGGAGACTGAGTTCTTATTGTTTTTTGCAGCTGAGCTATTTCAAGATCTTTTTGAGTGATAAGCAGTGTATACTCGTTTGTTAATGCATCAAGGCGTAGATTTAACTCTTGCCTTTCTAGCTGAAATTCTGTTGATTGAAGATCTAATCTATACTCTATCTCAAGATCACATTCGCTTCTAAATATCTCTGACCTTGCTAGTATATGAGCTGTTGCCAGTGGATCAAACAATACACCTTCAAACGGTGCTGGTTCATTAGTTGCTAATGTTGAAAAACGACCGACGTCTTCTGAATGTGCAATTGATGAATACATCAAGCTTATCATTAAAAATATATTACGGAACATAACTGAATCCGAATTGTGAGTTGATTGCATCTATTAACGACTGCTCATCAGCTTGGAACTCTTCAATATGTCGTTCTATCAATCGCTCTCTTTCTACGATTATTACTTCTCTATCTTCTTTATATTGACGCTCAAGCTCAGCCATTTGTTCTTTATACTCATCAAAGGCTTGTTGCCTTCTTTCAAGCTCGTGGGCATGAATATCTTTAAGACCATTGATTTGATTGATGAGAGATTCTTGTGATGTTTCATAAGCTAATTCAAGTTGCTTATAATCATATCTCATTTTTAAGAAAAAAGCAGAAGCAAATAATACAATTAAGGTTTCTTTCCAATATTTTCTTAAAAATGGTAGTGCACTATTTAATAGATTTAAGATATTCATAACGTATTATTATATATCTTTTATTTTATGTTGTGTACTAAATTAAATTCTATTGTTTGTCTGCGCAGATTATTTCGGCATCGAGGTCTTTGTCAAGTTTTACTATGAAAAATCTGCTGCCCTCTTCTATTTCACATGGGAATGCAGTTATTGGAAGAATAGCCATAGAAGATTGTGATGTTGGCGCAGGTGTGTTTAATTCAACTGTTGCGAATGTAGTATCAAATGAGTCGATTGTTCCGACAAGTACGAATGTTGCTAGCAAGTTCATTTTTTATCCTCTAGATTATAGAGCCAGTATTTTACTGTTATCTCTTCACCTTTTTTTATTTTTTTGATTGATCTTAGTTTAATGAAATCATCTTCAATATATGCTTCACAGTTTGGATCTTCACTGTGATTGAAAAATCCGCCGAGGGGAGTTCTGATATATCCATCTTCAAATCTTTCATCTTTCACGTGAGTAATTCCGAATTCATGATTTGCTTTTATTTCTTTTAGTGTTATTAATCCTGTGCCTTCTATTGCTGATGGTGCTATAGCAAGGTAGTCAGGTAGTGGCCTGTATGTCATTTTACTCAGGCTCGTCACGCTTTACATCATTGAGCGCAGCAATCATTTGATCAATCATATAAACCGGCACATGGACTTTCCAAGAAGGATTATCAATATCACCTTTTAGAGTGCTACCAACTGAAACAACTGTTTCACTTCCTTCACCGTAAGGTTCTGTGATTTCTGCAATTGTAATAAATGCTTTTTCGCGATCTTTGTATTGTATTGCTGTTAATAGTTTTCTATTGCTCATTTTATATCTCTCTATCAATTAATATTTCTATCTCTATGTTTTCTTTATCGTCTGTAAATCTAAAACTACAGTGATTTGTATTGATGTAATGTGCAAGCTTGTCACTATGAATATCCCTAATATGGAACGTAATTGCTTGTTTTAGTTCTTTTTTTGTCAATATTATTGTCTTAGTATTAGTTTCTTTTATTTTCATATTATTGATAAATATTCAATTATCTATCTTCTTCTAATAATCACGAATAAAAATGACAATACTATAGTAAACATAGACAGTATTCTATTTCTTGAAGTGCTGCAACCTTTTGAATTGCCTTCGCCTGGACCTTCATTTAATAACCAGTCATCATCATTGGATGGGTTTTCACCATGTGATCCAGTATCTTCTGTTTCTGTTTCTTCTTCTTCCTCTGGCTCGTCCATTGTAGGCTCATAGAATGGTTGAGAGATCGTCATGCCCTCTAGTGATATTCCTAACTCATGCCTGAACGGGTTGTACCAACCTGTATCAAAGTTACTTACAAAGTTGAGATTATCCAGCATAAAAGGCTCACCTTCTGCTACTTGTACTGCCAAGAAATATTCATGATATGCAGATTGAGTTTCACGTGCGCCGAGGTTGAGATACATATCCCAAGCCATAAGATCAGCCCTACCATCAACAAATACATCCCATTCATATAAAGTTACTTCATATTGTGTTTGAACTGAATACTGGGAAGATAGATAACCTTTTACCTGTACGTTGCCGGCAGCTTTTACTTCCCCGTCTTCTGTGATTGGGTATTCTCCGTGTGCCATAACAGCACCTTCTGAGTCAGAACCAACACCATATGCATTTTGAAATGTTACTTGTCCATATGCATCAACGCCATAGCTTTCAAATGGAACTGACCAATCCCATCTAAATGCACCTTGTTCACGTTCCACATCAGTCATGGCTTCAACGGTTAAAACTGGATATTCACCCCAATCACTCCACTCATCAGCCCAGAGTTTACATTGGGCTCCACGTGCCCAGTCCCAAGGTGCGTAGTAACAATCGTGACCAGGTGTAGCCCGTGTTTTGATGACAGCCACATAAAAGTCTGTACCCCGATCAATGGACGATTGGAACCAGAAGAATTCCACAATGGCGTCAATGGTATTTTCATAGATATCGGAGTTACCAACGTAAAGGGTGTTTCCCTCAAAAAATGCGTAAGGAAACGTATCCTCACTGTCAGCAATTGCAACGCTTTCCTGGAAAGTTACATCCCAGTCTCCCTCTAAGATTGTTGCTCCCGTATATGATGTTTCGCTTGCGCTAATATCGTCTTGGGCATATGCTGTTCCTGTTAGGGCCACGGCTAAAATAATTGATTTAAATTTCACTCATACCTTCTTTGTTTATAGCACGTAAGTGGTTACTGCTACGGAAAATGTAAAGACAGCAAACAAAACTATCCAAAAAACTTTATTCATGTTTCCTCCTTAAGAATTTTATTTTATTATTTTTTGTTGTATTAGTTAAATTTAGCTTTATTGTAATGATAATATTGAACTTGCTTCAAAATACTCAAATACATTTCCAATTTGGACCCCAAAAGAATATTCTCTATTTTCGTCCTTATGTATATCCATAATGATTCCAATATTTTCATCATCATCATTTACTGGCATTCCTTCAAATGCGTCATACAGATCAATAACTACAAGATCACCAACATTAAGCTTTTTATTCATTTTATATCTACGACCTTTGTGAAATTATATCTCTTGCTAGATCACCTTCGTTCCAGCCAATAATTGAATATTTATCTGTACGCCCATGATCATGTATTGGTTGTCGGGTTTTAATTGTTCCGATTAAATTTAGAAGATCTGTTGTGGAAAAAACCCTGTCGTCTTTTATTAATGCAGCTATTGTCCCACTAGATGAAAGACCTTTTACTTTTGCCAGTGGATGATCATCCCAAAATTTTCCGCCGTATCTAATTGACCACTCTGTGATGGCATCTCTTGATTCATTAGTTATTGTACCAAGCCCTCTTCTATTAAGATATTTTAGTATTCTGTGCCCGGTAAGCGGGCCGCTTCCTCTTCTAACATCCAGTAGATTGTTTTTTTCAAGATCAAAAAATCTTTCATCATAATAAACAAACTGTGAATCAATTGCGCATCTTGAATTTGTAAAATCAAATGTTTCCATGATTTCTTCTGCATTTCCATAAAAGTCAGAAACTAATTGAACCTTTAATCTTCCATGTATTTTGTTACCAAGCATTGATTCTGTACCGTATGTAATATTTACACAAATGTTTGTTAATGAAGGTATTAGGTCTAAATCGTCAAGATAAGAATATTGCTCCTTTGAATTTATGACCTGTTTAATTTGATGTACATTTTCAAAAAATATATCAATATCACCTGAATATGTTTTTATTTTTGTTTGTTTTGAATAATCAGGTATCGAAAGATAATGGTGAAGATTTCCGCCGTTTAAAAGATGACGTACAAATCCTCCTGCGATTGTCCCTCCGGCTTCAAGTGCCTCGTGAACAAATGGCAAATGTAAGATTAATTTTAATTGCTCATTATTCTTAAGCATATTTTTTAATGGAATTTTTTTATACATCTTTGTTTTTATATTTTGATTGTTTAAACAAACAGTAATTATCCTTCAATAGTAAGAAAACCTAATGATGTAGGAACTGAATAGTTCCAGCCTGATAGTGCGTAGTCTGGAAGGTTCATAATCTGATCTATTGTTAACTCTAAAGTAGCTGTCACAGTTGCAAGCCCACGCTTATAGTCGTATTGATGAACATTCCAGTCAATCGTATCGCACATTTCATATAGATTCTCATTAATGAACTCAGAAAGTAAGTCGGCATCAAATGCAGGCTCGCCCATATCAGACGCATTTTGTTTTTCTACATCGTAAAGCGGATTATCTGCAAATTCATCGTTGATTTCTTCTAATGACAATGTGTCTCCGTTAATTGTCCATAAATATTGTTCAGGATCTTCATCGGGAGGATACTCCTCTGTATACAGATCATAAATTTCATTATTATGATTTACTGGTAGATGCTCAAGAACCTTAGAGATAAAATAAGATAGATCTGAATTTTCAAAAATCTCGTCTTTAAAATCATCTAAATAATGAAAGCACTCCTCTTCGTAGTCTCTTGACATTGTAACTTGAATATCTCCAGATAAATTATTCTTATCTGCGGCTTCTTCTAACATTTTACGTACGACCGGTTGGTCCATGATTATTTCTCCTTTTTAATCATTAATATATTCTACTTTATGCTAAGTGTATGTTCAAATATTTTTATTAAAAGTTATTTTTTCTCCGTTAATAGAAGAAAGGAGCTTAATGAATGTTCCGTGGAATTGCCGAGTCTCGCCATCACTAGTAAATAACACCATATATGATTCATGATAATGACCAGGACCAACTACTATTCCATCTCTTGCGATTTCACTTCCATTCCAGTGAGTTCTATCACTGATTCTAACTAGATCACCAACTTTGAATTTTTTATTTTTTATTCCCAATGATTCCTCAGTCGATTCTCATTAGTTGGCCAGGGAGAAATTTTACTATTTCGTCGTCTTTGTCCATTTTTACGTGGAATTCATAGCTTTGACCGGGAACACCGCTTGCTGACATGTGTTTGGTTTTTATTGGCACAATTGCAACTACAGTTCCTATCATAGTCATGTTGTGAAATGGGTTTACTCTGTTTCCTACTTTAATCATTTTATTTCCTTATAGCCAGATTTGAACGGCCATGATTGTTATGGATAGCATTATACACAATATTGTTTTAAGTGTGAATATAGATTCCCCCATTAAGAGATATGTTAATATTGGGAAAGATATATAAGAGGCGGCAAAGATCATCATTCGTGGTCCCCAGGCCTCGCCCATTGCGTTATATGCTATTTGTACACCGTAATAAAAACATGCTCCGGCAGGTAGTCCGAATATTGGAATTGAAAGTAAAGCTTTTCCTTGCCACCAAGGCCAAACATGTTGGCTATATAATTGAAACCATGCAAATACTTGACCGGTTGCGAATAAAGAGAATGCTATTAATATTGATGTTAAATAGTTCATTTTATGTTAGTTTTTCTATTGTGTTTTCTATTGATCTATGATTTGATATAAAGCTAAGTATTCCGTCATGTAAAATAACTGCTCTTGGCAAATTATCCGTTTCAATTCTATGGATTGTACTAATGAAAACGCATATTGATCCAGGTTCAATTGTTTTATTTTGAATCTTTCCTGTTTTTGGGCACCTTAAGATTAATTTATTTCCGCCTTTTATATTTACGTTTTGCTTTATTTTTACCAAATCGCCAGAATTTATTTTATATGTTCTTTTTAGTTTTTCTGTTCGATATCTAAATGATAATATTGAATATATTTTTAATGAAAAAAGTATTAGTGATTTAATTTTCAATTTTTTTGATTTGCATTTTAGAGCTTAATAGCTTGCTCATTGGAATTTTTAATTGTTCTCCGTTTGAAAGAACAATACAAACAGCATAATTTGAGTGTACTGTGTTGTCTTCAAAATCTACCAGTAGGCCACTGGTTTTTTTATAGTTTCTAGTTAGTTCATCAAGATGATTAAACTCTACAATATCGCCAATATTAAATTTCATGTTTATATTATATATTTTTTTGTTGGTTTGTTTTATTTAAATTTTACTAAAAAATTGTATATGTATAGATGCGATGTTATAACACGTTAGCGTAAAATTATAAAAAATAAAAAAGGAAAATTAAATGGGAACGTTTATACTTACTGGAGCATCATACGAATATATTTTGTGGGTAGCAGTTGGTGGAAAATATACTAATTATTCATCAGATAAGGGTGGCACTTGGACTAGTTATAGCAACAATGGTATACAAGGAGCATCGACTTCACTAACATTTGGAAAAGATGGAAGTGGAGATGATTTATGGATGAGATCGAGCGCTCCGACTAATTCAAACTCAGTTCCAGTTCTCTGGAAAACTTCTGATCCTACAGATCAAAATGGGTGGTCAGAGGTAACTTCGCATCCAGATAAAACGGGTAGTGGTTCTGATAAAATATGGGATGTAAAATATGGAAATGAAGTATGGGTAACTATTGGTAGACTTGGTATTAAAAGATCTACTGATAGTGGTGTTACTTGGCAAAGTACTACTGGTTTTTCTGGAATGCATACAGCATGGAACATGTCGGTTGCATCTGATGGTAGTGGAACGTGGGTAGCTGTAGCAAATTCAGGTAACACTTATCACATTTTTAAATCTACTGACGATGCTCAAACTTGGTCTACTTCAGATACGCACACTAGTCCAAGCCATCAGATTGATAGCTCGTACGAAAAAGAAGTTAAATTTGCAAATGGAATTTGGATGTATATTACGCCGAACGGAGGAAGGAGATGCACTGCTGCAAATTTGTCTTCTGATAGCTGGGCTGACATTACAACTCCTCCACTTTGGGTATCTGATTTTAAGCATAGTAGTGGTAATACTTGGGTTTCTGTAGGAAGTAGAAATGGAAGAAATTATATAAGTACTGATAATGGTGATACATGGTCAGCAAACTCTTCAATCGCTGGAACAGGGAATCTGCCAGGTATTGCTTACGCAGGTGGCATGTGGATTGCCACAAGCGGAGATAAAATCTTTAAATCATCTGATGATGGTACTACTTGGGCGATGGCTGTTGGCTCTGTGGTCGCTGGCCATATTGCAATTAATTCAGTGTTACCGAATAGCTAGCTAAAATACTAAAATATTTTTATATATTGCTGCGGCTAAGCCGCAGCTTTAGTACACAATTAGTGCACCTTGATTAATAAGCCGTTCTGGCCTTGATTGCATATTATATTTTTTTAGAACGTTATTAACATGTATTTTCATTTGACGTGAATAACCAGTAATTATTTTTACTGTTCCTTCATTCATACATATAAATTCTTCTACTACACTTTCTACGTCCTCGTGTTTTATTCCATGAAGATCAAGCGTTGGAAATGCATTTTTCATTTTTAATTACCTCCAGATCAGCTGAATAGCATTGTAGTATTTCATCACCACAGTGCACGTCAAATACATCTACTAATTCATTTTTATCTTCATCATCAAATTCTAGCTCAGTCATTCCCATAATCATGCCAACAAGCCCTTCAAGTTCTGGACATTCATATGAATGAGTTATTAATACTAAATCACCTTGCTTGAATCTTTGTGTCATTTTATCATGCAACCCTTAAAATCATTTGAAAAGAATCTTTCATTTTTATTGTAAAACCAGTCCCATGCGCTGTCTAGTATATACGTCACAGCAACGTCTTTTTCGTTTCTAACGCTTCTCCCGATGCTTTGAACAACTGTTTTTGATGTTGCGTATCCATACCACCAATCATACTTAGATGATTTTTTCTTTACTAGAGGAGATCCAAAATACGGGAATGGAACTTTCATTAGAATCTGGAATCTCGATAAATCGTCTTTAAGATCAACGCCCTCTGTCATTGACGGTGATAGAATCACTGTTGGTTGTTTCGAAGCCTTGTGTTTCTCTAGAATCTCGTCTCTATTTTTAGTATTGTGAATTAATAGTCTTTTATTATTTATATTGTCTTTGAGATAATTTGCAATCTTATAAGAGTTGCAGTGAATGATGCCCTTTTCAGTCTTATGTTCATCAAGAATCGATTTTACAGCTACTATCATCTTTGGAAGCGTTTGATCAATATACTTTGCAGACATATTTCCAACTCCAACGGTAAATATTGGGCGATTCTCTTTTGGAAAGGGTGAATCTATTGAGATAAACGATGCAGTCGAAGGATCAATCCCTAGTTCATGACAGAAGGCATCCTTGTCTAAGATAGTTGCTGACATCATTAAGACTCTATCACCAAGCCTGAATAGGCTATCTGATGCGTAAGGGGCGACGTCTAGCGGTTTGAAGCTAAACTTCCTCATCGATCTATTAAACGACGGGATTAATTCAAACACCCAGTTATCTTTGTTATATAACTCGAGAAACTTCTCTATCTTCCCTACATGTCCACGTAATAATTCGTATTGTCTATTTACTGATTTGAATTCTTTTAATTTGGCCCGGAAGTCATCTCCAAATCTCTCTAATTGCTTTTCTACATATGCTAACTGTCTGTCAGCTTTAGGGTAATATACGTCTTTGATCCACTTGACTGCCTGGAACTGTGTTGTTTGTTTTGGAAATTGAAGTTTCAACACTGATTTTGCGAAACGTTCTGATACTGTTATCTCAATAAACTTTGATAGTTCATTCTCGGTATTATGACATTCGTCTATTACTAGTAAATTTCGCGGAGTGATCTTTCCGTTGTAGTTGGCTTCTGTCAATAAGTAAGGAAAGTTTGTTACACTTTCTGTTGACTCTAAGAACTTCTTCTTTTTTTCTTTGTATACGCAGTTAAACATACAAGTATTGAAGAACCTCGTTCCTTTTTCTTCTACCTTAAGAAGCTGTTGTGACTCAGAACAAGTATTTTTCTTATGAAACTTACACCCATAGTTAGTTGAAGACTTAATTGACTTCATTTTATTTTTACCAGAGCCCCCAAAGTCGTTCTCGTACTGTTGCTGTAATATCTTCTGTGGGGTTATTAGCCAAGATCCAGGTAAGTATTCAACCTTAGGATCAGGGTTCAAGGGAGTCAAGCTTAGGTTGGTCATGTACCTTCCCAGTGTTACGCCGACGCCGCTCTTGCCACACCCTGTGCCTAATTCTGCGATAACATACTTTTTACCATTCTTGAACTCATCGATTGCAAAATTTATTGTTTCAACTTGATCTTCTCTTGGTTCGTCATATGGAAAATAATGAATCCAGTCACTTTTTGTTGTTGAGTTAGTTGTCATTTTTTCTAAGCCACTCACATTCTTTTCCTTTTCTAATTCTTACTGAAAATCCTGCATTCTCAAAAAGTCCTTCTGACCAATTTGGTAATGTTATTAAGTCTGTATAGCTAAAAGATGTTTTTTCGTTGTGTTCTTTTTTTGTAATCAATACTGTTTTGTCGTTTTCAACAAAAAAATCAAACCATTCATCAAATTTCTGTTCATCTCCAGTGAGAATAATCTCAGTACGTTTATGACGATCTAGTCTGTCACTCATTACACCATGAGCTCGTTGAACACTTCTTTTGTTACCTAGTAGTATTTCTTCTTTTGCAGATTCTGATATGTGAGTGGGTCTCCATGAATTTTTTCTCATCACTCCATAGATCAATTCTTCAAATGATTTCTGGATACACCTATGAGGAAGCCCAATTGAATGCATTTTTCGCATTGTTAAATAGTGTTCATGTAATGCCTGTTTGATTTCATCTTTCAATTTCTATCTCCTTCCAATTTCCATTCCAATCGGTATATCTTACTTTTTTAATTTTTGCCTCTTTTATAAACTTCATACAAATTGAACAGGGCTTTGCCATTGTAAGTTCTTCACCCTTAGGGGAAAAACGCATAACCTCTATTATATCTCCTGGTTTTGCGAATCTTAATACATTCATTTCTGCATGCATGTGAGATGCCCAACTGCCATCTTTGTATTGTCTTTTGAATCTTGGCGAAGTTTTGTTTGTATTTTCACCGATTCTAATAATATTTTTTCCTCGCTTTAGAATTGCAGCAAGGTGGTATGTTCTACCATTGTTCATTGCGAGATTTTTAGCTTTGTAATACACCAGGCATTAGGCCACTCCTTTGAATAGTTTGTATGAATATTATATCATACTGTAAGATGATTTACATATTTTTATTATGATGATTTAAAATATCCTCTTCGTCCATTGCATAAAAAATCAATCTTGCTCTTCCATATTTTCCAGAAAGATTGTTTTGAACAGTTCTTGCATCATCATCAACAATATAAATGTCTATTGTTGGCCCTCCATCATCGGAGTTTTTTTCTACATGAAAAGAAAAGTAAGTTAAATCTATTAGCTTGTTTTTTACATCAATAATTATGTCGTCGATATCCATAAGCTATTATAATACTATTTTTTGCTTATGTACCAGTCAAAAAAATTTTTACACTTTGGCAAGTAACAATCCTGAGCATGGAATACATGAAAAATATCTACTCTGCCAAGTGTTCCGTCATGCCTATAATATAATACATCATGAGCTGAAATGTGTCTGCTTTGTAATGTGTTTACACGTTCGACACTATGAATAATATATGGAATATTGCCAGGCGATCCTATAAAAATTAGAATTAAATCACCTTTTTTGAAGTGCATTTTATTTTATTTCTGCAACTGTACTATCCATTTCGTCATCGAAATCTATTCGTAACTTAATGAGTGGGTTAAATTGTGCTCTTTGCCTGTCAAGAATTAATTGTCCCTGGGGCTTAACAAGCTCACCAGCTATCTCAACACCTTCAAAATCAATCTCTGTTTTTGCTTTGTAGATTACTTTTGGTTCTTCTTGTTTTGAATCATCTGCAAATGAAACGCCTAAAATTAATAATAAAAATAAAGTCATATTGTAATACCTCTTGTTTAAATATGTATTTTAAAAAGTTTCTCCAGAGTCAATCTCATCGCAATCTGCAATAATAGAATAATTAATTTCTATAATTGATTCTGTTGGAGGAATATAACTTCCTTCAAAATTTACAGAATTTTCTAAAATATTATAGGTCCATCCTGAGACTGATATTCCGTCTACTTCTACTGTAATTGATTCCTCAAATGGAATATCTGACAGTTCAAATGATGTGTCTAAAATAGAATCTTGAGCTAATGACTCTAAATCTGCTCCCCAGTCTGATGAGCATATTGATACAAACTCTCCCCCAGTTAGTGCTGACACTTCTATATATCCTTCTCCATAGTCAGCATCTGTCCAAGATGACGTTGAGCTAGAACACCCGCTGGGGGCATCGCCGACAACTGCGTGCGTTACTATCAGCGAATCACTAGTTTTAAGAGAGTTAAAATGTGCTACATATTCAGCATCTGATTTCGACGACCAATCCTTTTCATCTGATATGAATATTATTATTAATTTTGCATCGTCACGAAGAAAACTTGAAGACGGGCTTGCATCGCCGCCTGGTGAAGTTGCCTCCTCTGCGAACTGAAGTCCTTTTTCATGTGAAGAACCTGATGTTCCTGCAACCGCTTGGGCCGTAAACTCAGTTTCAAGATCAGGTGTAACATCTGTTAATATTGGCCCCCTAAACGTAGCGTTGTCTGTTGTTATAACAGCTATCTGATAGTCGACTCCTGTTATTGCAAATACGCTTATGAATGAATTAAAATTATCTGTCAGCGCCGTTTGCCAAATGCCCATTGAACCAGAATTATCTATTACAAATAAAATGTCTGCTGTCGTAATTCCTTCTTGCTCAAATTCATCTGTTACACTTGATGAAAATATACCTATTGCATCGTGATCTGATCTGGCTACCGGAGTTATTGGATCATTTGACTGCACCTCTAAAAAACCAAAATCATCTATTTCGTCAAGTGGTTCGTGACCGATTATAACGCTCTTTGAATCTAGTGGAGATATAGTCCATGGAAGCGGACCACTTACAGTCTCGTCAATTGATAAAAGCATATCAGCTGGATAAGAAACAAAATAATTTATATCTGTTATTATTAGATCGACATCTCCAATGTTTGATATCATTATCGATGTCTCGTTGTCACAGCCTACAAATGTAGCGCCTAAATCGAAATAATCAGGGTCTATGTCTATAACAGGTGCTGAGCCGTCGCCTGTTATGTTTACATACACTATCGGTTCGTCAGGATCGTTAGATAGAATTGATACAACTTCTGTGTTTGTTTCATACGTCTCAGGATCATATGTGATTGTAAATTTTCCAGTTTGTCCTGGAATAAGTAGAGAATCAGTTATAGCAGTTAATGAGTAAATAGGCGAACCTGTTACAGTAATGCTAGAAATATCAAGATCTGCAGTTCCTATATTTTCAACTATTACACTTTTTGTATCTGTTTCACTTATTGCATTTATTTTTCCAAAATTAATATATGAAACAGATACTTCAATATCCGGTTCCCTTTCGTCAGGTTCTTCAATAACTGGGTCTTCTGTATCTGGGTCTTCGACATATGTGTATTCGTCGCCTATTCCCGTATCGAAAACTGGAGATGCAGAGTCAATTTGAATACTTGTACCTACTGTCTCATCGTCTAACATTGATGAAAGTTTATAATCGCTACAACCTGCCATTATAACGATGTATAATAAAAACAAACGGCGCATAATAATAAATATAAGTTATTTGTTAAACTTAATATTTTGATGATTTAAAAATAGTCTTCTGTTATTTTTATTAATTTTCCACAAGGGGACAATATATCCCAGGTAAAAATTGTGGATCCATATTTTAAAGACGTATGTGGTCCATCTACCAACAATACAAATTCACCTGATGGGATGAATGTGCCGCTGCCTCCGTTTAGTGTGTACGGTCTCGATAGTGAAACACGATCACCTGCTTCGTAATTTGATTCCATGATGCTTAAGAGCCTCCGATATATACTCTTTAACTAACTTAACTTCTTGTTCATCTATGGACATCATTTCGTCGTAGTCTGATGTTGCCGTGGCGTATAACTTTGTTATCTCGCCAAGATTTCGCAATGTCTTGAATGCTAGATTCTCTATTGAGTACTCACCGCCTGTTTCAAGGCCACATTGTCGCATATTACGAATTTTTTCTTTTAGTTTGTCTATCTCTTTAAGGCGATTAGGAGACTGCATTACGGAGTCAATGCGTGATTTTATCTCAACTACCTTATCGATTATTGCTGTTTTATCGATGTCTACTGCCTGGTATGCTGGTTCAGCTATCCATTCATCTTTTATAAGATCGTAGACACCTGTTGAATAGTGTACTTCGTCTGTCCCTTGTACGTACATTTCAACATCGTGATTTTTTATTTTTATATTGTGCTTCTCGTTCCACAATGATTTCTTTGACATCATTAGCTGTTTGACTAATTCTTGATCATCATTTATTTTTGATAAGTCCATTAAAATATGAACATCAAAATCACTATATTCTGAATAGTTGAAATTTGCCATTGACCCAGTTAGTGTTATTGTGTCAAAAATATTGTCGACATCCAAAGTTAAAAAGAAATCCATTGCTATTTTTATAAGCTGATCTTTGATATCTTTTTTTATAACTACTTCATCTTCAATTATATCCCAAACTTCTGTATGTAGGTCAGGATTTTGAACTGGTATGGCGTTTTTCATGTTATTAAATATTACCTTTATTTCGTATAATCATTTAAAAATAAAGCTATTTCAGATTCATTGCTTTCTATTTCATATTTTTCACTTATTTTTGCTATGAAATTAGCCCTTACATGAAAAGATGATTCAGCCCAATACCATACATTAGAATTTTGAGCATTGTTTATTTTTTCCTGTAAATCATCTACGCTTTTATCAAAATACTCTAGTATATCATCTGGAATATTTGACATTTTCAACCTTAATTCAATTGCAAGAACATAAAGTGAAGGACCATCGTTTTCCTGAAGAAATTTGTTTGCCTTCATGAAAATATCATTTCTTTTTATTCTTTCATTATCTGACAATTCTTGCATTTGATCAATTTTATCTGGATGAGTTTCATTTGCAATTTGACGATATATTTCTTTTGCCCATGGATCTATATTTGAATTTTTTTGTTTTACTTCTATCTCATCGTCATCGTTTAATTCAGCTAAAATTTCTTCTTCTGATTTTTTAGGAAACATATCATCAATTGCCTCATCGGCATTATGTTGTGTAAACCATTTTCTTAGTGCATCATTAAACTCTGGTGTGTATTCATCTATAGTCTGAATTACATCTTCGAGTTCTTCATTTAAGTAGTTTAATTTATATACTTTCTTTTTTAATCTGCGCAAACGTTGATTTTGTTTACGTGATGGGTTGTCATTCATTTCTTAAGAAAATATCTTGTATTGTGTACAATATGATGTATTAGCTCGTATGGCCATAATAAAGAAATATACGCTCTTTTTAAAGACCTGGTTGCCACTCTATTCGTTAGATTTTTTAGCTCTTTTAATCTAGTATTATTTGAAATATAAATACAAGAAGTGATTATTGAAAATCTTACAAATAGCGAAAGTATAAACCCAAGTGAATAAAAATGAATAATCTCATTTTGATGTGTGTTTATTAGATCTAACATTTATCTTGAAAACTTCTCATTTATAATTTTCTTTATTTCCTTAGCAGTTTTCCCTTGAGCCGATAGTTTTTGTGCCTCTACTTTCACTCTTTCTCGTAGACCTTTGTCATCATTTAATCTTTTAGTAAATGCGTCGACTCCTGCTGCTCTTTTTGGTGATACGGAAACAGGCTTCACAGGCGCCTCAGATATTATTGTCTCTTTTTTGCGCGGGCGGGAGACTGTTTTCTTAGTTTTTGAGGGTCCTGACTTTGATCTAACTGGAGATAAGTCCGATTTGGTTCTGGTTTTCACTGATGTCTCTACCAGGGCTGCACCTCCAACTGTTGGTTCTGTCATAACTGGTCTTGCGACTGATTCTGCTTGAATCTTGACTGATGCTTTCAGTTGTGAAATCATTCTTAATGGTGTGAAAATTCTATCATCAACTATTACCTCAAGGCGTGAACTAAAAGCGCCCTCGTTGAGAGCTCTTTTCATTGGAGGAACTATTACAGTTATCTCGCCGCTCTTGTCAATAGATCCAGGGAAACCATATTCAACGCGATCTCCTTCTAAAACAAACTGATATCTTAAGTCTGCCTGGTCGGTACCCTCTAGTGATACTCTAAATGTTAATTCATTGTCCTCATCGAGGTGGAGATCGATTGCATCCATTTCTATAACTTCCTTCTATAATCTTTTAAATTCTTTTTGTGTCTTCTGACACCGATTTTATTACCTGCTGATATAAATATTCTTTCAATAAACAATTTCATATGATTTATTTTAATAAGTATTGCGTTAGTGTTTATTTTTTTATTATTTACTTCACCAAATTCTGTTCCAGAGATCGGTTTAATAAGCTCATCTTCGTTTACTTCAATAAGCATAGCAGTTACATAGTATTCACGTATCTTGTTTGCAGTTGAATCATATATATTTTTAGCTGTTCGACCAACTCTTTTGATCAAAGTAAACAAGAATCCTGATGATACTACTGCAGTTGCTGAACCTGTGTATCCTCTTGCAATTAGCTTACTGCCCATTTATCGCCCTACACTCTTTTGCGTTTGTATATTAGGTCAACTGAAGGTGCTCCATTCATGTCGAATAGATCAAATCTAGCAATTTCCGTAATATTATCAGACTTATAAAAAATCATCTGTTTAGTGTCTCTGTCTATTTGCCACATGCCGCCTTCAATGTCTTTTATAAACGCGATGTCTTCTGCTACAGCTTCTAAGGCAACAGTTGCCGATGTCTCTGAATTGTATTCTTCAGATGCATATACTTTTAATCCAGATGTAGTTGTTACATCCCAAACAACGATGCCATTAAAATCATCTGCAAAAGTTATCTCAGAAGCATAAGTTCCTTGACCGGCAATTAATTCAAACACCCCTGTAGTTGTTCTAACTTGAGAAATTGTTCCGTCTGAAGCGTATATCGTATACCCTACTTGACCGGTCATCCCAGTTTTGGCTTTTCCAAATAATGCTGTTTTTAAGTTTGTTACTGGCATAGTTTAATTATATCTTAGTTATCTTGATTTTATAGCAAAAATAGAAATTGTTGTTTCTTCAGGTATCATTTCATGAAAAAATGCTACAAGATTGTTGTTTTCATCAAGTGTGAGAATATAGTCACCTTTATCAGCTGTATCGTTTATTTGAAGTAGTCCGCCAATAAAAAGCTGAAATAGAGCTTGTTGTTTGTTTAATTTGTGATAGTCTATGTGTTGTTTTACTTTTAAATTATCTTTTATTACTACTTTGTCGGTTTCTTCATTGCATATGAACGTTATTGCATGCATGCTATTGAATTCTTCTACATTTTTTATTCTTTCTTCTGACCTTTCTATTCTATCAACTATGTTTGTTAATGAAGCGTAAATATCTGTTTCTAATCTTTTTATAGTTGTAGTTGCAGCTGACATTATCATTTGTGATGATTTTGATAACATTATTTTTAATTCTTCTGTATTATCTTCCAGCTCTGCGATAGTACTTTTTATGCTTATTTTTTTATTTTCGTCTATTTCAAATGTAGGACTAAAAAATAGTTCAAACATATCTTTCTTTTTTTCTTGTTTTAATTCGTCAATGTCTATTTTAAATAAAACTATCCTGCTAAGAGATTCATTTACAATCATATTCAAATTATCTTTTACGAAGCTTGTTATTTTATTTTTATTCTTTATCAAGTTTTTCTTTCCAATCAAAAAGCAACTTTATTAAATCGTCTATTTTGTTTTTTACTTCATCTTTTGATTTGTCCCTGAGCAATGATATTATCTGATATGAGTATAACATTGTTAAGAGTCCATATTTTGACTCGCCTTTTCTTGCAAGTGATCTTAAAGATGATTCTTTTCTTTTATCGTGACTACTGAAATATGAAGCATTCATCGGGTCAGCGTTTTTTAGCTTGTCTTTGTGGGGAAATGATTTTCTTGTTAGAAATATTTTTATAAACGATCTTAGGTTTTTTATCATAATGTTTTTAGTTCCATAAAAAAAAAGGAGACAGGCTAATTTTACTTAACCTGCCTCCAAGAGTTAAATCAATTTAAATTGATAAATCCCTTTTATTGTTTGATTAGATCAAGTTGAACTGGACTTCGACCATGTCACCGACCATAACGTCTTGGACGTGAATTTCGTCAGTTGCAGCATCATACCAGTAATCACCATTTGTGCATGTTCCATTGGAAGTAGCAGCTCCATCAAGGTGAAGTCTAATACCGTTTAGATAGATCTGAATTGAGTTATTCAATACAGATTTAGCAGCATCTGGACCTGAAGTAAGGTCATATGACATTGTACCACCAGCGGTGATTAATTGAGCATATTGACGATACGAAGCCTCTACAGCATCTACTCTTAGACCAAGTGCAACATCACCTGCAGCACGAGCTCCTTCTTCAGCAGCTAGACGAGTCTGGAGTGAACCAGAATCGGCAGCATGCGCAGCCTCTTCAGCAGCCAGACGAGTCTGGAGTGAAGTATCAGCAGCAGCACGTGCAGCTTCTTCAGCAGCGACGCGGGTGTCGATTGAACCAACCTCAGCAAGTCGTGTGCCTTCTTCAAGAGCTAGACGAGACTGAAGTGAAAGATCCTTAGATGCTCTCATTGCTTCTTCAGCAGCTACTCTAGTGTCGATTGAACCAACATCAGAGTTTGTAGCAGCGATTTCAGCAGCAAGTGCAGCTTCATCAGCAGCGACGCGGGTGTCGATTGAACCAACATCAGAGTTTGTAGCGGCGATTTCAGCAGCAAGTGCAGCTTCATCAGCAGCTACTCTTACATCGAGAGATGCATTCATTGATGCATTTAGTCCCTCTTCAGCTATAAGGCGAACCTGAAGTGAGAGATCACCGGCTGCGCTAACTGCTTCTTCTGCAGCCATTCTGGTGTCGATTGAACCAACATCAGTATTTGTAGCAGCGATTTCAGCAGCAAGTGCAGCTTCATCAGCAGCTAGACGAGTCTGAAGTGAGGTATCTTTCGATGCTCTCATTGCTTCTTCTGCAGCTACTCTGGTGTCGATTGAACCAACATCAGAGTTTGTAGCGGCGATTTCAGCAGCAAGTGCAGCTTCATCAGCAGCGACGCGGGTGTCGATTGAACCAACCTCAGCAAGTCGTGTGCCTTCTTCAAGAGCTAGACGAGACTGAAGTGAAAGATCCTTAGATGCTCTCATTGCTTCTTCAGCAGCTACTCTAGTGTCGATTGAACCAACATCAGAGTTTGTAGCGGCGATTTCAGCAGCAAGTGCAGCTTCATCAGCAGCTACTCTAGTGTCGATTGAACCAACATTGGCTGCACGAGCACTTTCTTCAGCGGCAAGACGAGTCTGAAGTGATGAATCACTTGCAGCGCTTGCAACCTCTTCAGCAGCCAGGCGAACTTGGAGTGAAAGATCAGCGGCTGCGCGGGCGGATGCCTCTGCAGATACTAGACCTGACAATTCTGTAAAGTCTGCAATCTTTAAGAAGCCTTTTGAGGACCATGCAGCAGGCTGATGATCTCCTGCGCCGTCAACGACGACGTAGACATCAGATGTTCCTGAATTGTAGTAAGCCCAACCGAATTCCTGATTACCCTCTACGAGAGCATCAAGAGCTGTCATGTTAGCAACAGATGCCTTCCAACGGACACCTTGAACCATACCACCTTCGATAGCATTGAGACGTAAGTCGCCTGATGCATCACCTGAGAAGCGTGCAGCTTCTTCAGCAGCAAGACGAGTCTGGAGTGATCCGTCAGCAGCAGCACGTGCGCCTTCTTCTGCAGCTACTCTGGTGTCGATTGAACCAACATCAGAGTTTGTAGCAGCAATTTCAGCAGCAAGTGCAGCTTCATCAGCAGCTACTCTAGTGTCGATTGAACCAACATCAGAGTTTGTAGCGGCGATTTCAGCAGCAAGTGCAGCTTCATCAGCAGCGACGCGGGTGTCGATTGAACCAACATCAGCAAGTCGATGGGTTTCTTCAAGAGCTAGACGAGTCTGAAGTGAGGTATCCTTAGATGCTCTCATTACTTCTTCAGCAGCGACGCGGGTGTCGATTGAACCAACATCAGAGTTTGTAGCAGCGATTTCAGCAGCAAGTGCAGCTTCATCAGCAGCTAGACGAGTCTGAAGTGAGGTATCTTTCGATGCTCTCATTGCTTCTTCAGCAGCTACTCTGGTGTCGATTGAACCAACATCAGAGTTTGTAGCAGCGATTTCAGCAGCAAGTGCAGCTTCATCAGCAGCGACGCGGGTGTCGATTGAACCAACATTGGCTGCACGAGCACTTTCTTCAGCGGCAAGACGAGTCTGAAGTGATGAATCACCTGCAGCACGTGCGCCTTCTTCTGCAGCTACTCTGGTATCGATTGAACCAACATCAGTATTTGTAGCAGCGATTTCAGCAGCGAGTGCAGCTTCATCAGCAGCGACTCTTACGTCGATTGAACTAACATCAGAGTTTGTAGCAGCGATTTCAGCAGCAAGTGCAGCTTCTTCAGCAGCTAGACGTGTCTGGAGTGAAGTATCAGCAGCACTTCGTGCGCCTTCTTCTGCAGCTACTCTTACGTCGATTGAACTAACATCAGAGTTTGTAGCAGCGATTTCAGCAGCAAGTGCAGCTTCATCAGCAGCGACGCGGGTGTCGATTGAACCAACATCAGAGTTTGTAGCAGCGATTTCAGCAGCGAGTGCAGCTTCATCAGCAGCGACTCTTACGTCGATTGAACTAACATCAGAGTTTGTAGCAGCGATTTCAGCAGCAAGTGCAGCTTCTTCTGCAGCTAGACGAGTCGTAAGTGATCCGTCAGCAGCTGCGCGAGCAGCTTCTTCTGCAGCTAGACGAGTCGTAAGTGATCCGTCAGCAGCGATACTTGCAGCATCGTTCGCCTTGATTTTGCCTTCGACCTTGTAAAGAGTATCGTATGCAGCGTCAAGTGAAAGACCGTGGAGATGTGAGCCACCTTCCCAGTATTCCTTGATTACATCTACGATGTCTTCATTGAGCTGCTCTGAACGTACTAGTGTATTACCGTTAGATGCAGCGCCTTTTATATTATTTGCCATTATATTTTTCCTTTTTATTTTAGCAATTTAAACTGTAACGTTACTATAACATTTAACAACATATATTTTACACACAGAGGTGTAACTCGTATACGATATTAAATATTACCTATTGGTTGTGATTTTTGAACTTTTATTTTTTATTTTTCTATTGATTTTTATGTATTGAGTTTTTTCAAATACAAAAAAACGGTCAATCTGTAATCCTAAAACGTAATAGAACTTGAGATTAACCGGAAAATAAATTTAACACAACGTATATTTTTATATATGCTCTTCGAATTGTTTTTTTAAAATAAAATGTTTTTAATTTTTATATAGAAGTTTTTTGAGTGTCCGTACGCTATTATCAAATTTACTGAAGTCTGAATTTATGTATTCGATGGAAAGCAGATCTGCTTTTTTGTCCATATCATCAAAAACGAATTGAAAGCGTGGTCCATTTTTATTTGCATCTAATAGAACTAGTCCCTTCATCATTAAAAATGCCGCCAGTGATAAATCAGATGTTTTGTATTCGTTCATTGTTATTATTCCTTTTGTTAACTCTTAAATTCGTTCAATTATAAATATATCTATAGCATAAAGTTTTATTGAAAATACAAATAAATAAAAATAATGAAACACTCTATTCGATATGTTTCAAAAATAATAAAAATAATAAAATATCTTTAATATGAATATGTTGCTAAGAGTACATCGTCACCAGACGGAGCGAACGTAGTTGTAAGAGTTATTGTATCGGTTGAAAGAGAATAATCTTTTGTTGTTGATCCCGTTGTTGGGTTTAAAATTTGGCCGTTTAGTGAAAGTGTAGCTCCTGATGCTGGTTCGTTAGATAAAGTATAAATCATGTTTACGCCGTCTATTGTACCAGCGGGAATTTCATTATAAGCCATTCTTGTTATTGCAGTTTTATTAAATACTGTTATAGTTACAAGATCATCTGCCTCAAGAGTGAAATTTAACTGTATTGTTTGATAATCTATTATATCATAGTCTGACGTCCCTAGGCCTAGTTCTCCAGAGTGCGCTATTAACATGCCGTTTAAGTGGAGATCAATTAACTCTGGATCTTGATCTGCCAAGTCAAAGTTTACACCAGGGACTGTTATATTTGTTGCTGCAGCTATTGTGCTGGCAACCATGTATATATTTTTCTCTCTTAACGTTGCAGAACCGGCAGAGCTTGACCCCGATCCACCGGCAGATATATTATCCACAACATCATCTAGCATATCTCCAATGTATATTAATGCATCAATGTATACTGGGTTTTGGGAGTGGGCACCGGTGCCGGGTGGGTCCTGTTGGAAAAATATCCCATTAAAATAATCAAGAGTCCAATTTCTTTGATCCATTAATGGTATTAATGTTTCTGTACCATCATCATAATATGGTTTTGCCTCATATTCGTTGCCAAATGATGTAGGTACAAGTTGTAATTTTCCTTTTGTCGTGTGTAACTCTTGACTATTTAAAAAAGGATAGGTTCCAGCTTTCGGGTTTGATGAATTAGTCTCATAATCACTTGGTAGCTTGAGAGAAAAACTATGTCGTCCAACGCTCGTGTCAGTTCCTGGAATAAACTCTGCAAGCAGTCTTATATATTCAACTTTGTCGTCTACGTTATCATAATAGCTCGACTGGTTTGGCTCTGCGGGTACAGATTCTCCAAATATTGTGGAATAGCTCATTGTCATTCCTGACGATAGAGATTCGTTAATTAATCCTTTGTCGTTTGACGTATGCGCTTTTCCATTAAGCTTTTTAAGTGTAACATTTACTTTTGATGTAGTTGATAAACTCATTTATTACCCCCAATCTACCGTGATTGAGTTGATATGTCCTGTAAATGTTGCATCACATTCTATTTTTATTACTATATAATCATCGTCATTTAAGAATTTTGTTCCAAACGTGATAGTATTTGTTGCAGTTAAAGATGAGTCAAGAGACCCCTGAAGGCATCCGTCTCCAGTGGAGTATTGACCTGTTGTAAATGGTTGAGATAGATCCATCCATCCTGTTGTCTGACTGCTACTTGTTGTAGGAATTTTTGCCGTTACAGATATCCCACTTGTTCCATACGTTGTTCCCTGTTGTACTATGTTTCCTGACCCATTTATCACTATTGATAAGTCCGATTGGGACCCTCCTGATGTATTCTGAACCTTCCTGTAATACGTTCTGGTACCTGTTGTAATGCCGCTATAATTTGCATTGTTTAAAGGTCCATTGATCATTGTTGTAAAGTTTCCATTATTTATAGACGAACGTGGAGCCATTAATTTTTTACCGTAGACTATCATTCCATTTTTGTCATTTAGTGACTCATATGAATCCCATATGTTTGAAGCATTAGTAACGTGACTTTGAGTAACATATTCTCCTGCCTCGAGCCTTCTATTTTCACCTGAGAAATTCTCTGAAAGATTTGATGATGAATCTGATAGGTTGTATACTAATAATCCAGAAATTATCTCTTGAGCGCCTGCATAAATATTGTTTTTTGTAGGATGATTTACATTAACTGCTACAGAGATCGTTCCATTATATAGCTCGTTTTGATTTATTTCAGCCTCTGTTGTTACAGTTATCTCTTTTGTTTCATCTTCTCCACCTGATATGTCAATTTGTGGCACAGGAAAAAGATCAACTGTGCAATTAGAGGCATTAAATGTGACATTGTTGTCTGAAGTGTATACGTTGCTGTATGCGTTTTGAACATTTACTGAATATTGTGCGGTACCTCCTATGTGATATGTTACACCAGAAATTGTATGAGAACCTAACATGGAAAGTGAAGTAAGTGACGAAACAGACAGTGTCATTGCATCACTATTTGAGTCAACTAACCATTCAACTGAGTTTGTGGTTTGTGAAACTCCGTCGATTTCGTGTATTACTTTTAATATATTCCATCCGTTTCTTTGATCACTAGGATCAGCAATATACTTCGCTGTCCTATGCTGAAACAAGTCTAATGATGTGGAATCAGAAAATGAAGCAGTTGCAAGTTCTGATATGTTTGTAAATCCTGATCCATTTGAATTTTTGCTCTGATCTGTTCCGCTTCCAGGTTGTCCTGCTCCTAAAAATAGATCATCAAGCTCCATCGTGTGCACTATTATTCCATTTATTTCTAGCTTTAGTGATCCTTTGTTTGCAGCACCAAATGCGTTATTTGGATAATTAATTTCACCAGATGAATGTATATCAGCACTAGTTGACTCGTTTACATCACCTGTTATAGTTGAAGAAGAATTAAACACTCCTTTTCTTACACTAGTCCCAGAAGTTGCGCTTTGAAACATGTCGTTTACGCTTATTGCAGAAAACCCAGTTGATGTCCCAACAGGCGCGTATGATGACAAAATATTTGAAGAATCATATGAAAGTCTACAAGACTGGCCACTTTGATCGCAGTCTATGTTTGTTACTTGCGGTGCAGGTGCAGGTGCAAGCGATTTAAGAATCTCATTAAACCTATCTATTGCAGTACCTGTAGGTGTCGAAGACGTAAAGTCGGAAAACAATCCATCTGCATAGCTATCATCTTCAGCGTTTCCTATTGTTGCTGGTGATGTTATTGTTACACTTCCATTCGATGCTGAA
>Ga0208299_1000833_pt1 | contig 25627 bp, 32 predicted proteins | sample 15_taG_FD_184089 | JGI IMG/M metagenome (GOLD analysis project Ga0208299, IMG submission 184089) | Marine viral communities from the Subarctic Pacific Ocean - 15_ETSP_OMZ_AT15312 metaG (SPAdes) (version 2) | ecosystem: Environmental > Aquatic > Marine > Oceanic | place: Pacific Ocean | collected...
CATTGGAAAGAGCCAGACAAAAGTATGATTAAGGATGCTGTTGTACATAAGTGGGAAGGTGATAAAGGTGTCTATAGGTTTAAATGGCACTGTGGTATGTTCTTGTATAAAAATAATGAACGCACATTAAAAATGTTAAATATGTGGTATCAAAATTATGCAGAACAAATTGAAATGAATCCAAATAAAAATTGGGGATATCCATATCCTAAAACATTATGGTTCTGGGACACTTTCGCATTTTGGAGAACAAACTTTGATGTCGACTACCAAGTTAATATTAAAGAAATCCATGCAAAGTGGAATTATATATCTGGGTATAGAGACGCCGAAGAACTAGATGATGAAAACCAGAAAGTTTTTTGGCACTATACAATACCAAAAAAGAAAATAGATAATGAGCAATTGGAGCATCCCAAGATAACAAACTCAATCGGACGTTTCGACGTTTTTAGGTAGATATCCGCGACGTTCTGTCCCGGAGAAAGGAGTAACATGACACCAATATACGATATTCAACCAGACATTCTGGAGTTGTTAAATGAATGGCAGCGATATGTATTTGATCTAGATCTAGATTATTTTATGAGCCGAAAAGGAAAGGGCGGCAAGTTCTTTCAAGAAGGCAGAAGTGAGTATTCCTGTTCAATGGAATGCTTGCGAAACTTTGTTGCTGATGGCGGCGGCGATCGACATGATGGTTTTCCACCCGACGCGCATGGTTATGACTTTAACCAAATGGCAACGTGGATTAAACACGATGATGTTGACATTAAGTTGGCCAGAGAAGTGATGGAAAAGAGCCAGTGGCTTGACAAGGAACTTGGCGGGCTAATTAATAGTAGGTTCTGTGCGCTTAAAATATACTATCCGAAGAATGGATATATTGCATGGCACACTAATCACAATGTTCCAGGCTATAACTTGCTGTTTACATATAACCATACTGGTGATGGTTATTGGAGACATATTGATCCAGAAGGATCAACAGGAATCATTAATGATATTAGTGATGATTCGAAACTAGTACATATTCCTGATGTTAAAGGCTGGCATCTTAAAACTGGCTATTATGGTAAGTCATCTGAGCCTGATAAGGTTATGTGGCACGCCGCCGTTGGTGGACCTAGAATAACACTCGGCTATGTCATCTTTGATGAAAAAATGTGGCAAATGATGATCGAGGAGATTACTGGAAAAGAGCAAGTGTGGCCTCTGGCAAAATGGAATCCAGATAGCATTCCAGATGCGGGCTATGTTGGTCCTTACGATAGTCATAAAGGTGGAGTTGGCCAAGCACGTCGCTCCCGGATGTTCCCAGAAGAACAAAAAGGTGAGCCAGAAAAGCTCTACAATCAATTACCTCGCGAGGCTCGTTACAACCAAGCACCTCGTTAAATGTGCCTGGAGTTATATTCGCTTTTGTCGAATTTATAACCTTTCATAATTACATTCCATAAAGTAAGATACATTAATGATAATGGATCGTTAGTACCTTCAAGTTCGGAGTGCTCTAGTTCATTGCTTTGATCATGCAATCTTAGAATCGTTACTCTAAAATTAGATATGGCCAACATGATGAACCATAGATCCTCGAAGCCTGTAAGGACTAAAGGACTCAGCCCGTCGTATTCCATAAGGCGGACCATAGCTAGAGCTTTGTTTTCTTCAGATAATGCTTCTGCTAGTTCTTGAAATACAGGTTGGATAGCTATCCATTCATTATCCTTCTCAGGATTAAACATTCGATGCATCATTTGTTGACTAAACAACAACATCGTAAAGGCAAATACTTTTGGATTAACTTCTATATTCATTGTCCAATCACCATAATTCTTTTATTGCGATATATCATGCAGCTGCCGGCATAAAAAACTCTTGTAAGTCCGGCTTGCTCAACCAATTCGTCTGTTTCTTCGACGCAGTTGATATGAAGCCACTTTACATTTCTGTTATTGTTGCTTTGATATACAAATACCTTACCTTCATTGGCTTCTGTTATTTCCTTCATGTCCATCATATGTTCACATGATGAATTGATTAACAGGTCTCCTTGAAAGTCGATTTCATCAAAGACAACATCCTTACAGAATAGGTTGACGTTTGGCCAATCATTGAATACGTGTGATGCAATGTCGATAGTATATTCATCTACATCATATAGATCAATTTTTATTTCACCAAATGCTTTGTAAAGCAGTGGGATGATAACCATGCCGTACCAACCTGCAAGTACTGTAACATGCTTGGGATAGTAACCTAAATCTCTAATTGTTGATACCATCCATTCCTTACTTTGTATCTGGGTATCAAATACACACTCGCAGTAATCTTTGAGTTTATATACATGATTGTCGCTTGTGTACTTTAATCCCTTTACAAATAATTTTTGTATGGTATCGTTATTGCTAATTAGTTTACTATGATCGGCCATTCCAAATATCCTTTAATACTTCATCTCTATTATCTACATTATCAAATATACAAATTGGTATATCTCTAAAAATATTTGTTTCAACATCGTCTGGCCACGAGTGCCCGTAACGATACGAATAGACTATTTGTGGATCTATAAATTGTATGTTTGATAACCATCGTCTATAAATCCATGCATCTATTCCATAAAATGATTTGAACAGTTTTTGTTTATTGTCGTACCACTCTTTCCATAAGAAATCGGCATTGTTATTAATTACCATGACGGAACTGTTAACATTGACACTGAAAACTTTTCTTGCAACATCATCACTAAACCACACGGTTTTAATAAATTGAGGGCTCTCAGTCCATCTAATGTCTTTTAGATTATTGACATAACAATCTAAATCAAAATATACAAACGGTCCTTCCATTAATCCTGGTTTAAATAGCTTTGTTTTATTCCACCACTTTCGTTCTGGAAATTCATCATTAGCTTCTAGTATTTGTATGTTGCTGTCTATTCCCTCTCTATCTTCAGTCATGCAATAGAAAGGATCGCCAACCTGCTTATACAGTTGGTTTACATATTCTGAACTATACAGATCACCGAACTTTACACATACTGTTTCCATATGTCTGCTACCCACCCTTCTTTAATATCCAATGGATCTGGTTCATGATCCTCCATAAAAACACATACGGCATGGTCTGGTCTGTGTTTGTATTTTTCCTTTTCAGGATATACTGTCCCGCGATTGTATGAATATACACTACGTTCAGGATATCTGTTCATTTTGTGTCTCCAGTTTCTCCACAAATAAGCATCAGAGCTATACAATGAATGCTTAGCTTTTTCATAATTCTTACAGAAGTGTTCCCATATCTCATTTGTGATTGGTTGAGTATTATCAACATAAATCAAACTTGCATTGTACATCATTGTAAGAAAATAATTACCACCGTGCATGCCTACATGCCAAGGAGGCATCCAATCGCAAGCAATCATAGCTGGTGTAGGGGTATCTACGATTCTATCTAGTGGGCCAAGAAATAGATTGTCCAGATCCGAAAAAAGTATCTTTCCTTCAATGCCGCAAAGTCGAGGAGCAAATAACGACATCTTTATAGCGTCCCAAAACCACCATTGTTCCATAGTTGTTATATCGTCCCACAACCACTTCTCTGAGCATTCGACGATATTTATTTCCGGATCTAATCCTGTTGAATCATCTGTCATGCAGTATGAATTAAACTCACCCGGCATCCATCTTTTAGCCATTCTATGAATAAGATTGGGATACTCTGGTACAAACATTGTACCCCATTTCATTGTCAATAAATTAATCACGCCAGCCGCCTACCTCCATTTCATCTGAATAATCGATTCTCTTTCCTTTACCATTGAGAAGCCTGACGTAATAATCTTGTCTTTTAATAAACATTTCCTTATCTTTATCAAAGAACTCTGATCCATGCTCTGCTCCATAGAAATATGAATAAAATATTTTACGAGGCATGACAGCAAGACGATCGGGCCACAGATGTTCAAGATAATCATCATTGCCCCAAAATCTTGTCATATTAAAATCTGCATCCTTTTCAAAGTCCCACCACATGTCTTTTAGTGAACGACCATTCCAGCCCATAAACGATGTATTGATTAATGTAGGATATGCGAACCTTGGATTCCATCCAGAGTTATAATATGCATTTCTTTTAAATTCTACAGGTGTCCAATACTTGTATATGCATCTTAGCTTGTCTGGTTGTGCTTTAACCCAATCTATCATCCAATCAATCTGTCGTGGAAATTTTTCATAGTTCTTCCATTTGCCTTCACTTTTCCATTTCTCCGATACCCAACAATTATTATCAATATCTTCTGGAGCTGGGTATTGAGGTGTTCCTTCAAGACCATCAAGTGTTACATCTAAATCAAAATATAGATTGATGCCTTCTTTACTAATGTCTGGATTGAAAAGAAGCATCTTATTCCACCATTTTTCATATCCCCATTTCGTTATATCAATAATTGTTATGTCTGGATCAGTAATACCAGTGTGGTTGGTTAACAAATAAAAATTAAAGTCCTTTCCATTCATGGTATTAAACAGTTGATTCTTTAGATCATATACATGAACATCAAGATACATTGATCCGTTATGTCGCCACGGTTCTTCAAGAGGAACCCACTTAACACAAAAAACATTAATCTGATCACTCATAATAGTAATTTCTTTCGATAGTTAAATATTCATCTACTTGCTCGAATGGTACATGTTCTTCATATAACACTACTAGTGGAGTTACTGATTTTGCAACAATGATGGTGTGCATTGTATGATGATCTTCCATAAAGTCTCTAATCAATAAACGACGTTGTCCATGATTAACAAACTTTTGGTTTGCTTTGAACACAAGGTGTTGTCTTAATTCTTGATTATAATTGTAGGGAACTCTCTTTTCCAACATCACTTTAAACTTGTGAACATTGTCATAGGCTTCATATAAATCCTTGTATGTTACAACAAGATAGTTCCGCCATTTCTGAGCATTAACAATTTGTCTATAATAATTTAACATTGTCCCTCGAGCTGTTTTCCAATGCTCGGGAACCTCTTCGTCTATCATATTTTTCATGCAACATACCTAAATTGTATTCTGTGCATTTCTCTATACCCAGAATCTGCAAATGATTTCCTCTTATGCATAAATCTCAAATTATCCCACATAACAACTTGGTTTTCTTTCCATACATGGTGAAACGCAAATGATTCACATAGTGACATATAGTATGGTATATCGAAAGGTTTGTCAACACCAACCATTGTAGATGGACTAAAGTATAATACTTTCTTGTTGCTTATTGGATGTTTAAATATTAGAGGTCGCTTTATGCTTAGTTTGTTTATGAGTTTGTTTTGCCGTTCAGTAAAGCAACTCTCATATATGGCTGGTCGCGAGTACCATGCTGTGGTTTGTTCTAATTCATCTATTTCTTCTTCACTAAGTTTCTCAACAATTTTTTGGCCATCAACAAAAGTAGTAGCAACATCTGGTTCATTTTTAATACACTTTAACAATGATCCATCATACTTGCCACGACTGTGACTAAAATCATTGTGCCATGGAACCTCGTCAGTGCCAAACATTTCGTTGTTACTAAGAATTTGTATTGTATTGTTGCTAGGATGTATATGTTTGTCAACCTTTAATGATCGCACAAACATGCTTGCAAGTTCTTCTAAATCTCCATCTTCTACAACAACAAAGCCATCTCTAAAAAATTTATCCTTAATATCCAAATTCATTCTCCTTTACATGAGCAAAGAAGGGAGCAATTTTAAAATCTTGTGTTACTCTGCCTCTATGTTCGTTGTTAGCATCTGGTACGCCATCACCATCAACTTCCCAGTTAATTAATCTTATAATAATGTTGCCCAATTCTGTTTCATAATTAAACGCATAGCTGGCTGGTTCATTATATTTGTATGTGTCTTCATCTACATATGAAATTCTATTTAAGCCGCTTTCTACTGGTGTAGCTTTAACTTTTTCAATTGGTATATCCAAATAATCAGAAGCTAAGTTACACAATTCATCAAACGAATATGTACTGTCCTCTCTATAATTGCCTATTGCTCCTATGCTTTTCATTCTTAATACAGGAGGAAGACGCCTATCAAACTTATAATCAGCTATCTTTGCCGCCTGGACAACAGTCCTTACCTGCTCTCTAATCGTAAACTCATTAACTCCCTTAGCAATAATTGTTCCAGTATTAACTGTAAAGTTGTTTTTAAACGCATTGATTAAAGCCTTGACTTTTAATTCACCATATGGTCCATTATCTAATACTCGATATACAGGATCATCGTCTGCACCATTCATACTAATTAAAATTAACTTCAATCCCGTTTTTCTAAGTTTAGCTGCATAGTTAGGAGAGGCTAATTTTAATCCATTTGTAGTAACACTGACCTTGTGACCGAGAGATCTGACTGTTGTTATAATATCAAACAGATCATTTCTCATTGTTGGCTCTGCACCTATCAATCTAATATATACTCTTTTAGGAAGGCGCTTAATAAGGGCATAGAGTTTTTCGATGTCCATATCAGGAATTTCTCGGTTTGGAATATAGCAATTCGCACATTCCATATTACACCGGTGTGTAATATCGCAAACAAGAGATGTAAAGGGGTTGTTTTCTGGCTCTATTGTGCCCATTTTCATACTATAAACTCCACTTACAGGAACTCCATGATTGTGTTCATATAAATATATTTAGCTAATTTATTTCAAGGAGATGCATATAATGGCTGCACGTGCAGATATGGTCGTAGACCAAGGTGCTAATTTTGAAACGGTTGTAACAGTTACAGATTCAAATGGTGATAAAATTGATCTCACTAATTACACGGCCGCAGGACAAATAAGAAAGCACCACACTTCGTCAAACGCTACTGCCTCTTTCACCATTACAAACGGTACAACAGCTGGTACGCTGACACTTGCTCTCAATCATGCAAACACAGCAGCTATTTCTTCTGGAAGATATGTATATGATGTTGAGATTTTGTCAGCTGCTAATGTTAAAACAAGAGTTGTAGAGGGTATCGTTACAGTAACACCGGAGGTAACAAGAGCCTAATGGCAACACAACTAGTAAACACTACGGGACTATCTATTAGAGTTGCAGGATCAATGGCAGGAGGAACATCTGCTCGTCTCGATGCAGTGGATGATGTTGTGGAATCAGCAAAGTCGAATGGTAATATTTTGGTGTATAATTCGACTACTGGGAACTATGTATTGTCTGCTCCTGATGCTGATGGAGGAACATTTTAATGGCAACTATTAGGACAAGTCCTTCGCAAGCAATAACAGTACAGGTAAGTACATCAACGAGTCCGTTGTCTGGTGCATCTGGATTTTCGAAGCATTTTGATACACGTATGGTAGACACTGTGGATGCGTTTGACGATGTGTCCGCATCTAGTCCATCCAATTCTCAGGTATTGATTTATTTAGCTGCTAATGATACATATACAACAAATAATAGAGAACTAGATGGAGGTAGGTTTTAATGGCTGGTACAATTCAAATAAAGCGATCAGCTAATACAGCTGCGCCTTCGACACTGGAGTTTGGAGAATTAGCTTGGTCATCAAATGGTCAAATATTAACAATTGGTAGAGAGAAGGCTGACACAGCTAATACTATTGCTGTTGGTGGAGCAAGAACACCTGGTACACTAACAGCCAATCAAGCACTTGTTGCTAACTCTTCATCTTCGATAAATGAAATTAAGGCAGCTAATGTATACTTTGATACAATTAAACAAGATGTAAATACCGAAGCTAATATTACAATGACCGCTACATCGACGGCTAATCTATATAATGTACACTTCAGAGGAAACTTAAAAGACGAAAATGGCGTTGCTTTGCAGATCTTATATGCAAATGGCGACGTAGCATGGGGGTAACAAATGGCTGTTCCAGCAACACGAGCTGCATTTAAAGAATATTGCTTACGCCGTCTGGGTAAGCCTGTCATTGAAATCAATATAGATGACGATCAAGCAGAAGATAGAATAGACGAAGCATTAAAGTTCTATACAGACTATCATTTTGATGGCTTAGAAAGAGACTTCTTTAAGCATATAGTCACTGCAGACGACAAAACAAACAAATATATCACCATTGGTTCGGGCGAACTAATTGAAGGTGTCATTAATTTGTTTGATCTTGGAGATGCATTAAGCACAAATAATTTGTTTAACATTCGATATCAAATTGCATTGAATGATTTATATGACTTATCAAGATATGATCTTGTACCATTTTATATGAACTTTATGAACATTAGGTTTATTGAAGAGATTCTTGTTGGTAAGCAGCCATTGAGATTCAATAGACATAAGAATAGATTACACGTTGATATGGATTGGGGCAACATCGAAGCGGGAAATTATATGATCGCAGAGGTATATCGCCGTCTTGATCCTGACACATACACAGATATGTGGAGCGAGAGGTGGTTGCAGAACTATGCCACAGCATTGATGAAAGTACAGTGGGGCCAGAACTTGTCTAAATTTACTGGAATGCAATTGCCTGGCGGTGTTCAATTTGATGGTGCAACGATTCTACAACAAGGATTAGATGAAAAAAATAAAATAGAGGACGAAGTAATAGTCGGGCATTCCTTGCCTGTCATGGACATGATAGGATAATAAATGTTCGGAACAAGCACACACTTCAATAATTATGGCAATAGCCAAGAACAAAGTCTGGTCGAAGATCTTGTTCTAGAGTCTATTCGAATATATGGTATTGATATTACCTACTGTGCGCGTACGCTACAAGAGGAAGGGTACGATGCTCTCTATACTGAGAGTCCAAAAGAATACTTCAACCAAGCAGATGATGTAGAGATGTACATAGTTAATGTTGAAGGATTTGGTGGTGAAGGAGACTTGCTTGGTAGATTTGGTTTGGAGATTAGAGATCAAATGACATTGGCCGTTGGTCGTCGATCATTTGCATCTGCTGTAGGAACTCCACAAAATATTGATCGTCCGCAAGAAGGTGATCTAATTTACCTTCCTCTCAATACAAAGTGTTTTCAAGTAAAGCATGTTGAGCATGAGCCTGTATTTTATCAAATGGGTGCACTGCAATTTTATACTCTATCAGTTGAACTGTTTGAATATACTAACCAGAGATTAAACACTGGTATAACAGAGATTGATAGTATAGAAACAGAATTTAGTACTGATATATACCTGGATGTTCAATTGACTACTGAAGACGGATTTACAGCAATGTTTACAGAAGACAATGTAAGACTGTTATCAGAAGAAGAAGATCGTAGTGATAGTAGTACTACTGCATCTAAAGACTTTGATACGATTACAGATTCTGAAAACATCTATATTGAAACGCAAGCGGATGCAATTGTTGACTTCAGTGATGCAGATCCATTTAGTGAAGGCGGTACGTTCTAATGCTAGGACAAACATATTATCATCAAACATTAAGAAGGTATGTTATAACATTTGGCACATTGTTCAATGATATAATAGTGCAGCGAAAAAATAGTTCGAACAATATCATTCAGGATATCAAAGTACCTCTCGCATATGCTCCTAGGGAGAAAATGTTATCGAGGTTAATTGAAGATCCTCAACTTGATCGCGAGCCAGCTGTAGTATTACCTAGAATGTCATTTGAAATGGAATCGTTTCAATATGCAGCAGAGAGAAAATTGAACACTATTCATAGAAATGTTAGTGCATATGAAGATGATAAGGCTAAGATATATGCTTCGTACAATCCTGTACCATATGATATAGGGTTCTCGCTCAACATATATACCAAGTTTGCAGAAGATTCGACAAAGATAATTGAACAGATTCTTCCATTCTTTACACCAGAGTTTACAGCCACTATAACTGTAATCCCAGAGATGAGCTGGAAGCATGATATCCCAATTATTCTTAATTCTGTGAGTATGGAAGATACATATGATGGTGACTTTGAAACTAGACGTGCACTAATTCATACTCTGCAATTTACACTAAAGGGATATCTGTGGGGCCCATTGAAGAAATCTGGTGTTATCAAACAAGCAAACACAAGTTTTTATGTCGACGATGCCAGACTTAGGACTGGAGCAAATACACTTATTGCCAACTCGCATCCAAGTAATACAGTCTTTGCTACAGTAAATACAAGTATAGGCAATTCATCTATTTTTGCTCTACATAGTAAGACACTTACAACGCCTGGGATGTTAGCTAATGGTAGCCCAACAACAAATTCAAGTTTAACTGTAGACTATACATTAATTGATGAAGATGATGATTATGGAATAATACAAGATTTTGAGGAGTATTTTAGTGCCAACACAAGTGGATAAAATAGCAGACAGTTTAAACATGATACCTATAGTTGAGGAGCCAAAAGTTCCGGCGAAGGCAGAACCGACCGAAGTGGAAAATGATGTTGACTATTCTCGTGAGAACATCATTCATTTAATAGAACGCGGCCGCGATGCTTTAGATGGTATTATGGATCTAGCACAACAAAGCCAATCGCCTAGAGCATATGAAGTTGTTGCTCAAGTTATCAAGGTGGTAGGAGAAACTAATAGAGATTTAATTGATTTACAGAAAAAGGCAAAAGATTTATTTGATGAGAAGAATCCTAAAACAATAAACAACAATCTATTTGTGGGTAATACTTCTGAGCTAACCAAATTATTGGGTGGCAATGCAAGAAATTCCCTTAAAGGAAAAACTCATGTTGGAGCAACCATCCCTACAGGGCCTGACGACTGACTTCACAGATTTAATATTGCCTTGGATCTCGGTTCTTATATCGCTAGTTGTTGCGATATGGTTTAAAGATTTTGCGACTAGCTTTGCTAAAGGAATAGCATTCTCTATGAGCAAGGCTTTCAACGAAGGTGATAAGGTAATATTAGATGGCGTAGATGCTATTATAGTTAAGATAGGTGTAAAGAATACTGTGTTTGGAATATACGGTGACAGAGGATATACATGGAGATATGTTCCTAATGAAAGAATTGCTATGCTTAAATTGGAAAAAGTTGTTGCAAAAGATGTACACAGAGATACACCACTCGAAGAAGCAAAAAGGATCCAAGCAATATTAGATGCTGGTCAAGATAAAGCAATTTCTACAAACAAAGAAGAAATAGAAAAACTAAAGAACGGAATGTAATATGTACGATTATAACTTTAAACTTATAAAAGTGGTTGATGGCGACACAATAGATGTTGACATTGACTTGGGTTTTGGTGTATGGTTAAGAAAACAACGCGTTCGTATGATGGGCATTGATACTCCGGAGTCTCGAACAAGAGACCTTGAAGAAAAAAAGTATGGACTGCTAGCCAAAGATAAGTTAATTGAACTTGTTGCTGGAGGTAGATTTTTAAAAACCTTTCTTGACAAAAAAGGCAAGTATGGTAGAATACTTGGTGATGTAGAAGTATTTTATAGTGTACAGAATAGGTGGTGTGGTGCAACGGAGATTATGATTAAAGAAGGATATGGCGTTCCGTATAACGGCCAAAGCAAAGACGTCATACAAGAACAACATATAGCCAACAGAACAAAGTTAAAAGAGAATGGCATTATCGTCTAACGAAATATACCTTGGAAATCCAAGGCTAAAAAAAGCTAATGTAAAGATAGATTACACAGAAGAGCAAGTTGCTGAGCTCGTAAAGTGTAGGAATGACATACATTACTTTTGTAATACGTATATGAAAATCGTTAATGTTGACGTTGGCATGATGAACTTTGAAACATATGATTTTCAAGATAACATTATGGACTCTGTGATGTCTAATCGTTTTACTATATGTAAGATGCCTAGACAGTCTGGTAAGACTACAACAATGGCTGCATTGATATTGTACTTTGCTATATTCAATGAAGCATTTAGTATTGCTGTTCTAGCGAATAAGGCAGCAACAGCTAGAGAGATTCTTCATAGAATTCAACTTGCATTTGAACATTTACCATCTTGGCTACAACAGGGTATTGTTGAATGGAACAAAGGTAATATAGAATTAGAAAATGGATCAAAGATAATGGCTGGTTCAACGTCATCTGGATCTATTCGTGGTGGTTCATTTAACTTGATATATCTTGATGAGTTTGCATTCGTTCCAGCACAGATGCAAGAAGAGTTTTTTGCTTCTACATATCCTACAATTTCATCTGGTGATACAACCAGAGTTATGGTTACATCAACACCAAAGGGAATGAATCTATTCTATAAGTTATGGATTGATGCACAAGAAGGTAGAAACGAATATCATCCAATTGATGTTCATTGGTCAGCTATTCCAGGAAGAGATGCGGCCTGGAAAGAAACAACAATTAAGAATACATCTGAAGACCAATTCAGACAAGAGTTTGAATGTGAATTCTTAGGATCTTCAAGTACACTTATCTCACCTTCGAAGCTAGCAACGTTGGTTTTTCATGATCCTAAGTATAAAAATGATAATGTAAAGGTATTTGAAGACCCAATAAAAGATCACGTCTATGCTATATCAGTTGATACTTCTCGTGGTATAGGTAATGATTATAGTGCATTTACTGTTGTTGATTGCTCTGTTGTACCTTATAAAGTAGTGTGCACTTATAGATCAAATATTATTAGTCCTATGTTATACCCAAATATTATCAATCAAGTTGGTCATAGATACAACGAAGCCATATGTTTAGTTGAGATAAATGATATAGGTCAACAGGTAGCAGACATATTGCACCACGATTTAGAGTACACTAATCTAATGACAGCACAGTGGAGAGGCCGTGCTGGCCAGATAGTTAATGCTGGATTTGGTGGTGGATCTCAGCAATTAGGTGTAAGAACAACAAAACAATTAAAAAGAGTTGGTTGTGCTTCATTGAAGACAATCATCGAGAATGATAAACTAGAGATTAATGATTTCGATATCTTCCAGGAGCTTACTGCATTTGCTGTAAAAGGAACGAGTTATCAAGCAGAAGAAGGACATCACGACGATTTAGTGATGAGTTTAGTACTATTTGCTTGGTTGACTAACCAAGAATACTTTAAAGAGCTAACAGATATAGATATACGAAAAAATCTATACGATGCTAACATTCATGCATTGGAAGAAGATATGTTACCGTTCGGATTTATGGATGATGGTCAAACCGATATCAAAGATAATGATGAATTCAGACATGGAGACTCATTGATTACACACAATCCGTACGAATTAGATAAGTTTGAAATTTTTTAGTGAACCCCTCTATTTTATAAATAAATACGAACCAATTGTCAACCGGATTAAAGTCCGAATAAAAGGAGAGTCACCATGGGATTTCAAGTCAGTCCAGGTGTTAATGTTACAGAGGTTGATCTAACCACGTTGATCCCAGCCGTATCTACTACGGAAGGTGCTCAAACTGGTTGGTATCGTTGGGGTCCTGCAGAGACCGCAATTCTAATCTCGTCAGAGGAAGAATTGGCCGCTACGTTTGGTGAGCCAGATTCTACTAACTTTGAGACATTTTTCACCGCAGCAAATTTCTTATCGTATTCTAGCAAATTGTTTGTATCTAGAGCTATTCCATCAGATGCAATGAATGCGACTACCCTACAAACCGAAGCCACAACTCCATCAGGCAGCAATGCTGATCATGTTGAGTTGGTAAAGAACAGAGACGCTTTTGAGTCTATTACGATGTCGTCTGCTGCTTCGGATTCAACATTCATAGCTAAGTATCCTGGTGCAGTTGGAAATAGTCTTAAAGTGAGTGTTTGTGACGGTCCTCTTGTGTTTACAGGCTCGTTTACAGGTACAACAAACAGTTCGGTAGACCATGGTGATGCGAACAACACTTTTGTAGCTAACTGTACAGTTGGTAATACTGCTATTGTTATGAAGGCATATGGTCGGGAATCAGGCGATTCGTCTAGTCAGACCAGTAACGCTATTCGGCTTAAGGCCAACAACGTAATGAACAATGCGCAAACATTTTTCACGGTTGGTGATATTGTTCGTTTGGGCAACAGCTCAATTGGTCTTCAAGAAGCTCAAATTACAGCGATTGGTGCTACGAGTGTTTCTGCAGAATACCATAGTGGTAATACTACTACAGAGTGGACTGCTACTTGTAACCTAACAATCGATGACAAGTATCGGTTGTCTACTGCTTACGGAGCGAACAGTACTGTCGGTGATGGTATTAACTCTGGTGGTCTTACTCGCTTCTGGGAAGGACATAATCTTACAGATGTTGCTCCTGGCCAGACCGATTATTCAAACAATGTTGCAAACAACACAGCTAATGATGAGTTGCACATTGTTGTTTGGGACCAAGATGGTACAATTACAGGTACTCGTGATACAGTTCTGGAAGTTTGGGAAGGTCTGTCCCGCGCCAGCGATGCCAAGAATGAGAGTGGCGAATCGATCTATTATAAAGATGTTATTAATGATCAATCACGTTGGATGTATGTTGGTGGTGCAGATATTCGCGCAACGTCGAATGTTAATACTGCAGCCGAAGCGTATACCAATACAGCACTAAATCTAAACAACTATGTCAATGCCGAGAAGCCTTATACAAAGAGCTTCTTGGTAGGTTCTGATGGCACGAATCCAAATGAATCTAATATCGCGATCGCACAGTTACAGACTGCGGTAGATGTTTTCAAGAATGCTGAAGACATTGATATCTCTCTAATACTGGCTGGTAAGTCAAGAGATGGTACAAATGGCACACAGTGGGCAAATTATCTAATTGATAATATTGCTGACATGAGAAAAGATTGCATGGTATTTGCATCTCCAGAAAAGGGAGATGTTGTTAATAATGCTGGTCTCGAGCACACATCTGTTACAGATTTCCGTGGCTCGTTGACGCCTTCTTCATATGCAGTATGTGATAGTGGTTACAAGTATCAATATGACAAATATAGTGATGTATATCGATACATTCCTTTGAATGGAGATATTGCTGGTGTAACTGCTAGAACAGATGATCTTAGAGATCCTTGGTGGTCTCCAGCTGGTTATAACAGAGGCGTGATCAAGAATGTTGTTAAGTTGCCTTACAATCCGGACAAGGCAGATAGGGATCATCTTTATAAGAACTCTGTCAATCCTGTCATGACTCAAGCGGGTCAGGGTACGGTATTGTTTGGTGATAAAACAGCTTTGAATCGGCCCAGTGCTTTTGATAGAATCAATGTTCGTAGATTGTTCATTGTTCTAGAAAAAGCAATCGCGACAGCTGCCAAGTTTACATTGTTTGAGTTCAATGATGAGTTTACAAGAGCACAGTTCCGCAATATGGTTGAGCCATTCTTGAGGGACATTCAAGGTCGGAGAGGCATTTATGACTTCCGGGTTGTCTGTGATGAAACAAACAATACAGGTGAGGTTATTGAACAGCGTAGGTTTATAGGAGACATCTATATTAAGCCTGCTAGAGCAATCAACTTTATTCAATTAAATTTCATTGCAGTGCGCACAGGAGTTGAATTCTCTGAAGTCGTAGGCAAGTTCTAAGATAAATATTCAGAGAAAGAAGGAGCAAAGTAAATGGCTTTAAATATTAATGAAATCAGAGGACAGCTAGCTCTAGGTGGTGTGCGTCCTGCACTATTTCAGGTGTTGTTGAATAATCCAGTTAATCCAGCTGGTGATGCAAAGATGCCTTTTATGTGCCGGACTGCGCAGGTTCCAGCGTCTACATTGGGAACGATTGAAATACCATATTTTGGTAGAAAGATCAAGATTGCTGGTGATAGAACATTTGCAGAGTGGACAGTAACCATTATGAACGATGAAGATATGTTGATTCGTAATGGTATGGAGCAGTGGTCGCAAGCAATTAATGGCCATGTTGGTAACGTGAGACAACTGGGTGCTGCTACTCCCAGTCTTTATAAAGCTAATGCACAGGTTATACAGTTTAGTAAAACCGGCATTCCATTGAGAGAGTATACGTTTAATGGTTTATTCCCAACGGAAGTCTCAATGATGGATGTTGATTGGAACGCGACCGATTTAATTCAGGAATTCACAGTGACATTCCAGTATGACTTCTGGGAAGTTTCAGGAGGACTTACTGGTAACGCGGGTGCTGCGTAAAGTATAAATACATATAATATGAATAGAAAGTGAGCAAGCATAGATGGCTGAGCTATTTGGTTTTAAAATAACGCGCAAGGACGAAAAAGAAATTGGTTCTTTTGCGCCAAAGGTCGAAGACGATGGTGCCGCAGTCGTTGCCGAAGGCGGCGTCTACGGCACCTACGTTGACCTTGAAGGATCTACCAGAACAGAATCAGAATTGGTTACTCGTTATCGTAGAATGGCCTTGCAGCCAGAGTGCGAGTTAGCGATTGATGACATTGTCAATGAGACAATTATCTATAGTCAAGAACACAAATTGGTGGAAATCAATCTTGACAGTGTCAACATTCCTACTAGAGTCAAGAAGATTGTAACCGAAGAATTTGATCAAGTCAAGGAATTGATGGACTTTAACAATAAAGGCTATGATATATTCCGACATTGGTATGTTGATGGGCGATTGTTCTATCATGTAATTATTGACAAAGACAAGCCTGATGAAGGTATCAAAGAACTTCGGTACATTGATCCGAGAAAGATTAAAAAAGTAAGAGCAATTAGGAAGCGAAGAATTGGACCTGGTGCTGCCGGTGTTCAAATCTCGAAGACCAAAGAAGAATATTTCATGTATAATGAAAAGGGATTCACAGGTTATCCTGGTGGATCTCCAACATCTGCTGGTCAGGATCAAGGAGTTAAGATTCAAACCGATTCGATTGTACATTGTACGTCGGGATTAGTAAGTGAAGATAATAGGATTGTTCTTTCTCATCTTCATAAAGCTATCAAACCTTTGAACCAGTTGCGGATTCTTGAAGACGCATCTGTGATTTATAGGATATCTCGAGCACCAGAACGTCGAATCTTTTATATTGATGTCGGCAATCTACCTAAGATGAAAGCAGAACAGTATCTTAGAGACATGATGGTCAAGCATAAAAATAGATTAGTATATGATGCATCGACTGGCGAGGTCAGAGATGATCGTAAATTTATGACAATGCTTGAAGATTATTGGTTGCCTAGAAGAGAAGGTGGAAGAGGCACAGAGATTACTACGCTTCCTGGCGGAACTAATCTCGGTGAAATGGAAGATGTAACATACTTCCAGAAGAAATTATACAGGTCATTGAATGTTCCTGTGTCAAGGTTAGAGCCTGATACTGGATTTTCATTAGGCAGAGCATCAGAAATTAATAGGGATGAGTTAAAATTCCAGAAATTTATTTCAAGATGTCGTCTAAGGTTTAGTATGTTCTTCGAATCTGCTATGGAAAAGCAGTTGGTTCTTAAAGGTGTAATGACTCCAGAAGAGTATAAAGAGATCAAACCTGATATCAGATACGACTTCATGGAAGACAATCACTTTACTGAGTTAAAGGATATGGAAATTACCACCGAGCGTGTTAATACAATTAACAATCTTGAGCCACACGTTGGTAGGTATTTCTCTAATGCTTGGGTCAAGAAACAGATTCTAAGATTTACCGAAGAAGAAATCGCTCAGATGGATCAAGAAATTGCTAGTGAGCAAGAAGAAGGGGGTATTCATTCGGATCTCGATCCAGCCGGTACACCAAGACCGCCAGACGAGACGGATGCACAGTTAGCAGCGTTAACAGGTAAGAATGGTAATTCTGCCCCCTCTAGCAAAGAATAACTATAAATAACATAGATAATGGAGAAGTAATATGCCAGATACGAGTCATTTGATTAAGTTTGCCGGAGCAGGCAAAGCTGCTAAGTTTGGTGCAGAGTTTGGAAAGATTATGCACGACAAAGTCAATGACAGTGTTGAAGCAATAAGGCAAAAGGTTGCAGCAAAGATCGCCGGTATTGATCCTACAGGTGAACGTGGCGATGGTCCTGAAGAGGATCCTGATTGGGAAGCTAGCCAGGCAGCAGCAGAGAATGAAGATGAAGCTGCTGATGACAATGAAGAAGACTTTGATGACCTAGAGCTTACCGATGAAGAAGATGCAGATTTAGATGCCGACGAAGGAGAGGATACAGATGAAGACTCTGAACCAAATACTTAGCGAATCGGATTTTTCAGATCCGAAGTCGCCTGCCGCGAAGGCATTTGTGGATAAGCACATTGTCCAGAAAACAGACTACCCGAAAAAACCTAAGGGTGGTAGCAACGACGAAATTTTTAAAGGCTCTAAGCAGAAGAAAGCCAAACATAAAGGCGACCTCACTCCAGAAGAGGAGAAGGCTGTATACGAGCGCACGCTTACCAAAACAGAAGCTAGAAGAAAAGAAACAATTGTCAAAGGTATGAAGAAACATAGCCAAGACTTTGTTAAGCGCTATGGTAAGGATGCGGAATCAGTTATGCATGGTGTCGCCACAAATCAAGCCAAGGACGAAGAGTTCGCAGAAGATCAAGATATAGTTGAAAATATTATTGAAACTATGCAAAAGGTTCTTGATACAGAAAAAGAACATTCGTTTACATTTAAAAATGGCGATGTCTTGGACATTGATGCTGACACAGCTGAACGGCTGATGAGTGTCTATGAAGATCTCAATGATGATAACAGAGACATGTTTGTCAGTTCATTAGAAAGAAATCAAAACCACTTCATGAAGTTGCTTGATTTCTCAACGACAGTGGGAGTTTAATTAATGGCCTCGCAAATTTTATCTAATCATCTCGCCCCAGGTGGCGGCAAAATAGTTGTACTTTATAAGCCAGGCTCCGCTGCGGTTGTTAATCTTACATTAGCAAACCTAGCAGCTACGCCAACTGGTGGTTCTGCAGAAACAGTTGCAGCAGCCGACATATCTCGTATTTGGTATTCTGGTGCAGGGCAGTTAAAGATTGCTCGTAATACAACAAGCGTATTTGTTAGCCAGACAGGTACTACATTCCAGCATGATTTTAAGGCTGATGGTGTATTGCTTAGTGCCAATAATGATCAACCGATCAACGTAACATTTTCAGATGCAAATAGCACAGCTATAATTGAGTTCCAGAAAACTACCAATTATAGTAGCACAACATATTAGGAAACGAAGATGAAACTTATCACAGAACTTGTAGAAGACGTTCAATATATCGTTGAAGGTGAAGGAGAAAAGAAGAACTACTTCATTGAAGGAGTTTTCATGCAAGGTGATATTAAAAATCGCAACGGTAGAATGTACCCGCGAGATACTTTGCACAAAGAGATGACAAGGTATAATGACGAATATGTACAGAAGAATCGTGCGTTTGGTGAACTCGGACATCCTAATGGTCCTACGATTAATCTCGAAAGAGTTTCCCACATTATCAAAGAATTAAGAGAAGATGGATCAAATGTCATAGGAAAAGCGAAAATCCTTGACACTCCATACGGTACAATTGTAAAGAATCTTATCGACGAAGGTGCACAATTAGGAGTTAGTTCTCGTGGTATGGGTACATTGAAGTTGGAAGGTAAGCACGGTGGTGCTCAGGTAGTCCAAAGTGACTTTATGCTGTCCACCGCTGCAGACATTGTAGCAGATCCTTCAGCCCCAAACGCATTTGTTAATGGTGTGATGGAAGGGGTTGAATGGGTGTATGATGCTGCAACAGGACAGTTTAGTCATAAAGCTATTGAAGAAATTATTGAAACGGGGAAGCGTTCGGTACAAGAATTGCAAGAGAAGCAGCTCGTACTTTTCGAAAAGTTTCTCAAAACCTTATAAATAATAAATAAATTCGAGAAAACTCTCGTTTGTTCCAAGAATAGGAGAATTAAGATATGGCCAGAAAGAAAGCGGAAGTAATTCCACAGGAAGATGACGTAGATCTTCTTGAGGCCAGCGACGACAGTCAGGAACAACTAGACGAGTTCACAGCGGACAATACAGGTGGGGACGCAGGAACTGCTGTCAAACCAGCTGAGGTCCCGGAGCCAGCTTCTACCGGTTCTAGTGCTCGTAGCGCAGATAAGTCAGCTGGAGAGAAATCTCCTCCTAACCCTTCTGCAATGGTCTCCAAGGCCCACCTGATGTCAAATGTTATTAGCAGCATGAACAAGATGAATAAGTCTACACTTCAGAAGGTTGCTGATGACGTCGCTAAGAATTACAAGGGCAATAAGAAGTCCTTGCCAGCCTCAAAAGATCCAGCTCAAGATCCACCAAAGAAACTCGTTGCTTCAGTCCAAGGTGTTCCACCTAAGACTGCTCGTGAGTCCGCAGAAGAGATTTTTGCCGGTCAAGAGTTGAATGAGGAGACCTTGGAAAAGGCTTCCACGATTTTTGAGGCTACCATTAATGGTAAAATTATCGAAGTTTCAGCTCATCTGGAGGAGCAATATCAAGAAGCTCTTGTAGAAGAGAAGGAAAAATTCATCACCGAACTTACGGATCGCGTTGATGAATATCTAAGTTATGTTGCTGAGGAGTGGATGACTGAAAACGAAGTCGCGCTAACGAATGCCGTACAGGTTGAAGTTGCAGAGTCGTTTATGTCTGGTATCAAAGATCTCTTTGCAGAGAACTATGTTGACGTTGCCGATGATAAAGTCGATGTAGTTGATGAGTTAACTCAGCAGAATTCTGAACTTGAAGCAAGATTGGACGAAGCTATCCAGAAGAACATTGATGAATCGAAGTCCCGCGAGGAGCTTGAAGCATTCAAGATTCTTGTTCAGGCTTCTGATGGTTTGTCGATGAACCAGAAGGAAAAGCTAGCTCAATTGGCTGAGGGTATCGAGTATGAAGATACTGATGACTATTCGAAGAAGATTGAAATGTTGAAGGAACACTACTTTGACGCAAAACCAGCCAGCAGCGATGAAAGCCTCGACTCTGAAGAGGATCCAGTAGAGATTGATGAGGAAGATGCTTCTACAGGAGCACCTCTTCCAGGTCAGATGGCTGCATATGCTAGTGCAATCTCAAGAACCGTTCGTAAATAATAACTGAAAAAAGACCACTAAGGAGGGGAATAACCCAATGTATCTACATGAAGAACTGCAAAACAAGTGGCAGCCCATTCTTGAGCACGGCGATTTACCTGAGATTAAAGACTCGCATCGTCGCGCCGTTACGGCTGTACTTCTAGAAAACACAGAGACTGCTCTTCGCGAGCAGGCTGCTTTCGCACCTCAGAGCTTGCTCGAGGCTGCACCAACTAACGCGATGGGCGCTTCTTCGTCTACCGCTTCTGCTGGTGCTGTTGACATCTATGATCCAGTATTGATTTCACTGGTTCGTCGTGCGATGCCTAACCTTGTTGCTTATGATATCTGCGGTGTGCAGCCTATGACAGGCCCAACCGGACTTATCTTCGCGATGCGGTCTCGTTACACCGACCAGTCGAGTGCAGAGGCCTTCTACAACGAAGCCAATACTGCTTTTGCTCTTGACAAAGACGACCACGCTAACTCAGCGATTGGTGATGCTTCCCAGAACCTGGGTGATTCGCCTGCCGATGGTTACTTGAATTCGTCTGCATCTAACCTGGAACTCTACAACTTTATGTCTGGCATGACCACGGCTCAAGCGGAACGCTTGGGTGATGGTTCTGGCAACGCTATTCCAGAGATGGCATTCAGCATTGAGAAGATTGCCGTGACAGCATTGTCGCGCGCTTTGAAGGCTGAGTACACCATGGAATTGGCTCAAGACTTGAAAGCGATCCATGGCCTCGACGCTGAGACCGAGCTTGCTAACATCTTGTCGACAGAAATCTTGGCTGAGATCAACCGCGAAATCGTTCGTACGGTTGGTACCATTGCTAAGGTTGGTGCCCAAGAGGGTACGACGACAGCTGGTAAGTTTGACCTTGACACCGATTCTAATGGTCGTTGGATGGTTGAGAAGTTTAAAGGCTTGATGTTCCACATCGAAAAAGAAGCAAACGCGATTGCCAAGGGCACTCGTCGGGGTAAGGGCAACATGCTCATTTGTCGTTCGGACGTTGCGTCCGCTCTGCAGATGGCTGGCGTGCTTGATTATACTCCTGCTCTTAACAGCAACAACCTGGCGGTTGATGACACCGGTTCCACATTTGCTGGTGTTCTAAATGGTCGGGTGAAGGTATATGTTGATCCATATGCTGGTGACAACTACATGACAGTTGGTTACAAAGGCTCGAGCGCCTTTGATGCTGGCTTGTTCTACTGCCCATACGTTCCACTACAGATGGTCCGTGCGGTTGGTGAGAACACCTTCCAGCCGAAAATTGGCTTCAAGACTCGTTACGGCGTAGTCGAGAATCCATTTGCCCGCGGTACCACGGCCCTTGCGGCTACCGGTGCTTTGGCTGCCGACTCGAATGAGTATTACAGAAAAGTTGTTATCAATAACCTGATGTAATATAATAAAAAAAGTAAAGCGTAGACTTGAGGGAGGCTTTTAAAGCCTCCCTCTTTTTTTATAAATACTACGTTGACCGAGACTAATAATTACAGGAATGTTAAATGGCTAATGCTCTTAATGTACAACCAGACAACACGAATTTTCTATCACCTGTAGGGTATGATTTTAAGATTAAAAAACTCCCGACGGTGAACTATTTTGTGCAGGCAATCAATCTTCCTAGTGTTACCCTAGGACAGGCCTCGTTGCCTACTCCATTTATTAATGTTCCGATACAAGGAGACCATCTTCAATATGGTGAGCTACTGGTCACCTTTAAAGTAGATGAGGACATGGCCAACTATATTGAGTTATATAATTGGCTTACATATCTGGGTTTTCCAGAAAGTTTTAATCAATCAAAAGAGCTATACAATAAAGGAAGGTCTGCTGCCCGAACAAGTATACCTACGAGCGAATTAGGGGAAGGTGTTGTATCAGATGCAACGTTAATCATTTTGAATTCAGCAATGAACCCTAGGTTCTCAATTGAATTCAACGACGTCTTTCCAACAAACCTGATTGACTTACAGTTTGATACACGTATGGCAGATATAGATTATGTTGAATCAACATGCTCATTTAGTTTTAGACAATTCAAAATCAATAAAATTACTAGCAGTGGAAACTCTAATACTGCAATAAGAGCCGTAATATGAGTTGACTTCTGGCATTATTTTTAGTATAATAATGTTTGGAGGCTTATGATGAATATAGATGAATTATTTGATTTGTGGGGCAAGGATAGCCAAATTGATAGAACAGAGATCGGTGTCGAGTCTTCGAACATTCCACAACTTCATCACAAATATTACAAATTATTTTCAGCCGAGAGACTGAGATTACGAAAGCTCGAACAAGACTATAAGTCGTTGTTCAAAGACAAGTGGGATTACTATCAGGGTAACATGGCCGAGGAGGATTTGAAAGAAAAAGGATGGAATCCTAATCCTATGAGAATTCTCAAACAAGACTTGGACAAATACATTGATAGTGATCCAGATATTATAAAACATAATCTTCGCATATCAGTACAAAAAGAAAAAGTTGATTTTTTAGATTCTGTGCTTCGTATGATAAGCAATAGAAGTTTTCAACTTAAAGGTGTAATAGATTGGGAGAGATTTAAGGTGGGCATTTAATGAAAATACTTTTATCGGTGCTCGATGGTGTATTTTCAGAGAGTGTATATCTTCCATACATATGGGCATTGCTTAAAACACATCTTGAATTAAATTATGAAAAGGATGTAAATGTAACATGGCTAGATCCCATCTATATGAATACGCAGAGTGTAAGCTACTGTGATATTTTTCTTACTAGTAATTACCTTTGGAACTGGAAGCAAAATTTAAAGTTGGCAAAGGAAGCTAAAGAAATAAATCCTAATTGTTATGTAATTGCTGGTGGGCCACAAGTACCTTATAAACATAAAAATGTATTTGATTTATATGAAGGTGTGGATGCTTTATGCTTTCAAGAAGGAGAACAAGTACTATCAGAATTTTTGTACAGGTTTACAAACAATTTAGATTATGATATTGATGGAATGATATTAAGGACTAATCCTAATAAAATAGTTAAGTGGGCCGAGAAGCTAGATCTCAGTAAAAGCTATTCGCCGTGGAAATATTGCTTTAATGATTTTATGCGCTTTAGTCACGAGATACATCATCAAAATAAACGAGTTGTTGCAGCACTGGAAACTAATAGAGGGTGTCCATATAAATGCGCATTTTGTGATTGGGGAATGGATATGAATAGTAAAATTAGGTGTGTTAGTGAAGAAGTAGTTTATCAATCCATAGATTATATGACACAATTAAAATCAGACACTGTTACTATCGTGGATGGTAACTATGGGTCATTTAAACACGATTTAGATTACATTGAAGCACTTGTTAAAAGTAAACAAGAAACAACTTTTCCAGAACACGTCTGGTTTTTTGGTGCAAAAAATAATAAAAAAATAGTTAATGAATGCTTTAAAGTAATGTTCGAAGGAGGAATGGTAGGCACCCAAACATTGCAAATAGGCTTTAATCATACCGATACAGAAGTTTTAAAAATTATGGACAGGGAGATTATGAAGCGTGATAAATTTATGGAAGAGATGCAGGAAACCTTTCTACTTGGAGTTCCATTGGTAGGTTATTTAATTATAGGTTGTCCTGGAGATACTATGGAAAAATGGAAAACTACATGGTCCGATTTATTAGAAATGGGATTTCATGAGGATGTTAAAGTAGGTGAATTTTTTGTTTTGCCTAACTCACCAGCTGCTCAGCCAGAGTATGTAGAAAAATATAAAATCAAAACACATACGAGGAATCATGCAGACCATCATTTGCAAAGAGAGTTTGTTGAGAGCGAATTAATAATTGAATCATATAGTTTTGATAAAGAAGACTACAAAGAGATGCAGTTGTTTAGTGCTTTTATTCAAGGCACACATATATTATCAATTACTAAATTTATTGCCATGGCACTTTATCACAACAAAGGAATTAGATATAAAAGTTTCTACGAAGATTTTATAGAATTTGATAGTGTTGAGAAAATACTAGATCCTGTGAGAAAACATCTTGATAATTATATGATAGATAAGGATGCTACTAAGTTTATAGACTTTCAAGGTAGGCCTGTTTTATATGAAAGTTTTATATATCTTAATTGTTTGAAATACTTGGATAATATTTTTAAAGAACTGCATATGTATCTTTACGAATATTTTGATCCTTTAATGGTTAAAGACCTCATTGCTTTTTCAAAAAATTATATACTAAATTTAAAGGCAGAGCATAGTTTTGATTTAGATTATGATTTAAGAAAATATTTTAAAACACTGTTGAACTTACCTCCGTCTGTACGGTATGATAAAGATCCTGAAAGAAAACCAAATCATATTTCTGTTTCCGATAGAAGGCTTGGCCAAAGTAGGGATCTTGATTTTAGTCATATTACTAGTTTAAATGATATACGTGACAAGGTAATACGTGCTCCTAATTTTAGATCCAAAATGACATATTTTCCCATTTCCGATGGAACAAGATTGGCTTTACAATGAATAATAATTTGGATTTTAAAAAATCATTACCTAGCGCAAAGGAGATATGTACTCCTGATACAGATCCAGGTAACAAAGAATTGATGAGGTTGATGCGTAAGGTTAATTCTGATCGCGGTCCC
>Ga0208299_1000834_pt1 | contig 25626 bp, 35 predicted proteins | sample 15_taG_FD_184089 | JGI IMG/M metagenome (GOLD analysis project Ga0208299, IMG submission 184089) | Marine viral communities from the Subarctic Pacific Ocean - 15_ETSP_OMZ_AT15312 metaG (SPAdes) (version 2) | ecosystem: Environmental > Aquatic > Marine > Oceanic | place: Pacific Ocean | collected...
ATGGAAACTTTTTTCAACTTTATTTTAGTTCTCTTTGTTCATTCAAAAAACTACAACGATTACAATCATTATCTAAATCAATATTTTCTAATGGCTTTTCCAACTTTAAATCTTTTAGTTTTTCATTTTCCACAATCATTTTAGTGCCGCCTGATACAAAGTTTTTGCCATCTACGGCTCTTTTAACAGTATAAAGATAAAATGTTGTCTTCCACATTGATACTCTTACTATTCGCCCGGGTCGGCCATCCAATATAATTATGTCATCATTATTATAATCATTTCCAAAAAAAACTATAAACCCTGCTATTAAAGATTCTATGGTAGTTTTGAAAAATAATATCGCTACCGCCGCTATAAACATCCACCCATACTCACCCAACAAAACACTTACACTATTTTGTATAGTGTTTCCTATTTCATGTGCATTTGTTACTTCCATCTAAATTCCCCAATACTATTTGAGAAATATTCTCTTTCACCATATCATGATTTATAACCTTCTTTCTTTTTAAAACTTATTCATTATCTATAATATAAGAAACTCTAGAGGCTTTGTCAAGCCTTTTTAATCATTCATCCTTATCTTCTTCTTCAAATATTTTCAGGATGTCATCCATAGAATGTAAGATTTGCTCGTCTTCCTTACTCTTCTTTAAATCTTTTAATTTTTCTTTTTGTTCCGAAGTGAGCCCTTTATCCAAAATATTCTTAAACTCTTCATCTGGAGTAAATTCAATTAACATTCCATCACCTTCTTCAAACTCATTTATATTTTCTAATATTTCAATATATTCCTCTAAATCGCCGATGTGCTGCAAAAGTCTTTCCTGCCGTTCGAGAAGGGTAGCTACAATATTAATTAACTTATTCGCATTATCCATCTTGGCTTTTCTACTCATTTTGCTCCCCTTCTTTGCTCACTACAAGCGAAATGTTTTGCACCACGGCATTATACTCTTCTTTGAGCTGTTGCTCTTTTATCCTTATGAGTTCGTATCCTTCTTTTTTTGCTATCCAGTTTTTCAGGTAGTCGTTGCGCTTTGCCATCATAATAACATAACTGGGTTTATCTCTTTTGTCGTGGTAGTATGCTCCATCAACTTCGAGTAAGACATTATATCCTATTAGTTTAAAGTCGTAGTATCTATACCCTTGGAGGTATTTTAGTGGAACCTCTCGCTCCCACTCTATCTTTAAGTCATCCAACATATCAGCAACTACTTGTTCTAAACTACTCATTGGGCGCTTCGTTCTATTCTGCGGTGGCGGGCTGTTTTTATCACGTATCTTCCGTCGTAACCGCTCTACTGCCTTCTTATTGTATCGCTTCTTCAAACTTATTACCTTTACTCATCCAAAGGTTTCACTACCTTACATCTACAACACGCCTTTTTTAGCATTACCTATATCCCCACCAAATCAAGAGTGTATATAATATAAACATTTTTTATTCGTTTGTCAAACCAGCTGGCTTGTCGTGCGTATCGGTGAAAAGCTCGGTTTCCTCGTGCTGATATTTTTCGAGTTTTTCTACTCTTTCCTGTAGCATCGCAATAGTCGTCTCTAAATTTTGCGCATGTGTGCGATATGCCACCATCAGCTTCTCAGTTTCAACGATTCTGCCATGGATGGCTACGAGTATTTCGTGTGGCTCAGCATCCTGTGCCGCTTGTGCCATATGAGGGGTTAAAATATTACTCATCTCTTTCCTCAAACCTTTCTTTAAAATACTGTAACATATTATTTATAGTCTCGTTTTCTTTTTTCTTTTCTTTAGTAGAACTATCTTTCTTCGGATGTAGAGGTGGCTGGCTCTCATCATTCGTTTTTTTTTCTTCGTTTTTCGTAGAGCCTGGCTCACTATATTCAGCCGATACTAAATGAGCTGCATTTAATAAAGAAGCATTAAGATTACTAATGTCGGCATTTAAAACCTCTATTAGTTTTAGTATCTTAAAACATTCAGAATTTCCCAGCATGGCAGAGACATTATTTTGAGATAGACTAATATGCGTATTCTTATCGAGCATCCCTAGTTGATTCTTTATCATATCTATTTCACCTAGAATACTAATAAAAACATCTAACTCTTTAGGCATTGATTCACTATTCATCATCACTCTCGTATGTCTCTGTTTCCATAATTACCAAATTTATATCTTCCAATTGGCCTGCACTATTAAACTTTATATTAATATCATAGTTATTAACCAATCGTGCAATATTTCCTTTTGATTTATCAAAAAGATAATATAACATTCTGTTAAATCCTTGATCGGTGTCATCTTTTTGTGCAGCATCATATATAGAATTAACAATAACCCAATGCCTGAATGTATTATCTTCAGTTAAATCTTGATCAGTAAGCCCTTGCGGAATCTCTTCACGAAGTTTTTCTGACATTTTAAGTAGATTATCTTTTATATACTCTACTCTATATTTTAATTTTTCTTCATCAACTTCTAATAGCTCTTCTATTGCTTCGCTCATAAAAACTCCTTTATAAAAAAGGGTTAGCTCCAAACACTTTTAAATTCTTGTTGGATAAAAACCATTCTGGGAGATAATCCAACTCAAAAATATTCATAGCTAACCCATGCTTTTTAAATGCTTTCTCCCTCTGGACTTTCTCCAAAAGCATCTTTCGGCGAGAAGACATATTTTTTAGACTCTTGATCAATCTCATACAAACATAACTCTTTATTTTCTTTATTTTCTTCTATATTAAATTGAATCTCATCATCGCTTTGATTATATACTTCCATAATATAGGGAATATTTAAAGGTATAAAGAAGTCATGATCATTAGGGTTCATTACGATAGTTTGTATAGGAGATTTTATTAACTGATGTGTTAGTGCATTAGGGCTCATTGCAACTTGCGCAGTCATATTGTTTTGCATAATTTCACTTATTTTATGCAACGACATATTCACCAGTATTACTCTGGGTCCAAAACTGTTTCTGATATTCTTTGTAATATTAGCTCGATTAATATAATTACTCGCAATATACTCTTCAGTGAAACCTACAACAGCTTTGTCTTCATTACTTAAAGTAACAGTATAAAGTTGATTACCGTCTAAATTACCAACAAACCACATATGGAAATCATTTTTAATAAGAGTGTTGAAAACAATTTGAGCAGCAATCTTCCCTGGCTTGCTCTCTATTTCTTCGGCAGGCCACTTTCGTAAATCCGGTTTAAATGAGCCCATAAAGCTTCTCCTTGACATAATAAATATCGTCGTGCCTTATTAGTATAGCTCTTGTTGTAATTTTAATAGATTATCTTCCGTCAATAAACTATTGCGATCCCACGCCAAACTTCTACCAAAATTGTCAGATGTCAATTTGACAGCTACAATTTTACCGGGAACCAATTCATCTTCGCAATATTGCAATTTATTATGCCACACTCTAAAACTACTGCCATCTTCTGCTCTTACGTTCGCATATGGTTTACCCTTCTTTGTCTTTAGTTTCTCTACCGTGCTAATCTTTGTCCAAAAGTGCCGCGAGTTTTCTTCCTCTTCATCATATTCAGATATGTGTTGAAACTCTAAATGATTTACAAGTTCCGTCATCATCTTCAATCTCTCTACATTTTCCGACACTCTGAATCCGACAAACTCTAACTCAAAATTAACTAACTCTTTTTCCGTATACTCTTCCATAGGAATTTTAAAGGTATCCAATAATGCCGGTATATACTTACCCGAAATCAAATCATTAAACTGTATGCCCTCATCGTCAAATAATTTAACCATTAATGTCTTAAAGTTCTTCTTGGTCTGTAAGGTAAAAGTATTATACACATCCATAATATCACATAATGCTTTTCGCGTGTATTCTTTTCCACAAAACAGCAACCCATCAAACAACCCCAACTGAATCAATACTTTTAGACCATTGTGAGGAATCATCTTTAATTCCAAATTGTCTCTATAAAATTCTGTAAAGTCGAGCCATCCAGAACCAAAAGGTCTATTCTTTTCTATCTTGTTTAATACACTATCACCTAAACCTTTTATGTTTTTTAACCCAATAGTAATGTTATCTTTTGTCACTGAAAATTGCTTTGAGAAAGTATTAATGTCTCCCACACTTACTACAGGGTTATCCAACAATTTTCTACCCATTGTCAACCCTAAGGCAATCTCTTCGTGTTGCCCTGTATGACTATTCAACATAACCTCTGTAAACTCTGCCGGATACTTTGCCTTGAAATAACTAGTCCAATAAGCCAAAATACTATAACTAATCGCATGTGACTTATTAAACAAATAACCCGCATTGTCAATCAACTTCTTAGCCACTGCTTTAGTATCTTCTAAAGGCAATAACATTTTTTCTGGATGCGGATATAAGTGCTCTTCCAAATATGCATTACACTTTTTATAATCCAACCCTTCCGCGATCTTTCTAAGAATATCGCCCTGTCCAAAATTCAAACCAAGAAGATTAAACATCTGAATAAACTGCTCTTGGTAAATCATAATGTTTTCAGTTGGCGCCAAAACATCATCAAACAATGCATGATGATCATTCTTTGATTCTTCTTGACCATTTCTTCTACGAAGAAACGCTTCGGTTGCACCTAACTTAATGACGCCAGGACGATATATTGCATTTACTGCCGCAATGTCTTCCACATTTCGTGGAACCATCTTCTGTAAGCATCTTGTTATGTTGGCTCCACCAAACTGAAACACTCCATAGGTATCACCTTCACACAATAACTCATACGCCTTATCGTAATATTTCTGTTCTTCTTCATCTAAATCTTCTCTATCAATCGACATTCTATAAATCTCATCAATCGTTATGCCGACTTTCTTCATTACTTCCATTATAACTGATAAAGTCGAAAGACCCAACATATCAATCTTAAGAAACTTCATACTAGCTAACTCATCAATCTGCCACTCTGTAACCAAATCACCTTCTTTTGATTTCCTCAATGGCATTACATCATACAGCGGTTGTGACGATATAATCACCCCGCCGCCGGCAATTGTTTGATTTCTTATATTACCAATTAATGTATCAATTGTTGTAATAAAATCTTGCCCTTCCTTTTTATCCAAAGATTCCACAAAGCCTCTTACTTCTGAATTACTATTCATCAAATCAGTAAACGAAGTTAAATCTTTATTTAGCGAAATATGTCCGCTTATTGTTTTTGCAATCTTGTTAGAAAGTTTGAAGTCAATACCTTTATCTTTTGCCAGATCGCGAAACAAAGTATTAACAGAATAGCGGGAATAGGCACAAACAGAAGCAATATTAGCGTCGCCCCACTTGGAGGCCACATAGCTTTTAACATCCGCTCTACGGTTGTCTTGGAAATCATTGTCAATGTCGGGCTCCTTAATTCTTTCCGGATTCATAAATCGCTCAAAGAATAAGTCATATTTAATTGGATCTAAATGCGTAATACCCAACAGCCAACAAATTAACGAGCCACTTGCACTGCCACGCCCTGGCGACATAAGTATGTCATTCTCATATGCCCATTGTGTAAAATCATTTGTTATAAGGAAATAGTCTATATAACCCTTATCTGCAATCAAATCTAACTCTATTTTTAGTCTATCTACATACTTCGGAATATCTTCTTCAACAATAAGTTTATCCCTTACCTTATCAGCCATTCCTTTTTGTAAGAGATTTAACATATACTCTTTATTGTCTTTAAAAGTGGATGGTGTCGGAAACTTGGGTTCCTTAACAGTTTCTGTATCAAGCTCGGCATGGCATCTAGAAGCTATTTCTTTTGTGCTTTCTATACCTTCATACAGATATTCATCCTCAATAATGTCACCCATACCTGCATCATACCACTTTTGTATCATCTCTTCTTCTGTGGCAAAATGTAGCTTATCTATACCCGCTTCATCAAACGAAGTATTCATTCGATATAAAAAGTTGTGAGTTTCGTGATGGTTTTCATCCACATAATGCGTGTCATTAGCGAGTAAGCACTTTACATCATACTTCTTGCGGAATACCTCAATAAGCACTTGGTTATATTCCCGCTGCATATCCAAGTCATGAGGATGTAGCTCAATAAAAAAGTTGTCTTTACCAAAAATGCCAAGCATATCCTCAAACCACACACTCATATCATCTATCTTATGGTTTTGCAACATTCGAGCCATTGGAGAAATAACACAAGTAGTAGTCGCGATGATGCCTTTATTGTATTGACGAAGTAAGTCTAGGTCAATACTGGGTTTAGAATAAAACCCCTCCGTATTAGCAAGATAGTTTAGCTTGTATAGGTTTCCCAACCCTTCCTGCGTTTCCGCCAACAACAGCAGGTGTGCCTTGCGCATACGCTGCTTACCCTCTTCTCTTATCTCCGTAGCGGTTTTACCTTCTTTTTCTGCATCCGTAAGCCCACGCTGGTGTCTATCTGCTGTAAAATACATTTCGTTGCCAAGAATGATTTTGGTGCCGGTTTTCCTACCCGCTTCCGTGAAAGAATAATGGCTGGCACACGATCCGTGTTCTGTGACTGATAATGCTTCTTGCGAAATGTTTGCAGCCTTTTCACAATAGTCAATGGGTTTACCCACACCATCGAGCAGGCTGCCGAAGGAAGAATGGAGGTGGAGATGCGAAAAAGTGGTGACAGCTCTATTACTCAAAATTTATTCCTCTCTAAAAGTTGTATATATAATATAACGCTTTTCTTACGCCGCGTCAAGGCTTTTCTTGGCTCGGAGGTATATTCTATTACGAGGCATCGCCTCACTTACACCATACTTTTCTGCTATTTCTTTATAAGTCATTCCAGCTTCTCTATCTGCCACCAGGTCTTCTGTTTTTATAACGTCGCGACGAAGGAAGGCGCCAAGATGAGAAGTTTTCGGTAGGTTATTTTCTTTCTCATATCTTCTTACCACCAACTAGGAATAGCTGATGGCTCTTTCCAAGTAGCAAAATCTGCCTTATCATTGCGATAATAAGTGCGATATGCTTCTACTGTGTTACTTTGTTTATACTCAGAGGGCATACAACAGGGTGGCTCTGAGAATAATTTTTGAGGAATACGTTTGGGTGGCGACTTAAGAATAGTTTTGAGTTTAATAATAGACGTATGAATTTTGCCATAACGTGCAGTATATTCCTCACCAAGAGCAATAAAATGCGAATATAACCATTGATAGTTTAGATGACTCTCACGTACCCACTTAGTAGACGGATGATTTTTATGAGCTTCTTTATACAACAACTCATTATTATTTTTATCAAGAACCCGATGTGCTGTAGAAAGCATTTGTGCTGACTCAAGTATCATCTTTACAACGTGCTTGTCACAACATTGTTGAGCAGCTACAGCAGGGTTTGGGTCTAAATAAAAGATATTCATTATTCTTCTTTCGGTAAAGTGGTTTTTAGATAGTCTAAATTCTCTTTACTAAATTTAACAAAATAATCGATGTTTGTCAAGCCTTTTCTTTGTTTATTTTGCATAACTTTATACCAGAAAATTCTAAAAACTTTTTGCCTTCATCTATACGATACTCGTCAATATAGTGATATTCTTTTATTCCTGACGCAACCAATAACTTTGCACACCAGAGACAAGGTGTTTGAGTAACATACATAATACAGCCATCAGTATTAATACCATTGCGTGCAGCATATCCAATAGCATTTTGCTCTGCATGGATACCTTGGAAACACGAACCATTGCTATCCTTACCACAAGCTTCTTCACCACCTTCTTCCAAACAATTTAAGCCACCAGCGATGCTTCCATTATAACCAAAAGAAATTATTCGATTGTCTTTAATTAGTAACGCTGCTTGTTTAGTTTTAGCACAGGAGCTACGCTCGGCTATTAATAAAGTTATTTCTGCAAAAAGCTCATCAAAACTTATTCTACTCAAAGCACTCCTTCGTTTTTTCATCATACGCTAACTTGCCAGTCCTGACGTTAATCAATTGCTGATCTTTTTCAGAATATTTTGTTAGTTGCCCTACCGTCATATAATACGTCATGGTTTTAATATCGCCAAAGTCTTCTGATAGTTTTTTTAAAGTACCATGAAAATAAGTGCCAGGTTTTTGTACAATCTTTTTTGCAGGCCTTATTAATCCCTCTAGCGACATTGCATTCTCTGCACTCTTTTGTTTACGACGATATCTTTCATGAACTTTAGTAGATTCAGATTTATTTCTTTCTTCTTCCATCTTATCATCATTAGCTCTTATCTTCTCGTAGTTTTCCTTAAGGCGTTCACTCTCTAATTCTTCACGATGACTTTCGGTTCCTATCTTTCGCAAGATAGATTTAGCGCTAGACATTAATGCCTCCTTTAAAATACTTCGCAGGCGCCGCCTGCACAGGCGAGTTCGCCAGTAAGGTTAGTGTTATCCATTATCTCTACGACTCCACTTAAATCTACTTCTTTTAGATTATCAATCAGCCCCTTAAAGGTTGTTTCATCTATATCTTCAAACGGAGCTTGCTTATAGTTACCACCAAAATAAGGCAACACAGACAGTCCATTATAATATTCACGATTAGACCACATCCATTTGCCAACTTCATCCCACTCATCTTCTTTAACTGAAACAGTGCAAGACACATTGTGTGTATTATTTCCACCGTTATGTCCGGGCACAATCCATCGGTTGTATATATCCCTTACTCTTTCCAAAAGCTCTAAGGAAGTTTCGTGACGTAAGATGCCGGTGTCTGGTGCTCTTTGTGGGATAGAAATAACAGCCTGACTATCAGCCTTAAAGAAATCATCTTCTATTAATTCAGGATGATTAATGCTAAGGTAAGTATAAATGGCCTCATTTTTACCTACTCTAATGCGTCGAATATAATAGTCATTATGCCAAGCATGCACTCCACTAGAAGTACCCAACACACATGAAGTAGTTCCGCTTGGCTTAACTGTCGTAACTCTAGCGGCATGATTAATACCTAACTCAACTGCATAATACTTATTTGCATCAGTCGCTACTTTAGCTGCTTCTTCTAAGTCCAACTTCTGAACTCTCCCGCTACCAATGCCGGTCATTCCAATACCAAGTAAAGCATCTTTCTCTGTAGTACGCCGCCATATATCTCTAAGGTAATGAAAGTTAGTATAAGAGGCTTGTAAAGTGCCGATAAGAGATGCCGCTGAAACTCTTTCATTAAGCTCTTGCTGTGTCTCTACATCACTCACATTTACTTCACAAAGATTACAGAATTGAAACGACCTAAGCGCGATTTCTGCACATGGATTAGTACCCCATTCGGAATCGTTAGTAAAGTATACGCCAGGCTCTCCAGCGCCGCTTTCTTTTACTTTCTCCCAAATATTGAAAAAATCTTTCTTCTTAACTCTATGTCGCACAACGACCGCAGAGTTATTGGCTCTTGCTCTTTGCGGCTCACCCTCCCACCAGTCTCCAAATTTACATTGAAGCATTTCTTGATCATCAAGGGAAAACAAACTAATAGTAGCAGACCTGCGGATGCCTCCAGATAAAACTGCGTCTGCAATCCAACAAATGATATCGTGTACTTCCAAAGTAGAGAGTTGCTCACCATGTTCTTTCCTATCAAAAATTCTTTTTATATTGTGGACACAATCTTTTAATGGTTGTGGGCCGGGAGCTTTACCACCACTAGTTACTAACAAAGCGCCCTTTGGGCGAACACTACTAAAATCAAATTCGGGCTCTGGTCTACCCATAAAATATGACTTCATCAACATCTTTATACAATCAGACCAACCCTCGATGCTATCACCAACAAGATAGCGTCGTCTTTTTGTAGGTTTAGTAATTTGAGGTAACTTTTCTACATGATGTTTCTGTACCGAATAACCTACACCAGTTCCACCTAACAACAAAAACATTACTTCACTAAACGCTCGGTAATCATCAATCGGAAGATAAGCGCAATTATATATACGAGAAGGTGTTTGTTTTATTGCAGGGCCAGCAAATTGTAAAGATCGCATTGATGGTAAAACTTTTTTATCATACACCAACTCATAAGCTTTTTCTATGCTCGGCATCAGCTCCGGAAAGTTGGCAATGTGCATATCGCGATTGCGTGTAACTAATTCTTTCCATGTTTCTCGCCGTTGTTCAGTAGGCAAATATCTTGCATACTTCATGTGGACTGTAATTTCTGATAAAATTTGCTGACTTATATCCAATTTCACTCTCCGTCTGTTGGTGTTCTTACATTCTTAGCTGACTCATAACCATCTCTAAAAAATCCTTTCCCAAAACTAACTCCTACTTGCTCTATTGTTCGCCTTACTTCTTCACCACAATTGGGGCAATAAACCTTTTCTCTGGGGTTGTATTGCTTGATACTCATCTTTTTAGTCAAATGAAAAGTGCATCCCTCACAAACCCAAGTGTATTCAGGCATCAAATACTCCTAGTGCCCAATTTTTCCACTCGATGAATAAACTCTTGTGTGCCATTTTCTCTGGCAATTATAACTTCATATTCTATTTCTTCATTAGTAATGGGCTGCTCTTTAGTGATCATATCATTAGCCATGCTAATCACATTATCTATCTTTGTTTTAGTGCGAGGTACAGAATAGACATTATTAATCTGTATCTCGCTATTCCCATATCTTCTTGTTCTTGTGATTGTTAATCTTTCCATATCAACCTACGCTTCCTCTTTAACATCGCGGTAAAAAGATCTCATCTTATCACCACCACTTAACAAACTATTTACCTTATCACCTACTGAAAAGCCAGCCGGTTGATCGTCATTCAAATCAATAAAAGCGCGAGCTGGGTCCATATCAATATTGTAATTAACATTAGCTTGACCCATACGATTTTTGCCAATATGGAACTTCCGTTGTGAGAATGTACCAAAGAAGTCTACAACCATTGCTTTATTAATCGCTTCGCCAACCTTATCAATTGTGATAACATCGTCATTGAAACCTTCTCTATTACTTTGAGTTGCCGTCCAAATCGGTAGCTTCATCTCCATAGACAACGCACGAAGATCTTCAAAAATACTTTCAAGCTCAAAGCGTTTTTGATCATAACCGCGGCGGCTTTTCATCAAGTCACCATAATCAATAATAATAAGATCGGGATCAAAACCATTTGATAGGAGCCTTCCCATATGAAACTTGATAGTGTTAATTGTTGCAACCTTCGGCGGATACTCCTTAATATATAATTGCCCACCATTAAAACGAACTAGTTGAGCTTCAGCTTCTACCATCCGGTTACGCAATTCCTTGGTGGGAATGCCTGTAATACGACTATCATAACGATTACCTACATGAGTTTCGCTCAACTCAAATGTATAATGAATAACATTCTTACCAGCCGCTAATGCACCATACCCAAGATTAACTAAGAAAAATGATTTACCGCCTCCAGTTGGAGCCATCACCACACCCAACTCACCATTCGCTAAACCGCCATCTAAAACTTCGTTAGCATCCAACAATGGAAACCCTGTTGGAATACAAGCCCGTGCATGAACTTGCTGGCGAGACTTAAACGAATCAAAATAATCAGCTCCCAAATCTTGTTCAGTACTAATCTTTAAGCTATCTTCAATAGTTTTTTGAATCTCTTCAAATCTACCTTCTTTCAACAATTCTACCGATTGCAGAATTGCGCCTTTCATAGATTGATTCTTACAAAACTCTAATGACTTATCTTTTGCGTATTCAATTTCTTGACGATTTACTTTTGTCTCAATATCCAATAAAACATTAATTGTTGATTCTTTTAGTTCGCCCTCTGGATATTGCGCAATTTCTGTCTTTAATATTTCATAGGACGGCGGGCCATTATACTTATTAAAAAGCTTCCTTATTTCTAACCAAATTGTTTTATGTGCCTCTGATGTAAAATACTCTTCTTTTAAAACCTCAAAACTCTTTTCAAAAAACTCTCTATCAATCAGTGCTGCTTGTAACACACAATTCTGAAAGTTTGTTCCAAAAGACTTAAAAGAATCAACATCTGTATACGCCATTTATCTCTCTCCTATAATATCACCGGTTCGCGCGATACTGACATAAAGGTCGAAACCCAATTATCAATATTACTTGGCGAAATGTTTTCACCCAACAACTTAAGACGAAGCTGATAAGAATTAAACTTCAATTCTTTATTTTCGTAACTTCTTTCCAACGCCTGAATCGACTGCATGTTAACGTCTATATCTAGTAACTGTACTATCCCATAATTTCTTCTCATCAATTCTGCGTTATCAATATACTTCTCATACTTCTTCTCTTTTTGTTTACCTGCGTATTCTAAAATGTCATCTACACCAGCTTCTTCCATATTGTTTAATAGTGGAAAATCAGTCTTTGCTGTCGGCTCTCCGACGCCTTTGACTCCCCCTATGTTATCACTCTTGTCACCTACGATCGCCTTTAGAAGCGCGTAATTAGGTGGAAAAACGTCTTCTTTTTGCATCATCCAGTCAAGGTCTATCAACTCACCTCTTGGATTCTCTTTTGTTTTCACAGGGCGAAAGATCGACGTCCGTTCATCTACCAACTGGAAGAAATCTCTGTCCGTTGAAATGATTATTTTTGCGTCATCTTTAAAAAAAGTTCTACAAGAATACGCAATCTGATCATCAGCTTCCAAGTATTGAACCGCAGGTTGGTAAACAGGCAATACATCTAAACACTCTTTTACTAACTGCAGTTGTCGTGCAAATGAAACCGACTCATCTTCCTGCGAATACTCAAAATACCTATTTAGCCCTCTAAATTTGCGGCCTTCTTTATATTCTTTGAGCGTTTTTCTTCGACGCTCTGAAGAACCTTTCCCCTCCCAAACCACAGAAACAATATCGGGGTTATGTTTCTTAATCTGGGACTGTAAGCTATTAAGAGTGCCAAAAGCACCACCAATATGCTCACCATCATCATTTGTTAATCTCATTGCTGAAAAGTTTCTAATGAACATATTCATCAAATCAATTAATAAAACCTTTTTCATTTATTATTTTCCTCTATTACGTTGCCCAAACCAAATAATACGGCGCCTTCGTTTTGACATTTTAAGTCTCCTACCACATTACCATACGCGTAAAAAGCCTCTTTGTGATCATTCTATAAAATATAACCAATTCTCTCCAATTTGTCAAGGACTCTTTTCGTTCTACTAACGATTCTTTTTCCCGCATTTTGGCTAGCCTAATTGCCCATCTTTGCTGTCTTAAAATGCTTAATTTGGAGCCACCTGTCTGCCAAACAGAGTGATCTACAAAAATCCAAAACCAAATCCTAAGTGTGATTAACATAATAAAAACCATTAATTAATATTAGTGACTCAGCATCATCTTCATCCCTCATCTTTTTCCCTCCGCGTTGGTGTTGGTAGTTTTCTATTTCTTGGGTTTATTCTTTTCTGCCAAACTATTTTGGCTCCTTCTACATCCCTACGAATCGGCGCATCTTTAACCTCAACCTTAGCGCTTCGTCGTGTTGGCGTAATGGTTTTCTGCGGCTGTAATACGGATAGTTGTGATTCATTATGTATATGGTAAGTGTTGTAGGGACTATAACCGTTAGAATAATAAGAAACAATAGGGTAATACCCATTGCCGTAAGGTGAGTAAGAGTATTGTGGCCATAGCTCATAACGTCTGTTAACCATTGGCCTGTGTTCATCTCTCTCATCTCGTTGATAGTTATTTTCTAAATTACGAACATTTATTTTAGGTGCGGGCTTTATTTGCAGTGGGTCATAAAGTAGTGTATAGCATCCATCCAATACTAAAAGTAAAGAAACCAATGTTAAATATTTAAAGATTTTCCGATACATAATCTAACCTTCTTAATGATGCGTCATTATACTTGTATGGCTCAACACCAGGCGTTTCTAAAATATCAATACGATTTATCCAGCGCCGGGCCATCGTATCGCGGACTTGGTAAACTCCAGACTTCTTACCCGCATCCACCCACACATAATCACCATATTTAAGGAACCCCCCATAACGTACAAGCATATTCCGTGAAACCGCAACATATCTATATTCACTTGCCTTACTTATTTTAATTACACTTCCATCGGCCGTAATGTTTGGTGTATCATCAGTTTGATCTGCAACAGGATGATACATTGTTACGACTACTTGATGCTTATTATTCTCGTACTCTTCTATCTTTTTTTCTTTTACTGCTAGCTTTCTAGCTAACTCTAAACCTCTTATTGTAGTATCTAATATTAATGAATCAGCTACCGAAACCATTCTCTCCATCAATAAATTTTCTTCTTTAAGTGTATCAATTTCATTTTTCTTTTCTATACTATGTGTAGTAAAAACCACCAATAGAAGAAGAATAGCTACGGTTTTCACTTTCTCTCTCTGCACTTTATTTACCCCGATAATATAAATACTGCATGAAAAAATTATAAAAATACACTATCATTTAAAAATATTTAAATTCATGTTTGGGAAAATTTTTTGGAAGGGGTGGCTGGGCTGTAGCGACTCGAACGCTAATCTGCAAGATCCAAAATCTTGTGTATTACCAATTATACGACAGCCCAAAAACTCATACTTTATGCAACAAACTTAGCTGAATCAAACCCTAAAGAAAGAAAACTACTCCCAACCAGAACGCAGATGATGAGGGTTGTGAGTTCACTCATCCTTCCCTTCCCGGCGCTCGGGAGACGGGATCCCACCAAGGTCGATGCATCGGACTTGTCTTCCCGGCGCTCGGATCAAGTGGGCATTCGCCGGGACCATGAGCGTTGACTGCGCCACACATGCCACATTCCTCGGCGCTTACGCCAGCCAGTTCGTCGGCCCGGGCTCGATCGACTACGGCAGCCAGTTCGTCGGCCCACTCCTCAATTATCCCCTCACACCCTCCCCAATCTCCGTACTTTTCCTCCCGCATCTCCTTCACCACCCGCGCTGCCGCTGTGCGGAGGGCTTTGATTTCCGCTTGATCGCGTTTATATCCAGCACACATGGTTTCAAACTCTTTTGTGCGGGTATACAATGCCCCCCGTGCCTCGGCCAGCTTACGGGTCTGTGCGTCGTAGGCCAGACGCAAGTTGTTGGCGCGGTCGTTGGCCTCGGCCAATTCCCGCCTTGTGGAGTTCAATTCTACTCCCAGATCGGCAATCTCCAGCCGTAGATCAGATTCAAGTTTCATATCGTCCCTGTCATTTTTCCTATAAAAAAATCTTGTGTATTACCAATTATACAACAGCCCTATAATAGCCGAATTGTTCTGCTGTATGCTTCGCATGGCAGTTGGCGCATAGCACTTCACACTTCGCGGCTTCCTCTTTAACTTTAACCAAAGATTTAGAATCACATATCAATAAGGTTTTCATTATTACCCAAGAGTGAAAACTTATATGGGAAAAACTCTACTCCCAACGGGGCACGATCCCGTACTTTTGCCGTGAAAGGGCAATGTTCTAACCGATTAAACTATGGGAGCTAGCTCTTAATAAAAAACTTAATAAAGCGAACACAACAGAATATCAAAAACAATAAACCGCCTGCTGCAGTAGTTGTAATTTCTGTTACACTAAAGGTAGGAGCTACACTATAATTCCACAGAAAAGAAAACACCCAACCTAGAAACAGGAAAAGTGCCCCGACAAAAAGGGCAACAATTCCTATCCCTATTATCAAACCTATGATAAAGAATACCCAAATCCACCAAGGATATTTTTTATCATCTTCTTTTAATGTTTCCCAGAATTTCATTAGAGAATCTCGTCCGTTCCTAACTCTTCAGTGGTGACTTCTTCGGCTCTTTTATCTGGATCTTGTTCGATAACTAGTGACTGCTTAACCTTAAGCTTACAATAAGCTCTTGCTTCTTCTTGTGCAGGCTCCCTTACCCAATCTACAAACTTACGATTTTGAAATTCATATATTTCGCCGGTGTCTTTATTAACAATAGATGACTTTTGTGCAGAAATCTTATCAGCTACGCCGCTCTTCAGCAAGACATCAAGCCAACTTTCTTCATCAATCAAACCCTTAGTGAAATACATTTTTAGTTCAGCATCTCTATGGGGTGGACCAAGACGATTCTTAATTACCTTTGGCTTTATGCCAACCCCTATTACATCCTTACCAACCTTAACTTTGCCTCCACTATAAAGTTTAACTCTTACAGAAGAGAAAAAGGGTATAGCCTTACCGCCAGGAGTTGTGGTATCATCGCCAAAGAAAACACCAATCTTCTGCCTTACTTGATTTAGAAATACTAACGACACGCGTTGTGTGCCGATGAAACGGATGCTCTTTCGTAAGCCTTGGCCAATAAGACGAGCAGCTAAACCAATAGTTGCCTCTCCATATTCGTTTTGAATTTCAGTATCAGTAGATGTACCTGCTACAGAATCCCAAACGATACAACACAGTTTATCTTTATGGGTTTCGCGGACTCGACGAATGATCTCTTCTATTGCTTGAAAAACTTTCTCTACAGAATCTACTTGAAGATAAACAAGATTGCCACCTTCGTGTTGAAACTTTAGACCTAACAATCTAAGAAAATCTTCATTAGCAGCATTTTCTGTATCAATAAGAATAGGTATACCTCCCTTGTCTTGACAATCCTTAAGAATCATATAAGACAAAAGAGACTTACCAGTAGCAGCTTCGCCACTGATCTCAACTAGCTTACCAACGGGAATACCACCGTCAGCCTCTACACTATTAGAAATGATTGTATCTAAAACAGTAGAGCCGGTTGATAGCCACTCTTTTACTTCTGCAGGGCTGTCGCCTTTGCCCATAATGTAAGCAACATCGCCTAACTTCTTGTTAAGAGAGTCTACAAGAATTTCAGTAAGGACGCTGTTATCATCAACAGCGCCCTTACTTGTCGCGACTTTTTTACGAGCCATACTAGGTTAGCAGCTTATCAAAGGCTGCACCAATCTTCTCACTAACCTCATCTTCTTCGGACTCTACCTTCTTGGTAAAATCCTTACCCGTTCCTGCTGTACTATCAGAATCGTCAGCGTTAGGATTAATGTGCTTATCCAACGCCACCTTCATCTCATCAATCGGCGTGAACTGAAAGAGTTCATCAATCGGCTTCACACTATCAATGATAGTAGGAATATCCTTCTTTGGTGCAAGTGGAGTGGGCTTAAGAGCGGTGATTACCGAACCGGGTACCAACCAATTATTAAACCCATGCTCCATCTTTACTACCAAATCCAAACCTTCATTCTCATCGGTAATATCTACGCCTTGTCGCAAGGCACTCTTTACCAAATCAAGAATATCCTTGTAGGTAGTACGAGGCGAAATACTCCACCAACGGATACCCTTATCCTCTTCGCCGCGCTTAATGATAGGAATATAGGCTCGATTCTTTGGAGCCATATTCTTAAACATTTCCTTAAAACTTTCATCATTGGTCTGCTTAAACTGGTCCCAACACTTTGTCGCGAAATCACAAATCGGATCTGACTCGCCCTTCATCTTTGTCGGACAAAGAAATGTACGCCCAGCGATTCCAAAATGAAACCACATCTCTTGAAAAGGCATTTCCAAATCATGCTTATAAGGCGCAATACGAATATTATGTTCGCCTTCGTCCAACTTAATAATAGCGTCTTGATTGCCGTTGCCATTATTGCTCTTTGTCGGATCAAGCTTGTCCAATGCCGCGTTGATTTTATCTAGGTTAATCGCCAAAATAATCTCCTTAAATGATTGTAAAACTACGATACTGAAACATTATAACACATTTTACCTCTAACATAAACCTAACGACTCATTTTTTTCTAACTCATTTTCACTCCTATTTTTTCTGTCTTTGAACCAACTATACATTAATATAAGGAATCCGAAGACGGAAGTCAAGGAAAAAATCACATATTTAATCATTTTTCTTAGCCCCAGTAAAGGTCTTCCCAGATCTGCGTTGTCTGGGGATACAGGTTATGTAGCATTTTTTTCAGTACAATAGCGTATTGCCTTATTTCCCATTGAGCTGTAGGCTCATCTCTCAGCTCAATAAAGTTGCAAATAGCTTGAAAAGAAGCAGTCCAATAAAACTCTGTATAACAAGATAGTGGTAGTAGTGCCCGGGCCTGCTCTTTTGCTACTCCCATTTCTAGAAGCTTCTTGTAGTAATGCTTACCTACTTCGATGGCTTGTCGGTAGGACTCCCTGGCTTCTTCTTGGCTAGAGATTGCACCCACTGACGCCTGTTTAGAGTCTTCGCTCTGTTGCCGCCAGATTTCTGGAGTATAAAATTCACCCACTGGGAGATATCTTTGAGAGACTTCATTCCAAGCATGATCCTTTGTTATAGAGGAAGAGGTTGTTTCAATACCGACAACGTGCTTATAAAGTTGTCGAGTAACAAACTCTGGAGCCTTAATATGAAACTGAACTACAAGATGTCGAAACGGGGAAAAGTGTTTGTGTTTGGCAAGATAACGAACGAGGCGTTCATCACTTTTATCATATGTCTTTTTTCTCTTACCAAAAGATACTCTTGCAGAGTTTGCTACGGTTAGATCATTACCAAGATGATCAATAACCTCTATGAAGCCTAAATCTAAAACCGATTCTTTTAATTCCATTTAGCAACTAACACCTCTTACAATATGTTCATCATCAGCGTCGAGTTCATCATAATTGAGAAGAGTATAATCTATCTCTTTAATGCGTTGTTTCGTATTCTGCCGGTGGGATCTTCTATCTTTCTTTTTACTACTCTTATGAGGGTTTACAATTTCGCCAGGTTCTCGTCGCCGAGTGGTTCGTGCCATTGTGTTCCTTCCTTATGCATATTTTAAACTTCCCAAAATCTGATTGATAGGTGCAAAGGTTCCCGTTAATTTATAAGTTTTACCCTTATAGTTGAATACAACACCTTCGGATGGGACAATCCTTTTGAACCCACCAGCCTTCTTCAGCCTGTTCAAGTGCCGTTTCAATTGAGATATCTTTTTGAGATCACCTCCCCCTCGTAAACTATTGATTGTGGATTTTAAATCTTTTTTAATGCTTCTAACGGCTGCATCTGGAGATGCAGATATAAGGTTATCGACATTTGCAAGAACCTTTGCACCTAATTCCAAAAATAAATCTTCAAACGGAGCCACGTTCTGTTGAGCAAATTTATTAAAATTTTGTTTATCCATTTTCTTTGCCCAATTCAAAACTTTTTCATCCTCAAAATTCTTCTTATTCAGAGCTTTGGATTTATCACCAAAGACCCACCTATTAATTAAAGCTTTTTTAGTCTGGTTGTCAAGCTTTATTCTTGCTTTTCTTGCCTCGGCATTAATTTTTTGCAACCACCATTTTTCGTGATAGCGAGTAATCTTATCTGTATTACTCAACCCATATTTCTTTTGAAGCGCATAAAGCTTCTTTATGAAATATTGTTGGTCTTCTTTAAAATCTTTCGAGTCCGGCAATGTTACAGCTACGGGCCCACGAATTTCAAAAGTATTCTGTGCATCTTGATTAATTTGTTTAATCATACCTGCTAACTTGGAACCACTTTCCTTATCCTGACCGATAGGATTACCTTCTTTATCATATTCCACATTGCCATGAAAAATAATCATATCTTTCCCATAAGGAATAACATTTTGTGTGGGCACATAAATGATTTCTAAATTCATCCACTTATGACCATTATCAAATATACTACCTCTTTGCTTTTCTGTCAAGCCTTTTATTGCACTTTCCAAATCTTCCATTGTAGCAGAGAATGCCTTGGTAAGCTCGCCTCTGCCAGCAAACATTTTCTTGATGCCGGCGGTAGTCAATGAGTTTTCGCCAAAGTTTTTAATCTGACCCTTATTTCTTGCAGCTACTAACTGACCATTTTTCCAAGACACCATAAGATTTTGGCCGTCGAGTTTTTCAGTCACACCCTCTACATTTACTCCACCCTTTAGAAGCCGAGTAATCATACTCTTAAAGTCACCAAAAGTCAAGTTAGTATTGTCAAATGGATGCATCATATGACCTGCGCCGCCTCCTTCGTATATCGGCCCTCTTGTTTCTGTTTCTTCATTTATTTTCGTCAGGCGGTTTATCACAAGTTTTTGTATTTTCTTGTTGCTAATGCCCAGTATTTTCTGAAAGAGCTTTGCCTTTGACTCTGGTGTGCGACGCTTGGAGCCAAGCGCAGCTCTTACAGATGAGCCTGACATTTCCGCGCCCGCGACCTTCAGGGCTATGTGCGGCATAACATAAACATAGCCATGTTTCTCAAAACTATCCATCGGTGCATTAGGCTTATACATAACGAAGTATTTACCGGCTGAAAGGCGGCTGGCGTCTTTTTTTCCTACAGCAAACACTACCCGTGTATTTTTCGGCAGTCTCTTCGTCACCTCAACAGCTTTATACGGATTCTTTACTCTTACTATGCGAGCTGACGGCACGCCGTGTGCCATCCATATCGCCTTCTTCTCTGCGAATGTAAATGGCGACGTTGGCCCAGTAACATCACTTGTGGCGACGTAGACGTTTTTTACACCAAACTTATCAACCAGCGCGTCGTAAGCTGCCTTATGATGCTTGGCAGCGGGTTGAAAGCGACCGGGTAGTATAGCCACCACTCTTGGTTTTACGGCTTCAGTTAGTTTCACACTTTCTCTCTATTACCTAAACTCATATTTTTTTCGCATCGTCATACTATAAATATCGCCTAAATATACTTATCTACTAACCCGAGAAACTCTTTGCCGCGCTGCTCTGTTGTGTGATGTCTTAATAACTTTGTAAAACCTCTATTAGCTATTTTCTGAGCTTCGTCAGGGTGCGCTACATAATACTTTGCCTTCGCTACTAACTCATCTAGGTCATTATATACCACGAAATCCTCGCCATCAATATATGAGTTGTTCCAAACATAAGGCTCAATAGGCTGATACATAAGCATGCAGCCATTGGCCAAACTTTCCCAGAACCTACCAGTTTGGCGAGCTTCGGCACAGCCGTAACTATCGACACTTATTTTTGTTTTTAAGAGTTTTTGAAAATAACCACTATGATGCCGGCCTCCAGTATCAACCAACGGTGATGAATGACCTTTTCTATACTCTCCAACAAATACGCTTTCGTCGTGAGCAAAAGCATCTTTGAGTGAGTTCATAATATCAAAACGCCAAGGACGCTTTTCACAAGCAGACATAATACAAACTAGAGCATCTGTTTTACTTTGCCAAATATTTCTATGAGAGGCATTAGTTCTAGTAAAATGTCTGTCTTCTGCTGCGAAAATAAGTGACTCAACATTGTCGGAATGATGATTTTGGCTAGCGTTCAGTTCCCTTTTTATATAAAGTTTATAATCACTAGGGTTCCCTTCATACGCCGCAAAATCACTACCATCTAAAAATATATCTATATTTCCTTGTAACTCTCCAACCAACGGACCTATTACTTCTTTATACTTTAGCTCTAAGGCAGAATGGCATAACATTACATAGTCAGCCATCTTAGCTACTTGCACTTGCGTCTTAAAGGTTTGGATAGGATGTTTACAATAGTTGTAGTCTGCGTTAGAAAAAACCTTTATTCCATCTAACTTATTTAGTCCCTCAATAATTGTGGCTGTTGAATGACAATAATGATGTGGAGATATTACAAATAAGTTTTTAGTCCTCACCTATTTTTTCTCCTACTTGCCTTTGCCGTCTTTCTCTTATCCTTATTTTTCTTTCGCCATGTGGCATTAAACTTTTGGCGATGGTTCTTAGCAATACGAGCGGCATGGGAGGCTATTTCTTTATCTTGTAATTTTTGTGCATCGGCCGCAGTAGTAGCAACTTCTTTTTCTTCTTTCTCTTTAAACGCATCCATCAACTGCGATTCTAATGAGCCAACTTTATTCATTGCAATCCTTACGTTATAATATTAGAATTAGCTTTTCTAAGAATTTCTTCATACAATTCTTCAGGCAGCTGCATTGTATAACAATTAGGGCAAACATAAATCATTATACCTCCAAGATTAAGAGGGAGCACTTTAGCTTTCTCTTCTTCCTTTTCTCTCATCGCCTCCGTAATTTTATGATCACATGCCTTACAGTGATACAGAATTTCTGGATCTTTAGGAGGAGGTTCAGGGAACTTTAGAATCTTTTCATCATCCTTTGGCATTCTTCGGCTCCTTTTCAAGAAGCTTCACCTCTTCATCTAATAACATATTATATATCTTTTTCAAAGTTTCTGTCTTAACCTTATCAGAAATGGTTATTAACAAAACATTTTCTGCGCCGTTATGCAAAACACCTTTTAATATTCTTTCACTCATACCTGCACCAAGTCTTCCACTATTCCATGCAATATAATCTCACTAGTCAATTCTATTACACCATAGTTATAGTTATCAATGTGAATGTAATCATGCTCAAAAACTTTTTCAGTAAATGGGTTTTCCCCATCCATTCCAAAAATAGAGAGGGTTGAGCCAAGGCAGTCGTGGGCATGTTCCAAAGCATTTAGAATGTTTTTACTTTTACCCGAAGATGAAATTGCCACAAGATAATCACCCTTGTTGAAATGATTAATCTTCATCCATTCAACCAAAGCATTCTCTTGACCATAATCGTTGGTGAGGGCGGTGTGCAAACTATTATTACTTAGCGTAAGGGCTTTCATATTACATCGCTTATTTAGGTCAGTTGATATATGCTCTGCAATAGCGCATGAACCACCGTTACCAATAATAAATACTCTCTTCCCAATTGCTGTTTGACGGTGTTGATACTCATGCCGCCAGACCTTAGTAACTTTTCTTATTGTGTCTCTATCTTCACTACCTTCTATTTTCTGCAATGCAGAAATAATATCTTTATAATAATCGTTTTTCACCAGCTAAGTGTCTCCATATTTAACACAACCCTACTACCATACTTATCAATAATAAATGGCATTTCTTGATAATCTCCCAACGCATCTTTTAGTTTCTTTTTATCTTCAGCCCAGAATAGAAAGAACCCACCGCCTCCAGCGCCTATCACTTTTCCACCACTAGCGCCACCTATTGTTGTAGCAACATCATAAATTCTATCCAATTCTTCATTGCTTATATTACCAGCAAACTTTTTCTTTAATTCCCAATTTTGTCTTAATGCGATCGGGATTGCATCAATATCCTTAAGAACCAAATGCTCTGAAAGCCGTTCTGCTACTTCAACGTTTTCATGCATATTATGAATTATTTCTTGATCACTTATAAGGTTTTCTTCTTGAGTAGCTAATATATCTTTTGATTCTCTTGTTACTCCAGTATAAAATAAATGAAGATTGTCAGATATATCTCTAATTTCTTGATCACAAAAACCAAAACCTTTTACTCTTTTATAATCTCCAGCTTGTACATTACAGCCAAACTCCATCTTATTAAGCCCACCAAAAGCTGCTGCATACTGGTCTTGTATTCCAATAGGTTTTTTACACCTTTCTATCTCTATGTAACACGCTTGCTTCACCAGCGCTTCTTTACTAACATATCGGCCTTCCAAAGTATGCAGAGCCAATAAGAGACCAACAAGAAAAGAGCTACTACTTCCCAATCCAGTGCCCTTTGTAGGTATATCGGCCCAGTTGATAATTTCGACTCCATATTTCACATTCATAAACTTAAGAGTTTCACGAATGAAGTCATGCTGTATATCATCTAAATTATTTACATCTACAACTTCATTATCTGAATACTTAAGATAAACCTTATTGTCAAATCTTTTTCTCACTAACACATAAACATACTTGTTTATCGTGGCAGATATGCATGCAGCTGGGTGCTTCAAGTAATAAGATGCCATATCACTTCCGCCGCCTGCAAAAGTGATTCTTAATGGTGTTTTAGTAATTATAATTTTACTACCCTCCATTTAAAACCTATTTCATCAGACCAAATTCTAACCAATTTAAACCCACCCTCTATTCTTGGCATAATAAGCTCGTTGACGGTCTGCATGATACTTCGCCAACTCTTCCTTCGTTCTGTTTACTTTAGCTTTACCCATTACACTACCAAGGATTATTATCGTCATGCATGTGTGCTACACCATTCTGTTGGGCACCTTGTTCAGTAAAGTTAACGTTTCTACCCAACTCCTTACTCACAAACTTAGCGAACCCTGAATCTGTATAGATATTCCACGGGCCGTCGTGGTGGACTTGAATGAAAGTTTCATCATTCGCTTCTTCATAAATAGTATTGATAGATTTGACTCTAACAGACTTTGGTAACTTGCCTTCATCACTCCATATACTATCACCGGCTAATTTAGCTTTCTTGCCCTTGGGATAGCTCTTCAAAATGTTTTCAATCTTTTTTGTTCTCTTTAAATCCGCGGTATGCTGATCTGGAAACTCAAACTCAAGCTGGTCGGGATTCTTATCCAGTTTTACACCACTAACATCATCATAAGATGCAGCACGGCGATAGATAGTTTTACCACCATCGGGACTTTCATAAATGTAGCCTCTCTTATTAATATCCTTATATGATTCATCAAGCACTATTTCCTTAAACCCCTTGGCTACCCGTGCTGACATATATCCACCCCCATTCTGAATATGCTGAATATGTTGCCTATCTTTATCCGTTATAACTTGATTCTTAATATGCTCAATGTGCTCTCTATCTTTATTGATATCTACTTTCTTCGCGTTAATTCTTTCGCGCATTTCTTTATCAACCCTAACCGTCATTTCTTTTCTCCCATAAACTCTGCACAGTTTTTCTTACACCTTCTTCAAAAGAAATCTTAGGAGCCCATGCCAACTCTTCTTCAGCCTTTGTAATATCAGCTAAAGTAATTTGAGCTTCGTTTGGTTGGTCATCTTTATACTCAATTAATCTTGGTATATTCTCTTTTACTTTTTTACAAGCATCAAATACTTTATGATAAACTTGCAGGATGGAATGATTTTTGCCAAACCCAGCGTTGTAGGTTTCACTGCCATCTCTATTTCCCCTAACAGCCAAAGCTGCCATATGAAAATCAGTTAGGTCATCAATATGTAGAAAATCTCTTCTCTTTGAGCCATCACCATAAATTATAGGAGTTTTATTATCAAAAAGACAAGATGCGAAAGAGCCTACCACCGGAGGTATATCTCTTTCAAGATTCATAGAAGGCCCATATATATTGGTGTATCTAAACAGGGTAGTGCCTATATCGTTTGTTTTACCAAAACTTCTTACAAATTGTGATGCTGCCATTTTAGTAATAGCATAATACCCCATTGGAGTGTTTATATTTGGTGCTGTTGTTTCAGCGGTGGGGTAGTTTTCTTCACCTGTTATACTATCATATAAAGCTGACGTATCGGAGAAGAAAAAGTGTCTCGCTCCAAGCTTCTTGGCTTGTTTTAGAATATTTAGTGTGCCTTTGATATTTACATCTATCGCTTCATCGGTGTAGTCACGGCAAAAGTACAATTCGCCCCGGGCCGCAAGGTGCCAGACGGAATCAACATTTGTATGTATATTATCACAACACCACTTATTACAAATATTGACGTTTCTAAAATGAAATTTAGGGTGGTCAATAAAGTCACTCATATTTTCCATAAAGCCACAATCAAAATTATCCAAGCCAAAAACTTCGTGCCCCTCTTTGAGAAGCCTACGAGCCAAATGACT
>Ga0208299_1000835_pt1 | contig 25601 bp, 11 predicted proteins | sample 15_taG_FD_184089 | JGI IMG/M metagenome (GOLD analysis project Ga0208299, IMG submission 184089) | Marine viral communities from the Subarctic Pacific Ocean - 15_ETSP_OMZ_AT15312 metaG (SPAdes) (version 2) | ecosystem: Environmental > Aquatic > Marine > Oceanic | place: Pacific Ocean | collected...
AATCTATTTATTCGACTTCTGAAACCGCCAGATTTAGAGTTTACACGAGAGTTAAAGGTTGGAATCCGACAATTTATAGTGTTGCGTCAGCGACAGCAGAAAACACAGAAATAGAAAGTGGATCTTATAAGGTGCTCAGGGTTGTTGACGAACTCGATGTTATCCCTTACGGAACTGGTAGCGATCTACACACAGCGATGAGTTACGATCTGTCGGGTAATTATTTTGATCTTGACATGTCAATGCTACAAGCGGACTATATGTATGGAATTAAATTTACTTATTATAACAATTCAATAGGAGATTGGGTTGAACAACCAGAAATATTCAAGTTTAGGGTTGAAAAATGAGTACTAAGAATCTTTTTGATAAAGGGAAATCTTACAAGATTCTCCCGGCGGTTGATCCTAATACTTTGGGGCTAGACGCGGAATCATCAAGAAATATCGAAGCCAAGTCCTTAGAAAAAAATCGCTTTGTTCCAAATGTTGATTTCTCTAGCGCATCAAATTTTGTTCGGTACGGGTCAGCAAAAAAATATTATACAACCGCGTTTGACCGGATCACAAATGAGTATCCCTATGACGGGTCTAGAGCTGAAAAACAAGAATTTTTTAATAGTTCTTCTTACTTGGATTTACATATTTTTGATAATGAATATCCAACTACAACTGGTTATGTAACTATATCTTCGGATCAATGGGGTAGCTCCACAATTATCGGCACTAGCGCAGGCACGGCAGATGCGTGGGGAGTGACAAATGATCTTGAATATATCCACATAATAGGTGGTCCGCATACAGCGTCTGGAGGTATGTTAGGAAAAACAATACATTCTAAATTTAGTGGATCTAACATATACGATGCAAACGTATATGATACAGAAGGCGCTCTTTCTCTGGGCAAGCAAGGAACTAGAGAGTCAAATTTAAAATTTGATTTATCCAATGGGGTAACAACAGAATTTTGGCTGAACAAGGGAACATGGTTAGGCTCTGCTTTAAGCGATAAAGAAGTTATATTTGATTTGTGGAACGGTGAAGCTTCTTCTAGTGCGGGGTACGGTAGACTATTAATTTATTTAACCGGTAGTTCTGACGGGCAGGATCCAATAAGGGCTCATTTAGCTTCTGGGTCGAGTGTCTGGGATATTTCTTACGGCGGCTCAACAGTTTTAACATCTTCTTTAACGAGTAACTGGAAGCATGTAGCTCTGACATTTGCTTCAAGCTCCACTCAATTAGAATCTAATTTTTATTATGGTGGCAATCTACAAGAATCTAAGACTAATACTTCTTTAGCCTCTTTCGGAGAGATCACCGGGAGCCTCAGCGCTTACATCGGCGGGCTGCGGACTACTCCTTCTGGAAACGTATACACAGGAGTGTCGACGGTTATTGGTGCTGGCAAATTGTCTGCTTCCTTAGATGAATTTCGATACTGGAAGGTTACGAGAACACATGAAGAAGTGGCAAAGAATTACTTTAGACACGTAGACGGCGGCGCCAATACAGATATCTCTAATACTGAACTTGGCGTTTATTACAAATTCAACGAAGGTATTACCACAGACACCGCTACAGACGCAACGATTTTAGATTACTCTGGACGCGTTAGCAATGGCAACTGGGTTGGGTATCCAGGTAGTACGGCTAGAAATACTGGTTCTGCTATAGTTTCTTCTAGCGCGGCTCCATTTGAAGTTGAAGACCCTATTGTATACGCTTCCCATTCTTCTGTTTCTGGTAGAAGAACAACATTAATTAACAGTGGCTCTGCTTATGACTACCAAAATAATTCTTCTATTTATTATTCGCTGCCAACTTGGGTTATTGAGGAAGATGATGGAGGCGGCGAAGTTTTAAACCTCACACAAATTATGGCTAGCTATTTTGACACCCTACATTCTCAAATAGCAGAAGTACCAAAGCTTAAAAATATTACATATACTAGCTCAAGTTACAAGCCATACTCGTTTTCGAATAGGGCATTAGAGTCTGTTGGTCTGTTTGCACCGGAAATTTTTGTCGATGCTTCTATCCTCGAACAGATGAAGCAACAGAGCGAGACAGAATTTTACGAAAAAGATTTGGTAGAAGTGAAGAATCTTATATACCAAAATATTTATAATAACTTAGTTTATATTTATAAGTCCAAGGGAACCGAAAAGTCTTTTAGAAATTTAATCCGCTGTTATGGAGTCGACGACGAATTAATAAAAATTAATTTATATGGTAATAATTTAGTTTACAAGATAAGGGATAACTTTAGATCAAGCGTTACAAAGAAAAAGTATATTGATTTCAATCATCCAGAGAGGTTCGGTGGGACAGTAACCCATCAAACTTCCAGTGCCAACACCAATACCTTGGATGTTACTTATGTAACGGGAGCCTTTGGAACTCAAAATTATTTATCAAGAACAGCCGAAATCGAAGTCATATTCCCAAAAAAGTTTAAAGAAAATGATGATAACTTTTTTGCAACAGACTTTCTGTCATCGTCTATTTTTGGGCAGCATGCACCCAAAACATCGGCAGATTTACAAGATTTTGTTTGGAATACTACGACTTATGATAAAGGATTCCAATTATATGCGGTAAGGCCGGTTGTAGGGTCTGACGATGCTTATTTCCTTTTAACGAATCGCGGTGGCAACTATACTTTAACGAGTAGTATCTACCAAAATGTTTATAATGATTCAAAATGGAATCTTGCTGTTAAGACATACACTTCTAAGAAAGACCAGCTAGATTTAATAACTGGATCTGCTGGTTATGATGTCATCATAGAACTTTATGGGTGTAACCTGGAGCTGGGTGTTGTAAAAAATGAATTTTCTGCGTCCACCTCTTTCGCAACGTCAGCCACAGTGAACAGGCATCTTATATCTCCTAGAAGATATTATGTTGGCGCACACAGAACTAATTTCACTGGCTCTTTGTTAGAAAGTTCTGACTTGAAGATCTCTTCTTTAAGACACTGGGAAGCCTTCCTCAGCAACCAAGAAATAGTGGCTCACGCGAAAGATTCACAGAATTATGGTGTTCTTCGACCAGGGGAGAGTAATCATCTTTACCCGACTACCATTAACAACGTAAACATACCTAAGATTGAGACTCTAGCGTTACACTGGAATTTTGATGATGTTACCGGGTCTGATTCCAATGGAGAGTTTCTGGTAAATGATTTTTCTTCCGGCTCCATTGGAAAAAGGACAAGATATCCAGGAACCTTTGGGGAGATAGTTGGAAACCAGTATACAGGACGTGGCTTCTCTTTCCCCGTTAGCTCAGCAACTCCAGTTTCTGTAGAATACGTACAGGATGCAAGGCAAATTCCTCCCGAAGTTGTTACAAGTTATGATATGGTTAATATCGTAGGGTTTGATGATGAATCTTTTATTAGGGGCAGCAGAACTATAAATCATTTTTTTGCAGTTGAAAAAAGCATGTATCAAAACATATCAGAAGAAATGCTTAATATGTTTGGTACAATTGTAGGATTTAATAATTTGATTGGAGAACCAGTTAACAGATATCGTCAAGAATATAAAGATTTATCTAAACTGCGTAATCTTTTCTATGAGAATGTAGAAAACGTTCCAGATTTGGATAAGTACGTTGAGTTCTACAGATGGATTGACTCTTCACTATCTATTATATTAAGGCAGTTAATCCCGGCCTCGGCTAATACATCTGAAGATGTCCGAACCGTGATTGAGAGTCACGTATTAGAAAGAAATAAATATCATAATAAGCTGCCCAGCCTTGAAGTTAAGTATAAAGAAACTATTGGTGGGATAGAAGCCGCCGCTTCGTTGCCAATGGCGATGGGATACACAGCAGAATATTCTGAGGGGGGAGACCCAATAACTTCTGGGCTGGCTGGTTGGAGGTATGCACATGCTCCACTGCCAAGTTCACCGCTTAATCAGGCAGATAACGTAATTTGGTGGGACATAGCCGAGCAGAGCCGCACCGAGTTGTCTCAAACCACGCCTGGTTCAAACAAAACTAGAAGCGGCATAATAAGGTCTAAGAGGGAAACTAGACGCAGGTCTAAAGCTAAGCCATACAGATTCGTCGCAGACGTAGACTTAGAAGATGATGTGACAACTAGGAGAACAGGGAGAACTAGCCTGTATGGGGGGGTAAACGCCCCACATAATAAGAAAACAAATGCTTATAAAGATGTTGCTGGGTTTGGAACAACCAATGGATTTGTGTTTGATAATATCAAAAATATAGTGAATGTTAATGATGTTGTCCACCCTATGCACAAAAAATATCAAGCTTTCGAAGAGACAAACAATGATTTAAAGGGAGAGGTATATGCTCCATTTAGAATCTTAAGCGGGTCGGCTACCGGCTATAACTCTAGCTTTTCTAATTTTCAAGTTGTAAACCTGCACCACGACACCTACCTTAGAGGTGGAGAGTCTCTCTTGCAGTCCCCATTCACGGAGAAGTTTGTTGGTGGGATGGCCTCTAGGCACCTTGCCATGAACACTGGATCTGACGATATTACTAATCGTGCCGAATCTTGGAAATTAACGACGACTTCAACTTCTCTGACCTTTGCCCACCCAGATACAGCAAACCCTCGTGATACATTTAGTAGAAATGTGAAAGCGAAGAGACCTATAAATATTGAAAACTTAAAGATTACCGGGAGCACTGCACTAGGCAATTACGCAAATATACGAGAAGTAGTGTTGGTTGCCGGCAGAGAGGGGAATAATAGCCAGTTCGTAAGAAATGAAGGAGTGCCTATAAGCCACGTAACCTCGACAGAGGTGGATAGTATTGTCGATCACACAATAACAGAATTCTCTAGTTCGAAACATATTATATCTGACAGATTTTCGGCTCCCGGAGGATTTGAAACTTCACGCGGCAGTCTTGACGCAGAAACGGGTCAGTATAGCGTGTATAACGCTTTGCCATATCGAAACCTTTTGGCTAGAAACCCGCTTAGAACCATGCTCTCGGCCTCTACTTCACAATTTGGTTTTAGGCCTGGTGTGACAGCTACTGCCGCAGATTATTCAGGAGTTGCTAACTTCCACAAAGTTAATAGAAACACTCTCAATAGAATTAAATATAATAATGCTTATACCGGCGATTTAGGCACGGTCGCGACAGCTTCTATTAAAAACAACGCGTTTGTTTCAACGGCCATACCACAAAGCGATCTTCAATATTCTTGGGTTACCTCTTCTTACGAATCGACAGAAACGGGGGGTACGCGTATAAGCGGTAGAACTATGTTGGGTCACGCTCCAAGAAACTTTGAAGTCTCCGCTTCTACTGGTTATGTAAATGCAATTACATTTGTTAGTGAAAGCCATGTTGCTGGTAACATGGCAAAGGATTTTGTTGGGCTTAACACGTTAATTGTCGAGCCCGTAAGCTCGTCTGAGCAGACTCTTGGTTACCCACTAACGAACGGGATTGGTAGTTATACAACGACAGACTACGGCTCTGTAGCAGACGCGGATGGTTTATCTGCCCTGCTATCTCATAGGGGGGATACGTTTGGATTCAATACCTGGAAACAGATAAGAACCGGCGATCATCCTGTGGCGAGAGACATACGAGAAAACCACATAGTCTCTGTAGAAATAGGGGACAGACAAGGATTTACTTCGGAGGGCAGAGTACTTCCTGTTCAGAGGTATGGGGATTTTACAAGATATAGAGAATCACCGATAATAACAAAGTATAAGCCCCTCTCCCAGAAGCTTTTCCGACGAACACCGGACGGGACCTTGTTCGATCCCCGGATTATAGGTTCTACTTATGGAAATAATATTTCTTATTTTTCTAATTTAAATTTAAACACTCTATACGCACACGAGCCCGAAATTCAAATTTATAATAGAGTTAGGGGGATTTATACTGAAGAAACCGTAACAGAAACGAATAGGTTTGGAGGGCTGATTTACGGGGAAACAGTTTATCCGGCAGAGAAAAATGTATTTGATAATAGGATTAGAGAAAGAAAGGGCTATACCATAAATTATTGGAACTCGGTTAGAAGTACTCGAACTGATAACAAGGCGGATAAAGTTAGCTTTGGTGGGAGGAGTCTATACAGCATATGGGCGCTAGACGCACCAGCTTCCTTTTCTTCAATGGCCATACCTAACGCGACCAACGAGACAACCGACCCCCCAGGCGAATTGCAGAATAAGAAAACACAGGTTCATAATGGCACCAAATCTGCGATTACAGCATCCGCTTTGTACAGTCTTCCTCATATGTTAGCCACCACAGCGTCCTTCGCGGCCCCTTCGGGAATGGTTATCCCGGAAACAGCATCTGCTGCTAGTACTGGGGCTAACGTTTTCGGCTATGCTAATGTTGGGGCTGGTGCTGCTTTGTGGGAATCTGGCAAATTGGCTGGCTTTGTTACGCCGATCACGGCCAATTTTATAACTGGCGCTGCTGAGCGGCAAGTTCCAGCTTATGATAATTACGCAGATTATGCATATGAATTAAGGTTACAAGCCAAAGACTATTCTATTATACCAGAATTTAGAATTAGTGACCATATGGATTATTATATAAAGCATAAGAGTGGTAACTTTTTAGCTACAAATACGGGATCATTTGATATATTTGGGGCCACGAGTTCAGCAGATTACCCCACTGATAGTGGGCAAGATCAATTTTATAATGTTTACACAAATTCTGACTTTTTAAAATATTTTGAAGTTATCAAAAGTGATCATCTGGGTCTAGCGAATGAACATTCTATTACGTTAAAATGCAAAGGATTAATGAAATTCTTACCTTATAATGGATTTTATCCTGCTGAAAGAACTTTACAAATGGCTAAGCAATTTTCTGCATCCTACGCTTCACAAGTAAATTACACGGGAGCTGATTCCACTTATGAAAACGCCAAGATACGACCCTTCTTGGAACCCATGTTCGCACCAGGAATTACATATAATTCGATTAAATCCGGGATTGGTGTCCCATACCCAGTACTTACAGCGAGCTACGATGTTCAGAGATTGGGTGATTATTACGCAATTAGTTCTAGCAATAATGGAAGTACGTTTAGAATGATTGATTTTGAAGCAGTCATGAACCCAGAAAAGTATCTTACTAATGTTCCTCTAGTGGATATGCAACCACATCCGAGTGCTTCTCTTAATTTAACAGCGTCTTGGAATGGGCACGGTGATCCGCTTTATAGCATGATGGCAAGCAACTTTTACGGCGAAGTCCCGGAGTTCTTTTTACCCCAGGGAAATATGACAACAATAGTTTCTAAGCCAGAAAGCGACGGTGGGTTTGGGAATGCATACAAAGACGCGGTTTATGGTATGAGGATTAAAATGTATAGAAGCTTGAATAACGCTAGAACTTTCCCGACTGGTTACCCGATACCACAAGATAATCCATTAGATTCTGATTTGCAAGAGGACTTCACGATGTATAGTAGGCCAACGGGGTTCTTCCATGCTGTGAGTGGCAGGAACACAATGACCAATGCACAGTTCGAGGATACAACCTATGGTAATAGAGTGCTGGATAGTTATAATGGATATAACTGGGTTGCTACTCCGCCTTATTACCATGGAGAAGCTTGGGTTGATATTTTGTTCACAGCAGCAGCAACTAAGAAATATAAATTAGCTGAGATAATGGGTGGGGTTGTTTCAACTTACGAGTTAAGATTTGACAATGACACCGCAGCCATAGGAAATGACGCTGGATACTACCACAATACTGTCATTAGAGATAATATATTAAACCTGGCGGATTGTCTTATTTTAGATGGCACAGCAAAAGTAAAATCAGTTACATATGCCCCAGGTGGTGAGCCAATAGTCATCTTAGACGATCCTGATGCGGGTCATAATTCTCTTGTTATTCAACCGAAGTGGGAAACTCCTCATTTTAACTTCAATGATAACCCGGCATTGGCCCGTCCTCTCACCTCTGGCTTGCTAACTATCCCAACGAATGGGTCGGAGTCAGTCCCAAGAGGAATGTGGCATCAATATGGAATTCCACATGGGCAAGTGGACGGGATATATTTGGAAGTAACTGACATTCCTGAAGATTGGCTAAGAAACCATCCTATGGTGGATGCCGATAACTACAATAATGGAGATGTAGACTCCCTTGCAGATTTACTGGGGATAGACCCTGGAAAACGCAGGCTTGGGGAAACAAGACCCGCCAAAATTGTTAGCGAGGCGGTCGTCGCAATTCCGTATACTGAAGACGGCTCCCAGAAGAAATTCTTCTCTATAGCGGAATCAACCTACGCTCTTGCAATGTCTGCGAGTCCAGATAAGAGTAGCTCGATTTACCAAATGATTCAAAAATTAAAAAATTATATTCTTCCTCCGAAGATGGACTTTATAACAAATCCAGAAATAAGTCCTTTCGCAATGTATGTTTTTGAGTTTGAACATACATTTGATAAAGATGACCTAAATTATATCTGGCAGAATCTACCTCCAAAGTCCATCACCAAGGTGAAGGAGAAGGAAGCTACAATTTCTCATAAACTACTCTCGGATGAATTGCTCGGCGTTGACGGACTCCCCACTAAGCTTCGATGGATGGTATTTAAGATTAAGAGAAAGGCTATAAAAAATTATTATTCTAAAACTGCTTCAAGATCCGGTGGTGGGCTAGAGGACGACAAGTATAAATTCGAGTTTGAAATAGCAGGAAGAAAAACAGAGCTAGATTATAGTTATAACTGGCCCTATGACTTCTTCTCTCTAGTGGAGATGGTTAAGATAGACGCAGAAATTGAGTTCAGGAAAGAAGAACTATGAAGTTTATGGACAAAAAAGAGCAAGTCTTAGATATCCAACTCACTCCTTACGGAGAATATCTGCTTTCTCAAGGAACATTTAAGCCAGAATACTATGCATTCTATGATGATAACGTTCTCTATGAGTCGCAGTACGCAGGACACACAGAAGTTCAAAACAGCATAGAGCCAAGAGTGCAAGAGGACACTCCCCAATTGGAAACACAGACTGTTTTTTCTAGTCGAGATCTTTATATTGACAAGAGCCTTACTAGAATAGTCGACGTGGGAGCAGACCCGTTTGGGGTCCGAACTGAACTCGATGCTGTTGGGGCGGACATGGGTGGCAAAGCAGGTGATCTCGTGACCGGAGCAGCACCAGTGGATGCTTCGACTATCGTACATTATGCTGAGATAGCCCAATCAGCTCCTGACATAACAGATACATATTTTGATCGTTATAACTATTCATTGCGGCACTTACTTGGGACATCCGACAGAATGAAAACCGACGCTCCCGCGTGGTCAGTTTCTTTTCTAAAAAATGAGATATCCAGCTCGTCTTCGGCTTTAACCGGAGCCAACACACCAGTGCTAAATATTCCACAAATCAATTCTACCATAGAATATAAGATTTCGTCAGTAGGGAGTGTTTCACAAATAACAGATACCGAATTGGCAATAGAATTTGAGGGCGGTCAATTTTTAGATATTAAGCCAGATTATATATTGGCGCAGATAATAGAGAAAAATTCAGAATTTGTAAAAGAAAACTTTAATATTGAAGTATTCGAAGTTACTGAAAAGACTTTTGAAAAGAATAGCTTGAGCGAAACTATTACAACTCTAAGACCATTAAAGTTTAGAAAGCCGATAAAACTTGTCCAAGACGGAATACTACTTGATCTGAAAGAAATTCCTGTGTCTAGCGAGCCGATAACAAAAGATTATGTAGAATATTATTTTGACATTAAAGTCGATGATAGAATCGATAGGCAAATAATATGTTCTTCGATAAGCGAACTAGAATCTAGAAGCTTGTATGTAGATACAGAAATTATATGCGAGGACATAAAAAATGTTACTCTTGCAGATATTTATAGCACAGATGCTTCAGCACCGCCCTGCCCAGATCCTGTCGATGGCCTTGACTGCCCAGATCCTCCCGGTTCTATATTTATACCTACAATTAGTAATAGTGGGGGTTCGTAGTAATGGCTGCTAATCTAGAAACTATTAGAAGTTATGTTGGCACTGGCCTTCCTTACGTATTTATCGATAGAATTATTATACAAGACGGCAATATGCGCTTTGAAGACGTTGCCGCCCGCTCAAATGAACTTAATTTTATTAAAAACAAGTTTGGAGTGAATAAGTTTGTTTTGGAGGTTGGGGAAGAGGATGAAAAACATTTTTCAAATACAAATATTTATTCTGTTGACTTAGATATTAGTGTAAAAGACTTTTTTATGAGAAACTCCTGGTTTGGAAAAGTGTCTGATTTGAATATAAAAATCATTCAAAGCACTCATCCATTTATAACAAAACTTTTTAAAAGTGGAACGGTTACCGATATAGGACAAATAGAACAAAAGTTTAAATTATTCGTTAGTCAGCAGATTCTTCCAATACCCAAGCAAGAGTTATCGCACTATAAGCAGAGAGAGATGACCGATATTGGGGATACTCTCTGTAAGATTCCAACCCAAGCAAGATTTATAGCAAATTCTCAACATTTAACCTACTTTGCTTTTGTTTTTCAAGAGGACACGGAACTAGAAGGAGCTAAAACAATACAGAGAGTTTTCGAAAGTGGAAGAAAAAAAGAAACTGCAACTTGTTTTTATATGCCAAATGGCGAAATATGGAGCGGGCCAGTCCATCATCTTTCAGAACAAGGGTGGATGGCAGGGGCGACACACTCCTCTAGGCCGCATTCCTCTTTAAAAAGGGTAGAGCATTTCAACACCAAAATCCAAGATTTAAGGGTCTTTGACAAACTCGCAGAAGCACAAGGAAAAATTCTATTAAGCACAGAGAACATAAAAAACAAAAGAATATTTTCTGATCTGTATACGTCAAGGGATAAACACGGGGCAGTGCGTGGTTTATTTGTATTTGATCCTGTGCAAATTTTGCGGTTGGACAGTAAGTATGGAATATTATTTAAACATGTAGATAACGAAAAATTAATGCAAAACTCTTTTTTGCAGAGCATCAATGTTATCCGAGAGAAAATAGAAAAGAAAAATATTTTAGACTATGACTATGAAGATCAGTCGAACAAAGAGGAAATGGTGGCATACGCTTCTAGTAATAATACTGGGAAGTTGGGGAGTAGCCTGCATTATGTAGATGAAAATAAGGATGGCAAACTAGACACCCTCTCTGGTGGAGTAAAAGAAATTTCTTTAGCTGGCATAGGAACGAAGAAATGTTTTTCTTTTTACGATTCGAGAATAAAAGATTTAGAGTCTGGAAAATATACATACCGCGTAGAATTAAGTATAAAGGATCCAACAATAGACTATTTTGAAAAACTGTTGGCAGATCTGCGTTTTGCATTGCGTGAATTAGAAGAATATCATAGTTTAATCAATAGGCCAGTCTTTTACAACAGAAAAACAACAAAGTTTACACGTAAGTTTTTTGATTTTGTTAGATTGAGATATAGTTTGCCCACCCAGTTAGGAGAGAAAAGAAAGTCCGGCTTTCACTCTCCTTGGCGTAAAGCAGCCAGAGCATATCTCAGGGTGTTGGAAGCGCTGTCAGGACCAGTGCCTAAAAGGGTAAGGTCGGATTTGTTTGCTGTGATGGCCCCCTCTTCTGGAACGCTAACAGGAGTAGAATTATTTTTTAAACTAGCAGAAAAAATGTTAGTAAATTTTGGAGTTCCCGCTTATCCATCCGCTAATTCGATAAAGAACACTAGAATTGGGAATACAAGACTATCTACAATAATAAGAATTTCTCATCTTTTCGATTCCGGCTTCGATGCAAGCATTATAAAAAACTATGGATTTAATTATATGGAGAACTTAGTAGAATATAATGCAAGCGGGCTTCCTACAATAAGTAGAAAAATGTTACGAGATAGATTTAAAAAAGAGTCTAAGAGATTCGGGTATAGCATCCCTCGATCGGGAACAAAACCAGAGTTGAAAAAATATTATTCCACCTTGAGTCCGATAGGAATAGATTATTCTGTGGGTTCTATAAATTTAGAAAATGTAAAATCTGTTTCTAGCGAGGGATCTCTTTATTCTGCTCATGCTTCTCTCGTTGGTGTTAAAAAAAATCCTGGAGCACGGTCTTTCAGCGTCCCAGCGGATGAAAAGGGTGAAGGTGTGGGTGGCATTATTATGGGTTATATGGATGCCTTTTTAGGGGAAGGAGCTGGGTTAACGATTAGAGGAGGGAATTTGGAAGCTGGTGGTCAAGATGACAGCATGGTTACAGCAACCGATTATCTGTCTGAAGACGACAAGATTAGAAATAAGCCAGAAAAGAAAGACTCCGAAACTCCTCCAGATTCTGGGCAAACTGAGGAAGATTTAAAGATAATAACAGAAATATTAGCTGATAAAACAAGAAAAAAGCCTGATGATTATGTTCAAACGGACGGCGCATTTGAGCCAAAAAATAAAGTAGAGGAAGATATTTTCTTTAATAGCTTTATAGAATGTGAATATGTAGTAGGGTTTGATAACAACTTAGACCCAATAAAAGAGGATATTCCGGTTGAATCGAAAAAACCATTTTTAATGGTGTCCAACGTCCGAGGAAAGAACTCTTTTGTAGAGCAAGAAGAAGTTTATGATTCTTCTGTTTTGGTTTATGAGGTGCCTCCACAGGAAGAGAAATTAAAACAAAAAACAGAATTTGTGGAAAAGCAGGAGCCACCAGAAGATAGCTCACAAATAATAGAGACACCGCCTCCCGACCCGCCTCCTCCTGAGAATCCTCCTTATGACGATGAGCCTGAGCCCTCCGCAGACGCTCAGGAAGCCGCTGACAGGGGTGCTGAGGAGGAAGCCATAGAGGAGGTGGGTGGTGCGGTGAGAGAGCCCTCTGTGGTCATAAGAGAAGTATCCCCGAGAAGGATGACCCCCACAGTGACTAGACAGCAAGGGTACACTGTTGGAGGAGGAAACCGTGGGTATTAGAAAATACATAAGTTTAAATTCATTCAAAGATACCATCGTTGATAATTTTAGATATATGATGGGACAATATTTTTATGTTGATAACACTGGGCGTCTTTCTTATGGATATGGAGATGGAGAAGAGGAATTCCAAACGCTTAATATACCTCCCGTCGGCGCACTCACTAACGATCCGATTTCTGTTACTTACGATTCTGGTAATCCTTTCGAGGAAAATAAATTATTAAACGTTAAAAGAATACCTGCGCCCTCTGGCGAACCCGCGCATGGTGAACCAGAATGGGAGGCCCCTTATCTCGAATATGGTCTTTGGACCGCCGGGGACATGCCTGGGAATGCTAAAACATTATATTTAAACGTTAGCGCAGATTTTGGTAATTATGAGACACTACAGAAATTTGCTGAGGACATGGGAAATATCTTTAAAAACCCGACGCCACAAGGAGAAGAAGATTATTTTTATGAAGAAAGCTTTGAGTTTGAAAAGCCACAGGTTACCGATGAAAGATTCATAGTAGAAGCTTTTTATAATTTTTTTGATGAAACCTACGAAACATCCATAAGAACTATACCAGAAACATCTTTACCAAATGTCCATGTTCTAGATTTTGTATCTAATTCTTCTTTACGTGGCGAAGTTCTAGATTATGTGTATGACGATATAAAAGAACATGTGCAGCTTAATAATTCAATCGATTACGCTACTTATCTCTCTAGCACGGTTAAAGAATATAAAGATTATTTAATTCAATGGGTGCCGGCTTATTTAGCTCTTGATTCGAGCCAAACTAAAAGTTTAGAAGATAGAGGAAAAAATATTATTATACCGTATATTTCTAGAAAAATAAAAGTTACAGAAAACCCAGGAAGATTTTATCATGAACCGATTTCTGATAGCGTGTCAAAGATGCCATTTGGCATTTCTATAAAGTTTCCAGTAGAAACGTTTTCTACGGTCGAGGGCGGCGGCGGGACAATTTTTGAAGCCCCAGAGTCTTTGGTAGGAAACAGTCCTACAATGTGGGGTGGGGTGATCTATGACTCCCACGGAGGCATCGGAGATTCACTTGGAATTTGGGCTTCTCATCTGGCTTCTTGTATTGACTCAAGTACATTTTTGGGAAACCCCAGTGCCGCTGATCAATATGGATTGGTTGGGTCGGAATATATAGCAAATTTTACGTTTACTGTTAACACTCTCCAGACTACACAACCATTAGCTGATGTTGTACTAAGCTCTTTCGCACAGCAAGCTCCAGGTCTTTATGATGTTAAATATAATTCTGTAATGGCATTTGTTGAAGAATGCCATTTTTTAGGATCGGATGACGAGACAAGATTAGGGCATGGCTTAGAAACCGCTGAGGTTACTTTCAATTTAGACAAAAAAATAATAATCGATGATGTTAACCAGAACGAAAATCAAAATATTCATGACTTATCTGTTGATTATGGGACGGTAGCGAGTTTATTAGACAGTGCAGATCATTATAATTATGGGAACCATGGGAAGAGAATCCATTTTAGTGGCGTGGGTATACCTAGTTCTTTTGGCTCTTACACGATGGATATTCATGAAAATTCGTCAGCAGGCAGAACCTACAAAGAAGCATTTGAAGATTACGCAGATAAAGCCGCCGGGTCTTACAACCAAACAGTATTGTATAGAATCGCTAAGCACAAGGGAGAGGATGCTACAACGGCCCCGATACAAAATATATGGATTCCTGCCACAGATTTTGAAGAAGATATTCATTATATTGATTCACAAGTAAATTATGGTCAAACCTATACATATAAGATATATGCTTATAAATATGTTTTTGGAATGAAATATAAGTATAGACAAGTGACGGCCCCAACCATTGAGGAAATAACAACTGTAGTGGATGCGGGGGAGGATGCTATTGGCTATAAGGTTAAATGGTATGGTGCTTCTAACTTGTTTGAAAATTTTGCAAATGTGTCCGTATGGATTCAGGATCCAGACGCAAGTATCTCCAGTAAGTCTCCCCGCGACCAACTAGAATACTATTTTAGTTATTTTAGCTTGGATGAAGAACCCGCAGGCGGCATCCTGGTTACTAAAGACTCGGGGTTATTAGATGCGGATTACTATGGTACCAGTAACGAAAAGTATTTTTCTGTTGGGACACTAAGAGCAATAATGGAAATAGCGTGGGTGATAAGACCAGCGGCTGGGAAAGTAGAGTCCTGGAGTGATATATGGGATATGTCGTTTGACCCTTCTTGGTTTGACGGTATAGAGGATAGGCCAGGAGCGGGTCTTCATATCGACACAGGGATAAGTGCTAGTGATGGCCATGAAGGTGACGGATCTGATTTGGGGAGGTATAACCCAGCGGATTTTAGTTTGCAGGACTGGATTTATTTATTTTTTGGTTACTCGACTCATAGTGGATATTCTGTAGACACTCGTTCGCAGAAAGTCCCGCCCTCACATCACATCTTATATATCGACGGATTGCACTACACTGGAATTGAGGAGAAAGATAAGGCTCCAGCAGAAGACTATACTGTATATAGTCTTTCATCTCCAGATAATATTTATGGTAATTTAAACCCTGTCCCGCTGGGGGAATATAGTGTAATAGAAACAACAGGTTACGGCGCCAACTATGCCCTAGATATGTACTCCAACCCAAGGATCGTTGAAACCCCCTATCTTACAATAACCACGAGCGTCATGTCTAAGCCTCCGCTTGTCCCAGAGATTGAGATTATACCATATAGAGGGGTTAACGACAGACTATTATTTACGTTTAATGCACCCAACGGGACAATGGAGGAAATACCAATCACAATAACAACTTCAGATGAAGATATGATTGCAAAGCAATATCAAGCTCAAGGAAAAGTTGAGGGAGAAATCTTAGAATTTAAATCTGATGATATTCCGGCTGGCTTCCAAATCTTCCGGCTGGATAAGGCCCCGAATAGCTATCGCGATTTTGATAAAAACCTAAGAGCAACTACTTCAACTTTGTTTTCCGCTCCGGGGGAGAAGCCTGTTAGGGCACACTCTACTACATACGAGGAAAAATTACAGTCCAACATCAAGTATTATTATACTTTTCGGACGGTCGATTTCCACGGAAATGTTTCAAATCCAACAATAATATATGAAGTTGAATTAGTTGATGACGGTGGGGCTGTTTATCTAATTGTAAATACGTATCAAATCCCATTCATAGAAAGTAAGGTTGCTTCCAAACAAATGAAGAAGTTGATACAGATTGTCCCTAAGCTAGAACAGTCTATCGTAGCGCCGTCTGTTGTCGAGGGAGCCACAGATCCAGATGATGTCGGGGATATTAAATTAGGAGCAGAGGACCTTGAAGACTATGTATGGGGCAAGAAATTTAAGATACGTCTCACTTCCAATAAAACTGGTAAGAAGATTGATTTTAATGTGAATTTTAATTTTGTGGATGAGAGAACCGTTCCTGATTTAGAAGCAGAGTAAGAGTAATTCTTAAATTATAGATACTATTTATAAAGTAAACTATTTAATAACTAGAGGAGAGGGATATGGCGTTTTTAGATAACAGTGGGGATATTATACTAGATGCAGTTTTAACTGATTCCGGTAGAAGAAGATTAGCTAGAGGAGACGGCAGCTTCAAAATAGCCAAGTTTGCGCTCGGAGACACAGAAATAAATTATAGACTCTACAATCCTAACCATGCAAGCGGTTCGGCTTACTTCGATTTACAGATTCTCCAATCGCCTGTGTTAGAAGCCTTCACAGATCCTCGCTCTGACATGCATCATAAGTTAATGTCAATTTCTAGAAATGATTTCTTACATCTCCCAATCCTGGAAATTTTTGAAAATTCGGGGGCCTCAAGCGAAAGAGACACCACTACTAATTCTTTCCTGGTTGCTGTGGACAGTGAGACAGAAGAGGCGATCGGGGATTTTAAAGGATTAATATATGGTGAGACTACTGATAGTGCTTCGAGTAGTAAAATAATAATCGATCAGGGCACAGATACAAACGGCAGTCCCGGCCCAACGGTTGATTTATCTCCTTCTCTTAGAGAAACACAGTATCAAGTAGAAATTGATAATCGCTTTGGATCAATTTATAATGCTGCTGGGACACGTCTGCAAAGTCCATCTTTTGTTAGTGAAGCCCAGGTGGCAACATATTATTTTTCTCTTCGGGGCAATCGAATGGTTCAAAAGATAACTGAAGTCGGCGCCGCTGATTCTTCTATAAATGGCCCTCGCGGATCGCGACTAATGATGAAAATTGGTGCTTCATTGAGATTAAATGGCTCAACAGGATTATTTACAAGACTTGGTGGAACGTCTACGGTAAACAGCATTTCTGTTTACCACATAGATTCCACGGTAAGAGTGACTGGTGTTACGACTGGCTACAGCATAGACATCCCAGTAAGATTTATTAAAAAGGTATAGGAAGGTAAAAAATGTCAACAACGTTTAAAAGCTTAAGAGGCGATGATGCCACAACAACGAGGACGCTCCTCCATGAATCTATTCCGATTACCGGATCTATCCTATCTGGTACCTATGGGGGCGATACAGTAGCTCTGGGGTCCGAGCCCCATATCAAAACTTATTCTCATGGGATGTTTGAAAGTGTTTTCGACTATCCTTATCTAAGCTCGTCTGCTAACCACATTTTTGATATCACTGCGGGTTATGCCTCTACTTCTGCTTTGTCTGGAGCAAGCAACACCCAGAACACAAAGAAAATTAATATCTATAACCAGATGGCTCAGGTTCTTATGGGTTTTGATGAAACAGGGTCGGTTCGCATTTTTGATGAAGATGGAGATATATCCGGAGGCGGAACAAAACTAAAAGAGTGTTATTTTGTCAACTTCTCAAGACTATTGACCAAAGACGAAATTAAGAAGGGCACTTTTGAGATGGAACTTATGACAACCGATGGGTTCTCGGAGGCTACTGGGGTTGGCTCGCTAGAGAGGATAAAAATTACTGATTTTTCTGGCTCTGACGGCTATTTTGTAAATTCCCCCGCAGGTGAATATGGTGTTCTTTTCGCGACAGCCTCCAACGGAGCGACTGTCCTCGCAGCAAATCAATATTATAAAGTTGGTCTCTTATTCTACCAAGCGGGCGTTGCTGTTATTAGCGGATCTGTCTTTTCTGATTCCGACGACGGCGGGATTCTACACACTGGGAAGGGTACTGTAACATTTAGCCCTGCTGGCGCTAGTGTCACTGGGTTTAACACAATTACTAGTTCTACAAATAATGTTATGGCTGATAACTTAAGAAATAGATTGTACAACATACAGTTTAATAATACCACAGAACTTAACTCAACAATTTACTTCTGTAGAGTCAACAACAATGAATTTAATTATAGTGCTAACCCAACTTATCTGTCTACGTCGGCGGATGGTCCAAGCGCCATTGTCGTCAAAGACGGGGATGCGGTTCGCGATCCCCATTCTTATATCACAACTGTTGGTCTCTATTCCGCTGACAATGAATTGCTAGCGGTTGCCAAGGTATCAGAGCCCCTTAAGAAGGACCCGTCAAACGAGCTAACACTGAGAGTCCGCTTAGATTACTAGGAGGGCTTTATGGCTTTTTATAAATTCTCAAACAATGATTTATTTGTTAACAGAATAGAAACCCACCCGTCTTGTAGGTTTGACATCTACAATTCTCAAATATTCTATAACAACAGACCAGAGCTGCCTGGAGCCTTCGTCGCTAATGTTCCTAGCGTTCCTGTTGGGCATATCAATTTATATGAAATGAATGTAGACAGAATTGCCGCTGGGGTAGGTCTTGTATATCCTTTTCTCACCAGAGATAGTTCTCTTACAACGTTTAAAACAATTTCTACAAGCGAACTATACTCTACAGATTACGGAGATGTTATGTCTGCTGTTAGTGGTGCAGAATATCCTCTGTCAGCCTCCATAACAAGAGAGTTTTTTGACAATGATCATTCCGCGAGTATGGCTTCTTCCAACGAGTCTGTGATATATCAAGATGAGGTTGACCATGACGGCAAACTCGCAGGAGGAGGGTCAGTAACTGGAGACGGCCTTCCAGACTATACGACTACTGATGATTTTACATTTGGAGGGATGGGCGGAACTAGCAGTCTCGGCAGATATAATAGACTTAAAACTTTATTAACATCTTCTCACATAAATGCTCTTAAAAACATAATTAATTATTACTCTGTAATGAGCCCTCATTATAAATATTCTGCTTCATTCGCAGATGGTTATAGTAGAGATTTGGATGTGGTACCAGTAAACCTTATAAGTATTCCAAGTATCTTCTATGGCGCTGATATTGAGAGAGGAACTATTAATTTAAAATATTACTTAACCGGCACTCTTATCGGAGAGATAAAAGACGAAAATAAGAATGGTGAGCTAATACAAGTTGGACCATCAGGAAGCACCGGCTCGGGAAGTATAGCAGGTATAGCTCTTTATAACCAAGGTTTTGTTATTCTCACAGGAAGTTGGGATCTACAAACAACAGGCCCTTCTGACGATGGCAAGGTAGACTATAAAAACGATGGAACACCGCTTACTTCATCCTGGTTATACTTTGGTGTTGGGGCTAATGATGGGATCCCAACCGACGGAGAGGGAGCCAACACAAGAGCTTCTGCTAGCTATGCTATGGCGTTCTCTGGCTCTCATACCGTACCAGTAATAACCATGCTAGCCCACGCACCAAAGGGACAACTTAACTTTTCAAATAATCCAACTTATCTCACATATAGTGCCACCGCAGGCGACTATAGCCCAGCTACTAGTTCGATAGGTTACAGCGAAGCTGAATTAGCAACAACAAATATTGTTAGTTCATCGTTTCAAAACCCAACGGCTAGCTTTGCAAAAGAAACTTATATTTCTAAGATTGGTCTCTATGATAAAAATAGAAATTTAATTGGCGTGACAACTGTTGCCAAACCGGTTAAGAAGACTGAGGACAGAGAGTTTACTTTTAAGTTAAAGCTAGATATTTAAAAGGTAAACTCACTTTCTTCCGCTTTTTATAGGACATTATATGATATTAGGATTAGACGTTAGTACTTCAATTATAGGATACACTCTTTTAGACGAAGAAGCTAACATAATAAAATGTGATGCGTGGGATTTAAGAAACAAACGTTATTATCCAGACCTCTATAGCAAAGCATCGTTTGTTAAGGAAGAGCTAAAAGATATAAAAACTTATTTTTCAATAGAACATGTTTACATAGAAGAACCATTTGTGTTCTTTAAATCGGGAGGCTCAACAGGAAAGACAATGGCAAAGCTACAAGCATTCAATGGAATAGTATCGTGGATATGTCATGACATCTTTGGTTTCAGTCCAAAGCATATTTCTCCTGCCCAAGCTAGGAAGCTAAATGGTATAAAAGTTTCAAGAGGTCAAAAGGCAAAAGAAGTTGTTTTAGACTATTTACTGGAGAATGAAGAGTCTTTTACTATCGAATATACTAATAGGGGAAACCCTAAGCCCGTTTCATACGATAGAGCAGACAGTTTTATTATAGCTAAAGCCTGCTATCATTTAATCGGAGAAAGTCATAATGAGCCTAAGACTGACGGAAAGTGAATTACAGAAAATTATCTTTGAAGAAACTAAGATTGTTTTAAACGAAAAAGCAGCCCCGACCGCAGCCCAGACCGCAGCCCAGACGGCGCGGACTCCAGAAGAAGTGCGGGAGACAAACGTCAAGAGAGTAAAGAAGGTAGTAGATGTACTTCTTAGTAAGGTTCTCGATGACGCGATGAGAAACCCATTTGGTTTTGATGTTGGCGAAAAAGACGAAGATGTAATGGCCGCACTTCGACGTAAGCACAGCCTCCAGCCCGGCGATGAGAGTAAAAGAACCCGCAATGTATTCGAGACTGAGTTGAGACAAGCCACAAGTATACAAGAGGCGGAGAAGGTTATAGAGTGGGTGAGGGCCCAGGTTGGTAGGCTGTTGTACGACCTTGCTAAACAAAATGAAATAACCTCCGAGCAGGCTACTAAGTATGGTAAAGAAATTAGTAGGGGGTTGAGCCTAACCAGTGAACCAGTGAAAAGTTATTTAAAGAATGTAAGCTATCAAGCCACAGGAGTAAGAACTGATGCTCCTCCTGCTGCCGAGGAGCCCGCAGCCGAGGAGCCCGCAGCCGAGGAGCCCGCAGCCGAGGAGCCCGCAGCAACGACCCCGACAAGCACTTTATATTACAGGGGAACCCCGGTAGACGAAGTGAGAAAACTACAGAAATCTCTGAAAAATATGGCTACCAGGAAAGGGAAGAGGATTAATCTTGGGACGTCCGGCCCAAGAAAGGACGGAGTTGATGGTTATTTTGGTAGAAAAACCGCAGCAGCTTGGACTAGTCTCCTGGGAGAAGAGCCGCCTAAAACTTTTAAGGAGGCGCAGCTCGCTCTCTCGCAGCGTACACCGGTTGTCCGGCAAGGCCCCACTTCAGGCGCTGCCGCACCAGCCAGCCCAGAAGTTAAAAGGGATCCAGGAACGCAAGGACAACATAAAAAGGAAATCGAGGCAATTGAGGCAATGGGCAGACAGTTAAAGGACGTAGTCTCAAAGTATAAAGCAACTAAAAATCGAGGTGAGAAATCACAATATGCAGTGGCTGCTAACGGATATTTTAAAAAAATAATACAATCTATTGAAGTATATCAAAGACGTACTGGAGACAAAAAAAGATTTGCAAGAGCACTCTCTACGTATAGAGAAAAAGGTTATTTAAACCAACTGCTGAGGGGGAGGGTGAGTGAATCCCGACTACACCAGATCATCAGAGAAGAAACCCTTAATGTATTAAAAAAAAAACAAGGTCTAAATGAAGTTATTGGCTCCGCCCCTGCCGCAGCCCCTGCGGCAGCTACTGCCACCGGTACTGTTGTCGGTACGGCTGGCGGCGCTGCTGGCGGCGTTGGGTTGTTCGCAGCGATTAAAAAACTCGTAGGATTTTACATAAAACAAATTCTTGGCAGAGGGTTCGGCCCGTTAATAGCAGTGCATGCAGACTTCAAGAAAATATGGTGGGATGGATATGATTTTGGAAAGACGCCATATATATTTGATGGTGAACTAGGAAAAGCTAGAGGGCTTTTCACTGAGCTAGGAAAAGCATATGACGCCTATATGAATAGGTATATCAGTCAGATACAGTCATATGATGATGAAGACGCACATAATCTCCCATCTTTTGTGTTTGATATGGCCACTGGAGGGATATATAGTTGGATTTCTGGCACTGGTGACACATTTGGATATTTAGTAGCCAGTTTGAACGAAGCTGGTTGGGGCCAAACAGTTTCTAAAAAGATTATGGAAAGAAGAGAACAAAGGGTAAAAGAAGTTAACAAAATAATTTTTGATTACCAGCCGATTAAATATGTTGGAGCGGAGAGCTATCCATCAGATCAATTAAGGCAAACTCTTGTAAAAGATTTGGACAGAATGTTAAAAGAAGAATATGGAATGGCTGAAAATACCAGCGTAACGATGCCATTTGGAAGTGCAAGAGAGGCCAAGGCAGCACTAATGCCAAACCTAGAAACATTAATCCAAACGCACATTCAACTTTGGAATGGGTTGACAAACAGAACAGAAGAAGGTGAGCCAACTGAAACTACAGATATTGCTGACAAGGGAGGGCAAGAAGTTCCACGAGAAAGAAGGCAGCAAGTGGCCAAAAAGGCTGCTGAGGTTGTAGCGGTTACACGGGAGAAAGTGGCAAATATTAAATCCGAAATTAGAGAGAGGTTAGGTGAATTATTACCGCGAGAGGCACGGGAAGATAGTGAACTTTGGTATAACTGGCTTGCTGGTTTCATTAAAACAGAGCAAGATTTAGAAATGCTTGGACCTGTTCTCGGAAAGTGGTTTGGCGAAGAACGTGAAAGAATCCTAGAAGAAGGAAAATTTATACTTCCTGAGAAGGGACGATCTTATAAAAATCTTATGAATTTTATAAAAAATAACGCTGGCTATGTTATTGGAGATCCCCGCAGGGATCTATCCTCTCTTGAAAGACTGTTGGACTTGATGGATGGCGAAAGAAGGGATCGTAGAAAAGCTAAAAAACAGGTCAAGAATCTTGAGAGAGCCGCCAAACAAAAAGATAAGATAGGAGGGAAAGTCGACAAGGCTGTTGGAGCAGGCAAGGAAAAGAAAGCTAAAAGGCTTAAAGCGAAATTAAAAAAGGTCAAGGTCAAAGAAAAAGAACTAAAAGAAATTATAGAAGACGAAGTTCGTAAGGTTCTTGACGCTTAAGCCCCATCATGCTATACTAGTGGCATGAGGGAAAAACTCCAAATTCTAAAAGATGTTCTTGGTCAGTACCGTATTTCTAACCAAGAACATCTTTTCTTTTGTCCTTATTGCGAACACCACAAGAGAAAACTCTCTGTCAACTTAGAGAAGAACGCTTATAAATGCTGGGTTTGTGACACTCGTGGGCTTGATGTTTATCAAATCATACGTAGGCATGGCTCTTTCGAAGAAATACGAGCGTGGAGAGTTCTCACAAATAAAGTAGAACTAACTGGCCTTGAGAATATCTTTGCAGAACCAGAAGAAGAAAAGGAAGAAGAGATATCTCTTCCGCCTGAGTTTAAAACACTCACTGATGTTGACCTTCCTATTACAGCAAGATCAGCAATGAACTATCTTAAGAAACGTGGAGTTACAAAAAGTGACATTCTCAGATGGAAAATCGGATATTGCCGAGATGGCGAGTACAGGAATAGAATTATTGTTCCATCCTTTGGTATGTCAGGCTGTGCTAACTTCTTTGTTGCTCGCTCTTATACTGGTGATTGGATGAGATATAAGAATCCTCAAGTCAACAGAAACATTATATTTAATGAACTCTACGTTGATTGGACTAAAGATATAATCCTTGTTGAAGGGATATTTGATGCAATACGAGCTTATTCTATTGGCACGTCAATACCTCTATTAGGTTCTACATTAAGAACTGAGTCGAAACTATTCCAAGGAATAGTAAAACATAGTTCTAAAGTCTACCTTGCTCTTGACAGTGATGCTGAACGCAAGTCTTCTTCAATAGCAAGTAATCTAATGGGATACGGAGTCGACACACATACTCTAGATACAAGAGGCTACGAGGATGTAGCAGAAATGCCAAGAGATGTTCTGCAACAAAGGAAAGAACAAGCAACGGTAATGAACACAAACAACTATTTACTTCAGAGAGTAAGGAGCCTATAGAATGTTTAAAATTTCAGATGATGATATTATGTCTTTTGTTCAACAGTCCTTCGAAAAGGAAGCGAAGAAGAGGGGACTAATTAAAGAAGAAAGCCAAAAGAAATCGATAAGAGATGGATGCGAGGACATTCCTATCTGGCCATCTTATGATTTAGACGATTTAGTTGGCAAAAGTGCTAGTGAAGCAGACGGAAGAGACCTATTGCAGCAACTGAATATAACCGGTGGCACAGTGGAAGAGAAAGTAGAATCACTAAATGAGCGCTTAAATGAAGCGGTCGCATCAGGTCGGCCAGGGATGGATATAAAGGAGGAATTTGCTTCTTTTATTTTTTTAGACACGATTCAAAGTTTGGCGGAATCCGAGAGGCGAAACCCAAGAGCATCAGGTTACATGCTAGAACCGATAATGGCAGCAGTTTTAGGTGGTGAGCATGCTGGCGGTTCACGACAAATATCAGATATTAATTTTTCAAACGAGATAAAGCCAAACGAAATGGAAACTGGTATAAGTTTGAAATTTATCTCGGGTAATGAAGTCAAAGGAAGTTATATGAATTTTCTTGAGGCGATGTTGAAAACTGGCAAGTTTTATTTTGTTGGTGTGATAAAAAATCTTTCTGGCAGGAAACAAGCTCGGAAGGGCCAGAAAAAGATGCAAAATAACGAAAAAGTAGATATTGACGTTAGCTTAACGATAGAACTTTTTATACGTAAATTTGAAATAGATCCTGGACTGCTTCGGCAGTCCATAGATGAGATTCTCACTCTCTATAACCAACAGCTTGTAGCAAAAGACTCAAAACGCAATCCGATAAAATTTGTGAATCTTTTTAATATTAGTCCTAAGATGTCAGGGTTTAGACAGGAATTCGTTAGCTTTTTCGATGAACGAGCTAAACAAGACGCAAGAATCAGTAAGCTTTTCCAGGCTACTTGGTACGAAGGCAGTAGTATACATTTCTATGCTGAACCGATAAGTCCGATTCGTATACCAGCCCCGTCAATTCTAAGAGAACAGGCAAAAAATAAAATTCAACAGATTAATATCTATGTTTCTAAGATGTACGAAAATCTAGGAGTCTTATCTTGTATTATGAAAAATTATATTAGCAATAAGGATACAACACGAAAAGAACTAGCCGTAGAAGTGATCCAAGTGACAAGTGGCATTGAAGCGGGAGCAGTGTTGATACTAAGGGGAGGATAATTGAAATTTGCACATATAGCAGATACACACATACGGAATCTAAGATATCACAAAGAATATAAAGCGGTCTTCGCTCAGCTATACGAATCTATCAGGAACGAGAATGTAGATTATATTATTCATTGCGGAGATATCGCACATACAAAGACACAGATATCTCCAG
>Ga0208299_1000838_pt1 | contig 25536 bp, 47 predicted proteins | sample 15_taG_FD_184089 | JGI IMG/M metagenome (GOLD analysis project Ga0208299, IMG submission 184089) | Marine viral communities from the Subarctic Pacific Ocean - 15_ETSP_OMZ_AT15312 metaG (SPAdes) (version 2) | ecosystem: Environmental > Aquatic > Marine > Oceanic | place: Pacific Ocean | collected...
TACTTTAGTATCTCCATTTAGGGTTATAGAACAGGTAGTATGTAATATATCTCCTGTTGAAGTGTCCTCAGTATGAGTATGGATAATTACTGTTTTATCCTCGTCCATTTTGGAAACATGGGAAATGACTCGGTATCTTCCTATTTCAGGAATGATAGTAGTATTTTTAGGATATAGTAATCCCACTATTGCCAAGCATAGTAATCCTGTTACCGTTACTGTTGTTAGTATTTTATTCATTGTTTTTAATTTTATGATAAAGGTTAGTTATTTGAGATTCTATTTTAGCAATCTCGATTTTAGCATAAAAGGTATCAATACCTAAATGCTGATTAAAGTAATCAAGAAGATTCATAATGCTCTTGATTTGTTGTTTATGGGTTTGCTTTTGTTCTCTATTCATCATCGTCCTCGTAATCTTCTTCTTCGTAACCCATGAAATTTCTCCATTCTTTTTGGCTATATGAGTGTTCTTCAAACATCTCTCCATTTTGAACAGAACAAGTTCCTCCAAAACCACTTTCCTCAGCCCATTCTAAATTAAACCTAATGTTAGGAAATTTTTTAGAAACTTTGTTTATCCATTCAAAGGGTGGACTCCACGCAGTATCAAAGCAATATGTTGTATAATTATCTTCGTGATTAAGAGTTAGTTCATAAGCATCCCATTTTGTTCCCCAATTACTATTACACCAACCATACCAATCTGAGTTTGATGAGTTTTTAAGATGGCTATTTATATGTTTCTTAGGGATAGGACATTGAGCATGAAAAGAAAGGTCTTTATATTCTTTCTCTTTTTTAGTATCTGACCAATCGAAACCCTTGTTCTTATCTACAAATTCTTGACGGTGTTTTATATCTCCGTCAAGATGCAAAACTGATGTGCAATGATTAGGCATTAGTTATACCCCATACTGATTAGCTGTGCTTCGATGTATAATGTTCCCCACATATCTTGTAATTCATTATATGGAGTTCCATCTAAAGTTTTCATATTTCTATATATCTCTATATCATATCTGTGCTGTTCATAAGCATCAAGTTTAGGTGGAGTTGTGCAACCTGTTAATTGGCAAAGCATCATTCCAAAAATTATAATTGTAATAATAGTTCTTATAAACGCCATAGTATTAAAGACCTTTTCTAGTAATAGTTCGAATTTATTATAGTTTATTTTCATTATACTGTAGTCATTAGTTGTTCTTTAAGTAGCTTTTGCAACTCAAAGTATTGGTAATTAAGCATTTCAATCTCTTCATCTTGTTGGTCTATTTCGTCCATTATTTGTGATAGTTTACGAAAGAAAAATATCTGCAACAATGTGTTGAGTGCTAGTATTGTGATTATGATTATTTCCATTGATTTAGTTTTCGTTTCGGAAGTAGCTTCCAAGAAATATACTTGATAGTTTATCAAGCACGAGTTGTAATTGTTCTAAGATATGGGCTTGATGCTCTTTTTCAGCATCTGTCCATTCTTTATGATTTTTAATATATAAGGTTTCTGCCATATAATATGTTTGCTGAATAGCATATGCTTCTTCAGTAGTAATATTGCATGAAATCGCTATTGCAGATTTAACATTATTTTCTGTGATGATAGGTTTGGTCATTTTGCTAATTCTCCTTGTTCAATATACATTTTATGATTATCATTTAATTCCCATGATGCCCACATTATCTCTCCACTTTTAATATTCACAATACAAATATGATAACTATGACCCCAATTAACATAAGTTTGTGCTTTTCTAATTGCGTGTCCTAATTGAGTATAAGGATAACCCCAACTATTATGAAGTGGAGTCCATTCTTTTTGATTTGTTGAACGATTATCATGGCAGATTAGAACTGCATAACCCTCATTTAATTGGCTAAAAGAGGGAAGTCCTACTTCCGTATTGGTTCTAATATATGGTTGTTGTTTCATTTGATTTTATGGATTTGGGTTTCTATCATTCCTAAACGCATTTCGATTTGTTCCAATCTAAGTTCGTTTAATTCGATATGTTTAGTGTTTCTATCACGTTGCTTACGACGCTTAATGCGTTTTTCGTTAGCATCTGATAGCATTGTTATTCCTACTAATATTATTACAAGAATAAGAGATAGTATTGTAAGCATGATTAAGAGTAAAGTGAACTGTTCCATGCTTACGGTATTTGCGTATTGTAATCTTCGCAGAAACTACAGTCTATTCTAGTTTCTCCATCTTGAAAATGTATTTTATGGTTTAACCATTGTGCGTCTGAGTAAGCATATTCTATAGTTCCACAGCTTATGGTCATACACATTAAAATTATAATTAACACAACGGATATGAAAGAATACTTTCTAGCTTTACGATGGTTCGCATCTTCTTTATTCGGTATGTATTTCATTATTTGCTAATATGTTCGAGTAATCTTGCTATAGCTTCGTAAACTTGGGGTTCTGCTAAGAAACCTTCTTGATTTGTTTTTGGTATTCTACGATGTAAATCTTCCAAAACAATAGAGATAGCTTCTTTAATTGTTAATGAGTGTTTAGGCATTACGCTTACTCCCTTTACGAGTTATAGTTCTAATAGAAAATGATTTCTTATCCTTATCTCTCCATTGTCTTTCAATCATTTGGAATTGTAATTTAGGATAAGTTTGTTGTAATCTTTTTAATGCTTTTGTAGCAGTATTTTTATTCTTGGTTGTTTTCCAATTCTTAAATTTTGTTGTTGTCATTTAATTCTCCCAATATTCATTAAGGTCTGTTTCTAATTGTGTTATGTAAAGTTTTACTTTACCCTTTTCTTTTCCCAACTCTTTAGATAAAGCATTGAGATTGATAGAACCATTAGGCTTAATTAGCTTTGGGTTCTGATGTATTGCATCTACAATATCACGACATTCTTCAACTAAATCGGAATCCTCAAACATAATAGATGATGTATCAAGATGGCACATCTCAGCATCTATAAGTTCTTCTTCTAAAGTTACTTTATTCTGCAATACTTTCTTCTTAGTAATTGTTGAACCTTTATTATTCTTACAATTCCATAATACTGTTTTTAGATATTTATCAAATCCTGTTGTATCAACAAAATCTGTAAACTTCATAGCTACATTTTTACGATACGCATTAACTGCGTCCATACAAGCTATACTTAAATCTTGGTAACTATCTTCAACACTATTTGTAATATTATCTCCACCAATTCGATGTGCAATATGGTATAATAGCTTTCCGTATCTACTTTTTAAGATATTCCACTCTTCTTCACTCATTAGTTTCTTCCTCTTCTTGTGGGCTAAAATCTAATTCACGTTGCCAAGTATTCTGTTTATCAAAAATGGCTTGCTTCTCAGCATCATTCTCAAAGATAGTATCTTTATTCCAACAACTAGGAACTTGCCCACGCTGAGAAACTTTACCGTCAGCATCATAGCATGAAACATATTCTGATACTAACTCAACTGATTTTTGTAAACGCTCTTTATACATATACTCCTCATAAGATTCTTCCGAACCTAAAAGATGTTTAATAGCATTGTTTACATGAGATATGGAATTTAATAATTCCAAGTTAATTTCGGTTACTTTCATTTTTTGTTTACCTTCTTTTCTAGTAATAAAAGTGCTTCTTTTAATTGTTTAGCATCTTTAGGGAATGTGAAATCTTTAGCACCTGTATTATACTCAATAAGTATTTTTAATGCTTTGGCGTGTTCTTTATTAAGATACATATGCTTGTCCTCCTAATTCTAAGAATAAGTTTGCTGTTTTAGAAACTTTAATATCGCCTATTGTTTTATGATTATGCTTATCTAATAATTCAAGTGTGCTTTTACACTCTCGAATACTATTACACTTTCTGACATTATCACTATGTAAGTTTAATATCTCATTCATTATACGAGTAAACTCAAGCCTTTCAGATATAAGATGTGTAGTATAAACTTCTAACTTAAAGTAATCACTTCGAGATATCATACCCTCACTATACCTATCAATTCTTCTAAACTCAGCTTTACTAGATGAAGATATACAAGTCTTACCACGCTCTTTCATATAGAAAAGAATATCAAGTGCTTGTATTGCTTTGTTAGTTGTAGGGGTGTTACCATTACGTCTATATCCATAAGAATTACGCTCTTGAGAATGATTTCTATTATCATATAAATCGTTAGTATTTTTATTCTCAAAAGTATATTTTTTAGGTTCAATACTATCGTATTGATTTCTTTCTAAGTTAATAGCGTAAAATGTTTGGATACAATCCAACATAAATTGAGTAGTAATATAAAGTGATTTACCTTTAAATACAATTTTACCCTCATTATCATCTACGATAAAAACAGACTCTATATTTTCATCTTCTATGTAATTATCTTTTGCAATAGCATTTGCAAAGGCGAACAAAGGTAGGGTAGGGCATTTATCGTAATTAACGAGTTTAGTGGATTTCTTTTTAGCGAATTTGCTCATGTGATTGATTTATTAAAGATTTTGATTAGTGTGTCGAACATTGGAGTTATAAAATCTCCATCTGTTCCAATTAAGTTGTTTCCGTAAACTTGTTTAGCTTCAGGAGTTTCTTCTCCATCAATATACAAAGTTACATTTTCAGTATGTCGTAAGTATTTCTCACGCATTTGTTGAGTAAACTCATTCCCAATACTAACATTGTTAATCATTGAATAAGTATCTCCGTCGGTTAAGTTGAATACAACAACATTTTTAGTTGTAACATTTTTCTTAATCCAATTAAATAGTGCAGGTAAAACTGCATATTCTGGTGTGGAACTTCCTATACCCTCTCTACCTCCATCATCTCGCTTTCTAATAATGGGAGACATAGTATCGAGTTGCAAGATACGGTTTACGTCCATTTTCTTTCTAGTGTTTGTAAACACTCTAGTCAGAGCAGGAAATGCGCCTTTCATACCTAGTATATTAGAATCTGAAATATCAGCACTTGTCTTAGTGAAGACTTCTAATTTAATTGCATTATTAGTTACTCTATCAACTGATTTTGCAAAAGCAGATACAACAGCATTACAAGCCTGTAATTGAGATATTCTATATCCCTCTGTTCCTAAGTTAATATTAACAGTTCCGTCCATACTTCCACTAGCATCAATTAACATTACAATAGTAGTGTCTGATGTAGGGATATTATTATGTTTAGTAAAGACGTTATCATTAAAAGGAGTTTGGTATAGCCTACGAGAACATAGTTTACCTTTAGTTGAATAGGATTTACGAGGTCGTTTGCTTTCTAAAAGGAGGTTAATCTTTTTAGAAAACATCTGTTCCATAATGTCTCTAGCATTTACAACATTACTAGAGACATTCTCCCTATAAATACTTTCCGAACTTAATACAAAGTTATTTTTTGCCATTTAATTGTTATCCTCTACCATTGATTTAACAACTACTTTACCATGAATATCTACGCCTAATTCCATTTCCATATCATAAGAAACTGACCCACAGGCACACTCATTGTGTATTTGATTTTCATGTAATGTCATTTCAAATTGTTGTGTTTTACAAACCTCAGAACAATTATCACTATGCTTTATAAACGATTGTTTAAGAGTATCTGATGTTGCTATATCGTGAGACATTTCTGATTTTGCTATATTAACTGCATTACTTGAAGTAAAATCTTCTCCATAAGTAAAACCTTTCTCAATTAAGTATTTAATTGCTAAATCAATTTGTTCTACATCATTATCTGCTAAAACTATATTAGAAGAATGTCGAGAGTTTTCTCTAGCTTCCGCGACTTCTCTTTTAACTGTATGAATATCACTCATCTCATTAAAATATGAACTTAGCAAAGTTCCTTTATTCGAGGCACGATGAAAGTATTTACTTTCCTTACTATTACTACCAAAGATGTTATTCACAGCTTGGATAATAAATTGCATAACCTTATCCTGTTGGCGCGATAAAGGTCTATACACATCTGTTGTATAAGTATTTAATTCTGACTCATACGCATCTATCTGTTCGTCTGTAACATTAGCGAGAAAAGAAGTATCTAACTTCTCACAATTTTGTAAAGGAGAATTTAGTGTTGGTCTAACTGAAAACTTAGTATTAAACAATTCATCAGTTGTTTTTGGTTGCGATTGTGGCATTTGTAATTATTATTTAGGTTATTGGGTTTTATTAAGCGCAGTCATCATAAACTACACATGAGTATTCGATAAAGTCTTTATCACTACGATAATTATTTATCAATTCTTCTGTTGTGGTATGGATTTTAACTTTACCCATAACATCTATACTATCAGCTAATGTTGGAGTTATTGGAATATATTGTGGTTCATATTTTTCCATAAACTCAACCATAGCTTCATTTTCTTCTGTATTATTTTTCTCTGTAGATGATTTAACAAACTCACTTTCAGGAATTTCACAACCATCGCTTAAATTATAATCAGAATTATCATCATTTTGTGTTTCCAAAAGTTCGTCTAGGTTTCCACCTTTAGAACTCTCAGTTGGCATATCTTGGTTATCGTATTCTGCAAGAACGGAATCTCTAATTTCATTTTTGTAAATATCAAATATAACAGGGATATATTCAAGAGGAGTAGAATCTAACAGGTCAGTTAAATTAGGATAAGTTGAATCTATGTAATCATCATGGAGAAAATCCTTATGATGAAACAAGAACTTATATCCTGTATTTTCAATGTTACGTTCTTCAAACTTACCCTCATTATACTTTTCTATAAAATAAGGTGCGTGTAACGCATCTCCTTTATCAACATACTTCTTTAAGTTTGGCTGTGCCATACTGTCAATTCTAACATCTTCAACACAGTTTAACAACATAGCTAAACCTTTAATAGATTTTAGATAGAAGTTTTCATGCGCAGTTGGCTGAGCCTTTCCATCATATATCTTTCTCAATTCAACCATTCCGATTGTTTTATGAGATTGTATAACTTCGTAAAGACTTTCCCAACCCTCATCATCATTTCCTACATAAGTATTTTTCAATACTTTGTTTACCATGTAGAAACATATTTCTGATATTTCAGAACCTTTTAATGATAATTTAAGGTGGTGTAACTCATGAATCATTAAGCCAATAGTATGGTCTAACTCTCCTTGTAGTAATGTTGAAGTTGGAATAAACACAACACCTTTATCAGTATCGGCACAAGCAGATGCGTCAAGAGATGTTGGATATTCAACTTTTACATTAGTAGAAGGAACAATGATACTAGCGTAATGTGAAATTAACTGTTGTAGGTCATACAAAGTCTTTTCATCTATTGAATCTAAATCTTCTTCTAACCATGCTTTGAGATAATCAGCATTTAAGTCTGTTATCTCAAAACTTTCGATTTCAGTAATAGGATTAAGCATTCTAGTTCTTAAAAGTGATTCCTACACTATCTGCGTATTCACGAATAATAGATGCGTCTGATATAATGCTAGAACTATCAGTTTGGTATATTGATAGAATAACATTCTCAAGAATTTGTCCAATTGTAAACTTAGAAACTAAAGGAACAACATCAAGAATCATACGAGTAGAAAGTGCTGTGCCAATCTTGCTTTTCTTCATCATCTTATGTGTATATCCATAAACTTGAGAAAGTGGTTTCATTTGGTCAGCGATTTCTTTACCATGCAATTTCTTAATGTAACCATTTAATTGCGTAGGTGTGATATAAGGAATGTTGAAACATAGAAAACGGTCTTGTAAAGCGCGGTCAATACTACGAGTAGCTGAGTATTCTAATCCTACGTTTGCAGTTGCTACAAATTTAACATTATCAGCAACTTTTACCATTCTATCTTCATCACGTTCTTCAACACGAATGTCTGCGCGGAAATCCAATAATGGGAATAAGATGTTTAGTGCGTCGTCTGATGCTCTTGATAATTCATCTAGTATAACCATAGTATTTGGTTCTTGGATAGCTTTTAGTAAATCACTTTCTTGAAATACTGTATCGCCATTCTTTAGAGTGAAATATCCAATTAGCGCAGAACGAGCGTCTTGTGTAGAACCACAATTTATTACGACAGGATTAAGATTTAATTCTTCTGCCATTTCCAATGCGAAAGTTGTTTTTCCACAACCTGTTCCACCTGTGAGAAGAACGTTTTTTCCTGTTTCGACAAGTGCTTTACAGATGTCTGATTTTGTTTTTTCAATTACGAAGTTAGATGTCATAGTGTTGATTAAAGTGTTTAGAGAGGGGGCTAATCATGCCCTGTGAGAAATCATTATACCACAGTTTTGGTATTTTACCACCCTATTTGGGAGGTTATTTATATTTCTATTAGAAAGTTGTTAGGTAGAACGCGAAATACCCACCACTAAGAAGTGATGGGTATAAACACACTTTACAAAAACCTAACTGTTCTTCAAGAAGTATCTTACTCGTGATTGCTTAAAAGACTTAAATGAAGTTTTAGCATTACGAGATGAAGAAATCGCTTTTGATTCTTTATCAGCCAATGGAATATTTAAGTTCTGAACTTTACTCCATGTCTTTTCAAGAGCATTGATTTGACGAGTTGTCATTTCGGAAATATCAAATCCTCGTAGAGAGTTTTGATTTTGCGCTGTTACTAATACTTTCCGATTACTTTCACTTCCGTTTGCACGATAACGGAAAGCACGAGGATACATAGGAGTTGAACGCTTTGTTGATTTAGTTTGGGTTTTAGCCATGTTGTTATTATTATTTGATTGTTAAAAAAATTGTTAAAAAATGTAAGGAATAATGCTTTTATTTTATGAGAAATTATTCAGTAAAAGATACCTCAAAACACACTTCGGTTTGATTTAGTAAATTATTTTACTAGCATTATTCCCTACATTATATTATAGGTAAAAGGGCGGAATTGTAAAAGTTTTATTAGCCGATATTTATATTTCTAATACGCCCCTTTCCGCCCCATTTTAATCTACTTTTCCTAAGTTCTTAAAAGTTCGCCCTTTAGAGCGATTTATTACTTGTCGGTATAAGACTATAATATATTGCCACGCCACTTTTGGGTTGTCGTAAACTTGATTCAGAATTACAACTTTCCACTCATTTTTTCGGCGGATTTTGGTTTGTGGTATTGTTATAAAAAAAGGGATACAGCATAAAGCTATATCCCTAATTTATAATTCGAACTTAGAAGTTACACAGGTGCGACTTCTGGTTCTTCGGTTACGACTTCTACTGTATCGTCAATTCCAAGCATTTCCTTGAGTTCTTCGATTTTAGAAACCATTGTTTCCCGATGTTCTTTTGCTTCAGTTAATTGTGTCTCTTGTTGTGCAAGAAACTCATCTACTTGAGTTAAGCTTTTGGAATACCCTTCATAGGCTTCCGTTAAATAAGATTTAATGTTATCATTCATAATTATGTTAATTGATTTTCTCAGGTTGAGATTGTTCCATTTCGGAAATTGATTTATCTAAATCAGAAAGTAGTTTATCTAATTCTTGTTTTCTAATTAAGGAACTTGGTATTTCCATTCCAAATTTATTTTCTAAAGGAATTGAAATCATTTTTAGATTTTCAACATTTTCAATGTTGTATTTCTCTCTTAAGTTTTGACTTTTTACAAACTCGTTTATTAAAAATATAATATCTTCTTTATAATTGTAAGCTGATAATATATTTTCTTCTGTTTCAGAAACTTGATAAATCAAAAGATGAATTTCATTTGTAACAACTTGAATATTATCTTTGACTTTTTTAGAGCTAGAAACTTTCCCTTTGACTTTTTTACTCATCACGTTTTTTTATATCTTTATAGGTTAAATATAGCATTGCAGAAAAACTAGTAAAAAATAAATATCCTTCTGCTGAAGGTAATGAGTTCCATAACATTATGATGGTAGATGCTGATAAGCATGCCATCCATAATTTATAAGATGCTTGTTCTGTATAATCTTCTTTCATTGCTTTGACTTTTTTAGGGTAGGTAACTTCTCCATTTCTAAAAGAAGTTGTTTTGACTTTTTCGGGCTATTCTTTTTGTAAAGTTGCTTTGACTTTTTTGAAGTTTCTATTTGACTTATGAGATTATCGAGATACCATTGAGCCTTTTTTAAGTCTTCAAGTCCTTCTTTGAATTGGTAGCGGGTAATATATTTGACAATATTACCCTCATTAAATCCCATATTCCACGAATTAATATATTCGATAGCTTCAATACCTTGATTATAATGTTCAGGGTGATCCACTTTCTCTATAAGATTTCCCATAAGAATTACTTTAGCGCTTCAGCTTCAGTTACCGTAGGGGTAGAAGTTTCTTCCTTGTCAGAGAACGCATATTGCAATAAACCGATTATAAGAAATACTCCCATAATTTTAAAGAAATTTGTTTTCACAAACCCCATGATATTAGATGTATTTATATCCATACTATATTATAGTATTTTTTACTCTATTTTTGAAACTAATCTAAGAGTAATTTGGATTTCTCGTAACTTTCAAATAGAAGTTGGGAGCTGTCCTCTTTAATAAAGACCTTTGCCCATTCCATTGCTTCTTCGAGTGTTTGGAAATCCTCATGGATTATCTTACCATTAACCACAATTCTAATTGCTTTCTCTTGCTGATTTTTCATTTTAACTATAATCCGCTACTTTATAATACACAGTACCCACCAAATATGCTTGGGATACTGCTTCTGTTACTGATATATTTACAGCGTAGTTTGCTCTAATTGCTACTGGGTATGGGAACGTTAAGTCTGTTACAGCTACACCATTCCCCGCATCTATCGCACCTGAGCATTTGTTATAAGGACTTCCATTGTCAACAAAGGCGCCATCGTGTAAATACCAATAACCCCTTCCACTTGTCCCTGTTGAGGAGATAGTAATTCCATATATTAAAATCCTCTTACTAACCCCTTGTGCTGCAATAACTGCTACGTCTGACGCTGGTATATCGCCGCCTGCGTCAAAAGTAAATGTAGCAGTTGATAGGAATTCTGAGTCTGCGGGTAAAACTGGAGAGGTTATCTCTGTAGGAGGGGACGCAGAGGTATTGAGCATTAAGTTACCGTCGGCGTCTGCCTGTAAAATTATATCATTCCCACCGACGGTGTGTGCATACATTTGAACGGGAATTTTAGAATCACCAGCCTCCACCGTAACGGCACCTGTAGTATCATATGATTTTACATTAACATCCATCTTGGAGGACTTTACAGCTCCTGAGATATTACTTGTGTTAGTTTCAATATCGTCTAATGAAGTTCCAGATACATCAACCGCACTTGTAGTAACTATAGTGTTTAGAACTCCACTTAAATTACCTAAATCAGCTTGGAGAGTCGCAGTCGAAGCTTGGATTGCATCTAAAGAAATGCCTGATACGTTTTGGTTCGCAGGAGCTGCTGTTGTAACTGTACCTGATACAGCCATGGGTGCATCTAAAACTATAGAAGATACTCCTATCGCGGGCATCGAAGAAACAACTATCTCGGGGGTAAATCCGGAGATATCCAAACTTTCCGCAATATCAACAACTACAACAGAGGATGCGGAGGAAGCATCTTCAATAAGCCCGATATATTGAGCCATGAGTTAGACTCCCGCGTGTACTATTGAATAGACAATAGTTATTAAGTATTTGGATGTACTCGCAACATCATCATATTTAAGACCGCTTCCGGGATTAATTTTAACAGGCTGTTCTGTATTCCAGAAAAAGGGACCTTGGCTATTTGCACCAAATCCTAAATATGTGGAAGAGTCGGCAGTACTACCTACGTGAGTTACATTGGAATCAAAAAGTAGTCCAAAAAATGGGTTAGTGCTGTCTGTAGTAGCTGTAACGCCCCATAAAAGATAATATGAGTCGGCACTACCCCCTGAAAGTGAGGAGGCATCAGCGAGTAATACAGCCCCATCCAATGGATCAAGGAATGAGGTGGTGTTTAGAGTAGAATATTCTTTAATTTGAGCCATGGAAGGTCCACCAGCTCGTCCGAATCTATTTTCTGCGGGAGGTGTCATTAGTTTTTAATTGAGTAGTATACGTATACGATATTATTTCTATCACGTCCGGTAGCATCTAACTTTAATCCAGATCCTTTAGGTAGTCCTATAGGATGATCAGTGGACCAGAAAAAAGGTCCTTCTTTGGAGGTTGCGAATGATAAAATTACTGCGTCGTCGGCAGAAGATGCTCCTGGGTATGCGACATGGGAGTTTGTAGTATTAATAAGGTATCCGGAGAAGGTATTTGAAGTTGCTGCTTCGGCGGTTGCACATATAACCCCCCATAAAATATACTGAGAGTTGGCAGTGCTTCCCGGTAACGAGGAAACATCCGGAAGAATAGTAGTAATACTTGTAGTAATATCATTACCTGCACCGCCGCCAATCCCAGATACGGCTGTAAAGCCGTAATCTCGTAAATGTTGAACCGTAGGGGTTCCTGCTAATCCGTATACCATATTTAATTATCCTCGTATTATATAGACTAATTCAATGAACAATCTATTGGATAATTATATCCTAATTTTACGTCTTTATGGGAAATAATATTAATTTCTGGATAATCTTCTTTAGCCAAGCTCTCTAATGACTTGCGCTTAGTCCCGATATGGATAACACCTTTACGTTTTAAAGCTTTTACGATCTTAGGGGCTATAATATCAACCCAATCTTTGGAAGTATAAATATCTTCAAATACAGCTTGTAAATGCTTTTTCGTAGGTCCCCAAGTCCCTCTTTTACAGAATGAAGTTCTAATAATCAGATCAGTAGGAAGCATAAAAGCTTCACCTGCTAACTTAGACCAGCCATAAAATGTCCCAGGGTTAGGTTTAGATTTAATCGTATAACCCCCTTCAGTTCCTTCATATACATAATCTGTTGAAATATATACGATTTTAGTCTTTCTGGGTTGCCATTTCGCAGCTACTCTCATATTCATAGTACCGTAAATATTTGTTTCAATTACCGCTACTTTGTTTTTAGGTTTTTCAGCGCCTTTAACGTCTGTCCAAGCAGCACAGTGAAGAATACAATCAAATCTTTTTTCGTCTTTTAAATACTCACTCACCCCAATAATATCCTCTACTGGAAATTCTTCGTGAGTTGGTGCGAATATTTTATATCCGGCTTCCTTTAATAAGGGTAGGAGAGTTGAACCAAGCGTCCCAGACCCTCCAGTTAGTAATATTGTTTTAATTTCTCGATTCACTCTGTAAAAATGCTTCTAAAGGTGTAAAGATTTTGTCTCCTTGATAAGCTTTTAGCTTCTTACAATCTAATGCGTATTTTTTATCATGTCCCAGTCTGTCTGCTACATATTCAATATTCGCGGGGATACCTAAAACTTCGGAGATCTTTTCGATTACTTCTATATTAGTATATGCAAATCCTGAACCAATATTATAAGTCTCAGAATTATAGTGGGAATGCATGAGGTCTAGCATTATCCTTACATGGTCATCCGTATGAATCCATTCTCTAATTTGCAGCCCATCACCATACACTGGGATAGGTTTGTTGTTTTTCATAGCTTCAAACACAGTAGGGAGGAATTTCTCAGCGTGTTGCCCAGGTCCAAAGTTATTACAACATCTAGTAATTAAATATGGTAAATCAAAGGTTCTATGTGCTGATAAAACTAACATTTCCGCAGCAGCTTTAGAAGCTGAATAATAAGAAGATGGTTTTAAATTAAAGGACTCTGTAGCTTCAGGGGAGCCATTAAGATCTTCCATATCCCCGTAAACTTCGTCTGTAGAGACTTGTACAAATTTACGAAATATGTTCTTAGGCTGCTTTTTTGCTATTTCAAGTAGATTGAACACCCCTTCGATATTTGATCGAACGAATGGTCTACCATCAGATATAGAATTATCCACATGAGACTCAGCGGCAAAATTAACAATGTAACTAAGAGGAGGCAGGTCAGTAGAGGTAATATCGCAAATATCGCCAACAACCAAATTAAAACGTTTTTCATCTTTTTTTATATATTTAGGGATTCTATCACTATCAGCCGCGTATGTAAGTTTATCTAATACGGTGATGTTATAGTCAGTGGCATCGTAAATATGCCTAACAAATCGGGAACCTATAAATCCAGCCCCGCCAGTAATTAAAATGTTTTTCATTAATGAGTATTTTTATAATCTTCTAGCACGATAGCATTCGCTTCTGCCAAGGATTGCGGAGTTCCGCAGTCTAACCAAGCCCCGTTAATCTTGTGGGCTGTGAGGGTACCTTCTTTTAGGTACATTCGATTAATGTCAGTAATCTCTAATTCTCCCCTTTCGGAGGGTGAAAGTGAATTAATCTTCTTGAAAATAGTGTTGTCATACATGTATAACCCAATAACAGCGTCATTCGAAGGTGCAATTTCCGGCTTTTCTATGATGTCCTGGATTGAGTTTCCTACGGGAGCATATTCTACTACTCCAAATCTTTCAGGGTCGGGAACTTCTTTGGTAAAAATATGAGCTCCTTTGGCTTCCCATGAGAACTCATTTACAGCCTGTGAGACGTCCTCAAAGATTAGATTGTCTCCCAGAACCACCACGCACTTATTAGAGCCTACAAACGATTGTGCCATAGCTAGAGCGTGTGCTATACCCCCTTCTCCTTCTTGGTAAGCGTAATTTAGCCTGTCCAAGCCTAAATCCTCACCATTTCTAAGAACTTTGATAAAATCTCCAGCGTGGGGACCTCCAGTAACAACTAAAATATCTTTAATACCCGCATTTACTAATGTTCGAATCGGATGATAAACCATTGGCTCGTCAAAAACTGGAAGTAAGTGCTTATTTGTGGCTCTAGTTAAAGGGTCTAATCTAGACCCTAAGCCACCTGCTAAAACCACGCCTGTTATATTATGTAAATTTTCCAAAAATAAAACCCCTTATACCATTATAGTATAAGGAGTTCCAATTATAACAAAAATATTTATTCTTTTTCGAGTTTTTTCTCCATCCTTTCCATTGTTTTTATCATGGTATCAATTTGGACTGTCATTACTCTTATATCAATTACTAAAGTGTTCATACTCTTTTCCATACTTTCCACTTTCTGTTCTATTTTCATAATCGCAGTCATGTTATCTTCAATATGGTCTGCATTTACTTTTATATCTGCCTGTAATTGGAAAAAGAAATATAATACAGTGATTAGGGGTATAAGAAGACCCATTAAGAGTCTAGCGTTTGTGAGGATTAAGTTAGGTTTATCAGACATATTATATTTCTTCTACAAGGAGTTCCCCCTGTTGGAATTTAGGCTTGAATTTCTTAGCTTCAGAGCCATTTAGGATTTTATCAGCGAGTTTTAGTGTTACATTTTGCTTTATATAGCGCTTTATATTCCTCGCCCCATACTCAGGCGAGTATGCATTATCTACTACGTGAGATACCAGTTTTTTAGTAATTTTTATGGGTAAATTACGTAAATTTAGTTTTGTGATGTTTTCTGCGTCTTCTCTAGTTAATTGGTTAAAGAAAATTACCTCATCAATGCGATTAATAAACTCTGGGGAGAACTCTCTTTTGAAAGCGTCCATTATATTCTCTCTAACCCCTTTATAAGTACTTACCTTACTATCGAACCCTACAGTCTTTATTCCCACGTTATCATGGATACCCACATTACTTGTGAAGAGAAAAATTGAATTTGTGAAATCTAATAAATTACCTTTGTTATCAGTGATTTTACCATCATCTAGAAATCCAAGTAACAAATTATGAAGCTTTGTATCGGCCTTTTCAATTTCATCAAATAAGATTACCCATTCTGAAGATTCCTCAGCTTTGCTAGCTAAGATACCAGGCTCATTAGAGCCCACATAACCCGGGGGGCTTCCGATTAATTTAGCGTATTCATGGGGTCCTGCATATTCGGAACAATTAATTTTTAAAATCTTCTGGGGGCTTCCCATGTAATGTTCAGCTATAAGGTTTGCTATATGAGTTTTACCTACTCCGGTAGGTCCAATAAAAAATGCAGAACCAAAGCTCTCAAATCCAGAATTCACTAGTTTAAACATATTAAACATTTTCTCAACCGCATTTTCTTGACCTATTAAATCCTTTTCTATATTTTTACGGATTCTTTGCAAATCTACCATATTATAGTTGGAAGATTCATTTACACTCTTAATTATATCTTTTGGGGATACTGAAGACCCCTCTTCCGCCAAATAATTAAAATGCATACACGCGGATTCGATAGTTAGTATAGGGTAAACTTCAACTACACATGAGTATAAAGATTCTGATAATAAATTAGAATTACCATGGACTTTAACTAGTTTCTCGTACTCATGGACTAAAGATTTACAAATGAATTCTGTAAACTCCTCAATACTATAATTGGTATCCGAAAGTTTATTATCCAGAGTAGCGAATATTAAATCGATTTCCCCTTTTTCAATTTTGCGGACTTTAACAAAACAGTCTAGTGCTTGACTGTAGGTAACGAAGTATTTTTGTTCACTCATATTATATTATAGGAGAAACGGTTTCGAAAATACTATTGATATTTTTTTTGTTTTAGATCATCGAAAGAAAGCATTTCCAAATTTTCTGCGCTTTTATCAGGTGCAGGAGTTTTATCAAGATGAACTCTAATTTTAACCAAAGAGTCCAATGCTTTCATTTTAGTATTTTGAGTATTAGTGTAAATTTCTAAACACTTAACCATTTCGGATTTAGCTTTCATGTCGTCAGGATTTGCCTCTACGAGTGCTTTAAAGTATTCGTATGCTTCCCACGCCTTTACTCTATCACCTTCGATATCTTTAAGAATTGTTTTAAATTCCTTTTGAATACGAGGTGCGTTATAAAGGTCAGTCTTAGGATTATAGGGACGAGCCATTATCCTTGCGCTTTTAGAATTGCTTTTACTAAAAAGCCTTTTCTCTTACGCTTATCAAGTTCAATATCAAAAGAATCACGAGCTAATTGCTCTAATTCATCTTTACTCATTTTGTTTAATGAGGCTTTTGTAAACTTAGCGTCTTCTACGGCGGGGGCTGCTGGAGCTGCTGGAGCTGCTTGAGCTGCTGCTTTTTGCTCAGCTTCTAATGCGGCTATTCTAGCTGCTCTTCTACGTTGATGTATGTTCATAATATTATTTTTTCTTTTTAAATTTAGCAAGATCTACGTGCTTGCCTTTACCTCTAAGCATTGTAGGGGTTACTTCATCTTTATCTAAAATGTTTATAGCGGAACCGCCATGCTTTACTTTAGTTCTTTTTGCGTATTTTTTAATTTTATCCATATCCGTAGTTAGCGCAAATCCTTTAACTACCTTGTTATCTGATTTCTCACCCCAAGTTCCTTTAGTAATCACATAGATTCTGTCAGATTGTGGGGTCGTAAAAATAGTGCCAAATTCCTGGGTCCCTAGGGCTGTATGGATAGACTTAAAAGATGGTATTTTAGATTTTTTAGACTCGGTCTCGCCTTTTTTATTAGGGGACGCGTGTTTAAATTTGGAGAATTCCTCACGAAGTAGTTCGATAATCTTAGCTTCAGAGTACCCTGTGTACGCATCGCAAGATTTATCAGCCATTTTTGACTCTACAAATAGCTTAAATTCTCTATCAGCTTCTATCGCTTTAGTGGTGTTTTGGTAATTAATAGTGGTGTTGTTTCCGAAAATACTCATGAGTTTATCCTATGTTATATACCCTCTTACTTCCCTTTCTTTAATTTTTTACACGGTTTGCAAATATATTGGTGTTTCTTATTAAACGCGGAAGAATTCCATAAAGTTCCTAGTTTTATCCTAATTTCGGACTTTTCTTTACAAGTCGCGCATTTTACCCCATGCCACTCCCATTTAGAATCTTCTTTAATAGTAGGCATTAATCGTCGAATTGCAGAGGATCTTTTATCGTATATTTAGGATCGAAATTTCTTTCGTCTTTAGCATCGAAATCTCTCTTCCAGATTGATTCTTTAATCAAATACTCTGTATCCTCATTAAGTGTATCAAATCCATAAAACTCTGCGATTGCGCAGATAATCATACATACAGCTATTATGCTGGACATTATCCATATAAAAATTTCAAATAGAATCACTTGTTCTCAGGTTTCCACCAATCTTTGTCTACGAAATCTGTATAGCTAGCCCTTTCTTCATCTGGATTTTGGGGATCATACTTACAGGTAACAAAATATAGAAGCCCGCAAGATTCATCCCCTATAGGGGTTAGTCCGTGCCATTCTCCCGCATCAATTCTTACTACACAAGGATTATGCTCCCCTATAAAGAATTTTTCAGCTCTTTTAGTCTTAGGGTTATAAACTCCTACTTGAGCCATACCCTTCACTATGCAGAAATAGTCATCTTGGCATTTGTGACGATGCCAGGCTTTAATTATCCCAGGATTTACTACCGAATAGTTTATTTGAAAGCTGTTACACTGCTTACAATGGGGAGATACTCCCTTCACGCTTCCTATCACAAAATCGGCATTTGCGTAAATATCGTTTAAACTCCAACCCCTGGAATCAGCGAACTTGTCTAATTTAAATATTTTCATTTTTCTTTAACCCCTCTGCTATTTTAGAATCTAAATCTCCTTTGCGATGCTTTGTAGCGCCTTCATCAAGAGAAAACCAGCCTGGAGTAGGTTTAGAAGCTTTACCATCTTTATAATATTGCTCTGTAAGCCCATACTCTGATACTATACCTTCATCATATAAAAGCTTAAATTCACATGATTGGAAAGGCTTGGTAATTTTATTCTTAACAGCCTTTAATGTACCTGTAATACCTAGTGGGTTTTTACGCTCATCAAACATTTGGTCGCTTTTACCTGATGCGGTCTCTAATGAAGTACCGCAATAATATAGAAGTGCTTTTCCCCCTCCTGCTCTAGTACGAGGGTCCCCGAACATTACTCCGACTTTACTTCTAACTTGATTGATAATGATTAATCCCGCCTTGTATTTACGTAATAGAGGGTTAATTCTCCTCAAACATTGACCTGCTACTTTAGCCCTAAGAGCTCCACCCATCTCTGAATTCTTACCGAAATCATCGTCCATTTCCTTTTTTGTGGGGGATGTTCCAATGGAATCATACCCAATCATAATAGGAGTATCTTTATCCTTCTTACGAATAGCTTTAATAACCTTTTCAATAGTTTCAAAGCAATCTTCTAAAGATTCTGGGTTGGTGTAAATTAGCTTTTTGGAGTCAAGTCCAAGTTTTTCGGCGAAGGATGGTGAGTAAGCATGTTCGTTATCCACCATAACAGTGTGGAACCCTTCTCGTTGAGCTCCGATGAACGCGTGTGTAAGAAACACCGTCTTTGCGCTCGAGCTCTCTCCGTAGATCTCTGTAATCGAACCGATGGGGTAACCGCCATTATAATCTCCTGAAATAATTTTATTAAGGGCATATGAGCCCGAGTCTACGTATCCGTAGATTTTGCTTTCATCAGCTAAGATGGCAGCATTATCAAGTTGTTTACATATATCGTCTAAGAATGATGTCATACTATATTATAGTCCTTTTTTGGAATTTTGAAGGAAGGGTCCTTTATTATTTTCCCAATCACGAGAATTTAAAACTTTATCATCTATGAAAATATCAAAATGAGGCTTGTCTAGTTTAAGTTGCTGGTATTTACATCCCCAAGTTGAAAGTTGAGTTTCTGTCAATTTAGTATGGTCTATCCCGGACACAGCTCCTCGAGCGGTCCAGTAAATTATCGTATGTCCGTTTTCATATAATTCGTTAACTCGTTTAATATTTTCCATTAAAGGTAGCGCGAGAGAGTAATCAGGAATCTCCCCTGAAGTTGTCTCCTTGTAAAAGCAAATAGTATCGTCTATATCCACATAAATAATCATGGTAACTTAGGGATTAGTACTTCATTCCCCTCCATTTGAAAAGACGTAAAAGGGTTAAGGGAGTAGATATTAGTATTGTAAACCTCTAAAAGTTTTTCTTTTACTTGTATAGTATGGGGTGCCATTCTCTCTATAAATTTAAAGTACTCAGACTTAAAATCTTGCGAAGATGTAGTATTTAAAGCAGTTACTTCTTTTGAATTTTCATAATAGCCTTTAAACGTATAATTATTATTAACTAACCCACAATCATGACCGCACAGTATAATATTCTTAGCGCCCATATACGCCGCTATATGCATTGCACTTGTAATAGTACTATAACTTACTATAATCTTATCACTATTCTTTTGTATTGTATGTAATAATGGTTCTTGATTGGGTTTGTCGGGATGCTCAAAAATCCAGTAATCTCCATGTAGTGAATTTTCTCGTTGCCAAGTATCCCCACAATTATGCTTAGATATTATTAGTTTAGCGTTTTTCGTATCCACTTTAGAAAAACCGATAGAATCTTTACTTACAATATAAGAACAATCGTATTTCATAGAAACTCTGTTTAATCCTATAGTAATTTTCCCCTCGAAGAATGAAGGATCTATAAAGTCCATCGAAGCCCCAGCCCCGATAATCCAAATATCAGCACTTTTATGAATATCTTTAAATTCTTTAATTGATTTTTTCATTTTATTTAAGTTTTTTTAGTATAAGACCATGTGGGTTTATATGTTTAATATATTTAAACCCTACTGCCTCACATTGGGATACCCACCATTTAGTAGGTTTGACGGTTAAATGCAAATGACCTGTCCTATCCTGAAAGGGGTAAGGCGCTAAAACTGCGAAATGATTAGGTTTTAAGACTCTATAAATCTCAGTAAGAGCGGAAATAACATCAGAAGTGTGTAAATGCTCTAAAACATCTATAGAAGTTACTAGTTCAAAAGTGTTAGAAGGGTAAGGATACTTTTCCGCTGCAGAATTTTTAATACAGTTAATTCCATTCTTATTTGCTTGTTCTATACTTTTATCCACAATATCCATACCATGTACTTCTATACCCATATTAATTGCTTTTTTAAGAACTCCACATGACCCACAACCAACGTCTAGCCATTTATCCCCCTTACTCACCAAATCTATACAAGTTGGGTAATATAAACCTAAATGAATTCCAGGTGATACATAATTTATATCATTATAGAATTTATCATAATTTACTTCCATATCGGAAGAGTATTTACTTAAAGATTTTTTAATATCTTTAATTCCTTTATGTGGATTTTTAGGTGTCATTTATTTTAAAATTTTGGTACTAATATTTTTAAGCTTTGAGAAGATTGAATCCTTGTTTAAATCTACGTAGTTTTCGATTTCATATTCATTGATATCCTCAAGAAAATATTTAAGCTTATCGTGGCTAATTAAACTGATTATTTTGCACCCAGCAGCATGCCCAATCATTTGGCTATGTCCCGCCATGCACAAAAGGACATCTATGTTTTTAAAGTTATTTAGAATATCATATTCTTTTGCTTGGCAATTTTTAATTATTTCAGGGTTAATACCCTTATCTGTAAGATATCTTAATAAAGAGATATTTCTAGTCTCATGCATTAAGTATTTAACATTAATATTATGCGATTCTTTCATATACACTATAAATTTATACAATTCATTGTATACTTTAGATTTTGATGTATTATAAAATCTTCTCCATTCTCTATCCTCTTTTATCTCAATAGCCCAAGTTTTGGGGGCTTTAGAGGCTATATCTACGGTGCTTATCCTTTTCTGAGTATAAGATACGGTAGGACATATTTGGAATTTAATTTTTGATATGGAAGAAGGGTTTAATATCTTAGATAACTGTGCGATATCTCCTTTGTGTCTAACTGAAAAATAATCGGCTTTAGATATTAATAATTCCATATGCTTTTTAAATAATTCAAGTCTGCCTTCTATAATCTTATTAGAATCTCTATAGGGCATTTCTACTGTCTGATGGTAAAATAAATTATATCCAATAGATACAACATAAATAGGGATTTTTAATGAATTTAAATTTTCAACTGAAATGTTCCACTGCCATGCGGATAACATATTGGGAGCGGTGTCAGGCAAGCATAACCCTCCACCTCCGATTACAAGATAATCAAAATTATTATTAATATACTCTATATCTTCTGTTTTAAAAATATCCCGGCAAGATTTAGAAGCCCACTGTATTTGAGGGCATGAATCTTTAATATAATCTGCGAACCATTCTTTAGTAGCATTCCCAAGTAAATTATCTCCAGCATTATCCGCGGAGACTCCCCATAAATGAAGTGCTTTTTTCATTTCCGTAAACTACTTCTCTTAGACAGCTCAGATGGATATAATACTCTTTCGCTATTTATAGGTCCTAATGCTCTTTCAATGTCACGAATACCTTTAACAAGTTTTGTTATTCCTTGAGGTTCCAATGATGCTAAATGATCGCTACCCCACATAGTTCTGTCTAGCGTTATATGCCTTTCAATCCATGTTACTCCCATAGGTACAGTCGCAAAAGTTGTAACTAGACCATATTCATGTCCACTATACCCAATATCTTTACTCGGATTTTGTGAACTTAAAGTATGGATATAATTTAAATTTAGCTCGGGTAAAGGTGACGGGTAAGTTGAATTCGTGTGCATAATAACGTCCGGATTACATACTTCGATACACTTGTCAATCTCTTCTTGTGTACTCATCCCTGTAGAAATTATTAATGTTTGAAAAATCTCTCTAGCGGTTTTGCATAACTCTAAGTCAGTAATTAAAGCTGAGGGGATTTTAGCAGTATTTGCGTATTTGCTCATAAAATGGCAAGATGGAATATCCCATACAGATGCGAACCATTGAATATTTTTGGATTGGCAATATTTAGATATTTCGATATATTCAGCGTCTTCAAATTCAATTTTCTTTTTATAATCTAAATAAGACATTTCACCCCAAGGGGTATCTCTTCTCTTTTCTTTTTGGGAATCGGGGACACATATATCTGGATCGCGTTTTTGGAATTTAACATAATCACATCCTGCAAGAGTGGCTATGTCTATTAAGTCTTTTGCTAGTTGGACGCTACCGTTATGGTTAATGCCAATTTCAGCTATTATTTTTATAGGTGTCATAATCTAAGTTATAGTCGATGTCTAATACATCAGGTATTGGGAAAAATACAGTATTTTCATTATAGAGATTATCATTTAATTTTGATATCTCATCTCTTTTAAAGATAGAAATAAAATGACTAACCTCAAAGCATTTAGGATAATCCTGTCTTCGGTATAAATTGTGGGGGGTAATTTGTGACCCTTTGCACAATGGCTCTTCTTTAAGTGTTAAAAATGGATGAACTTTTAAATCTTTACGGCATAACAAGCTATTAGCTTTTTGGTCTTGAAGGAATTGAATAGCATTTTGAATATCCTGAAGTTTCCTTTGAGGGTAGGTAAGATATAAAACTGAAATTAAATTAGTAGTAACTTCCATTGAATCTATTACGTCTAATATTACATCTTTAGTTGATATTTTATCCCCTTTCAGATGTGGTGGTCTATTATGAATTTTAATATTGTTAGAATCACAGAATTCTTTTATAACCTCATCATCTGTACTAATAATTAAATTGTCTTTTATTTCTTTAAGATATTTATGTTCATACATTAAAATTCTATTTTTAAAAGGAAATCCTTTAGACCCCCTTCGGGCGGGGATAATATAAGTAATCATCGGTGTTCCCCTAAAATTTTGGGGATATATTTTACATTGTATTTGTTGGCAAAATATGGATACATAACTCCATCACTTTGCTCTCTTTTATCTTTCCAGCCTTCCTCAGATCTCCATAATAAGGTTTTCATTACTAACTGCACACAATCTATATTTCCATACACTGCAGGATTACCGGTAAGGGTAACGCTTTTAGATATATCTCTGGGGGTTGAATAGAACCTAACACCTTTAGACTCTTCCATCCCTATCATTTTAATCGAAAAAACTTGCAAAGGGTCATTATTTTTTTGCAATTCTTCTAAGGCATCTGAGTATAATATATTATCAGGGTTAAAGTGTATAATATATTCCCCTTTAGCTTCTTGAATACCTAAATCCCGTAAACTATGTCCCCAATCATTGTATCTCTTATCTGTACATTTTACCGGAATTGGAAATTCAACTGAATCATCTAAAAGGGGTCCATCGTGGTAGCATAGGATTTCAAAATCTTGGCAAGTTTGATTTTGTAAACTTTCAATCCCTTCAAGAAATCTCTCGTGTGAAATCACTCCTTGGTAATGAGGAACTATAATGGTAAACTTAGGATTCATTTTTATTTAAAAGTTGTTTATATAAATCCAACCTAAGGTGTACCACCTTGTTTATATTATAACGTTCATCTACGATTTTTTTCAAATTTCTTCCCATTTCTCTTGCGTGTTTAGGATCTTTTACACATTTAGAAATAGCTTTAGTCCAATCCGATCTTTTATTTTCTTTGGATATAAGATATCCAGTTACTCCGTCTTTAATAATTTCGTCGTATGCGCCACAATCAGTAGCAATAAGAGGAATGCCATAACGCCCAGCTTCCATAAGTTTAATTTCAGATTTTGAATCATTAAAGTTGTTCCATTCTAAGGGTGCGATAGCTACATCAATGTTAAGATACATAGATCCATACCTATCAGTAGGCATAGCTTGGTATACAGCCCAATTTTTATGCTTTTGGGGTCCTACTAAGATACGGGTATACTCATCCCATACTTTCTGTTGCCAATCCTCAGGTCCTTCGTCCCCTAAAGGAGGTCTACCGTAAAACCCCCATCTAATATTCTCAGGACCTACTTTAGCATTTACACTAATACCCAGCCCTGGTACTTGTTTAACATCTTGCTCATGGTGGATACCCCCTACCCATCCAATCTTACATGGTTCCTTTTTGGAAGTTCTATAGTTTTTCGCTAGGTTCCAACAAGGTAAATCAAAATCAATAGCGTTTTTAATTACGGCTAAAGTCCCCCGAACATTTTTTTCGATACGTTTAGCAAATTTTGCTTGAGTTACTGTAACTAAGTCTGCATTATAATATAATGTTGAGGTAAGTTCACTTAAATCTCTTTCTTTGTAAACTTCAAACAATCTATGCCCTGGATAAATCTCTGTAAGAAGGTCATCGGTATCGTAATGGATAAAGCAACGGTTTTCTTTTGCTTGTTTAAAAAGCTCAATCATGAAGTGAGGTCCGAAATTAGAAATATTCTGAGTCATCATAATATCACACCAATCCATATCTTCATGAGTTTCAGCTGACGTATTAGACGTAGGGTTCCAATTTAAAGGATTTTTGTTGAACCTAATTTCTACTTCATCGCTGCAATATTGTAGAAGTTTCTCAAAAGGCATAATTGCTCTATAATAGCTACAACCGCCGTCATTGGCAGGAACTACTAATATCTTTAATTTATCTTTACTCATTATTAAAAAAAGGACCGCTCTTAAGGATCTGTGAAATTATAGTAATTAAACTAGGTAATACTATCCCTAAAAGCAGCCCAACACAAAAAAATAACTATTCTAGACCCTTAAGGTGCGAGAGATAGTCGTCGCCTTCATCTGATTTAGACTCGGTTGACGTAGATGCAACAGCTTTAACCTGCTCTACGATATCTT
>Ga0208299_1000839_pt1 | contig 25527 bp, 27 predicted proteins | sample 15_taG_FD_184089 | JGI IMG/M metagenome (GOLD analysis project Ga0208299, IMG submission 184089) | Marine viral communities from the Subarctic Pacific Ocean - 15_ETSP_OMZ_AT15312 metaG (SPAdes) (version 2) | ecosystem: Environmental > Aquatic > Marine > Oceanic | place: Pacific Ocean | collected...
TCTTATCTGAAGTAAATCCTTATCTAGAATCAGTTCAACAAAGACAAGGAGTGTATGCCTTCAAAGTGGTGATGGATGATACAAATAACACAAATGATGTGATTGATAGAAATGAGATGGTAGGTGCTATTTATATTCAACCAACAAGAACTGCTGAATTCATTTATCTTGACTTTAATATCCTTCCCACAGGGGCCACATTTCCTTCATAAACAAAAAATATGGCAAATAGTTTAATTTCTCCTGGATCATTAACAAGGGAAAAAGATTCAACTCAAATAACATCCCCCCCAGCTAAAGTTGGGGCAGCTGTTGTTGGTCCTACTGTAAAAGGTAAACCTAATATCCCAACTTTAGTTACAAGCTATAGCGAGTATGTAGCTAAATTTGGAAATAAATTTACTAGTGGATCAGGAGCAGGGGCAGTAGAATCTACATATTTAACTTCTATATCGGCTCAAAATTATTTTGCAAACGGAGGAAATTCATTATTAGTAACAAGGATAGTTTCAAGATCTACTGATTTCAGTGCAGCTACTTCCTCAATTATAAATTCTAATGAGGGGTTAACAACGGCCTCACTTACTCTTGATATAACCCCCTTTCATAATGAAGCTGCATCTGTTGGGTCATCTTCATTTAGTATAGAAGGAATTACATTTACATTAACTGGCAGTAGTGGAGGAACTAATACATCAACTATAATATATTTTCCTTCTGCATCCTCTGCGGCTGTCTCAGCACAATCATCATCTGCCGTTTTTGGGGTTAGTTCATCTATTGCTCCTTATAGTTCATCCCTCCAAAACATATCATCCAGTGTATCCTCAACAAATATTACATACCATGCAATAAATGCTGGAATAGGAGGTAATTCATTTTCCCTAGTATCAGGTAGTGTAACAACTTCTTTTTCAGGAGGTACTAATAAAAATGCATTTATATTAGAAACCTTGAGTCATGGTAATATTTTAAATAGTACAGGACCTACTGGTTCAAGTGGCACATTGTTAAGTGGTTCAAGGGATAACTTTAGATGGGAGATTGTAAATCCAAATTCCTCCTCAGGAATATTCAATCTCCTAATTAGAAGAGGGGATGATAAACCAAACTCTCCTACAATATTAGAAGAATTCCGAAACCTATCATTAGATCCTAAAGCAAGTAATTATATTACCAAGATAATTGGAGATCAGGTTCAAGAAGTAAGAGGATCAGGGGTAGATGTATATCTCCAACCCACAGGATCATATCTTAATTCTTCAAAATATATAAGAATAAAATCTGTAAACCAGAACACACCTGATTATTTTGATAATAATGGTTCAGCAAGAGATATCTATACTGCATCTATACCCATGGCTTCTTCAGGTACTTTTGGTGATGCAACAGGGGATATATATGTTGGGGCTAATACTCTTTATAACAATATAAATTCCTCTACCAAAACCCAAGGATTGACATTTGATAGTTATACTACAGCTATTAATTTATTATCAAATAAAGATGAATTCAAATATAATATAATCACCACTCCTGGATTAATTTATCAAGGAGGGTTACAAACACCCTTAAATACCTTAATAGATAATACTGAGGATAGAGGGGATGCTATTATTGTATTGGATCTTGAAGCCTATAGTTCTACCATTACCAATGCCATTGGTACTGCCACTAATATAGATTCTTCATATGTTGCTGCTTACTGGCCCTGGGTTCAAATTACAGAACCAGATACAGGTCAATTGGTATGGATTCCCTCCTCTACATTAGTTCCAGGAACCTATATGAATAATGATATAGTTGGGGAACCTTGGTTTGCAGCTGCCGGGGTTAAACGTGGAGGGTTGGATAGGGTTCGTCAAGCAGAACGTAAATTAAATAATACTGATAGAGATACATTGTATGTTGGTAAAATTAATTCTATAGCTACCCTCCCAAAAAGAGGGGTTTTATTATTTGGTAATAAAACATTACAAACCGCGAAATCATCCCTAGATAGGGTTAATGTTAGAAGATTACTTATTGAATTAAAAAACTACATCACCCAAGTTGCAGATAACTTGGTATTTGAACAAAACACTACGGCAACAAGAAATACCTTTTTATCAACTATTAATCCTTATCTAGAATCAGTTCAACAAAGACAAGGATTGTATGCCTTCAGAGTGGTGATGGATGGTTCAAATAACACAAATGATGTGATTGACCGGAATGAATTAATAGGGGCTATCCATGTTCAACCAACAAGAACTGCTGAATTCATTTATTTGGATTTCAACATATTACCAACAGGGGCCACTTTTCCCTCATAAGTAAAATAATAATGTTTTCCCCTATTTTATTATATTTATAACAAACACATAAAAATAGATAAATATGCCTTTATTAGATCCTAACGAAATATTTTTTACCGCCTTTGAGCCAAAACAAGCCAATAGGTTTGTTTGTTATATTGATGGATTTGCTTCTTATTCTATTAAAGGGATAGGTGCAATTTCGGTTACACAGGGTTCAATAGCCCTTAACCATATTAATATCCAAAGATTTGTAAAAGGTAAAACTAAATGGAATACAGTCCAATTTACATTATTTGATCCAATAACACCATCAGGTGCACAATCTATGATGGAATGGGTTAGACTTCACCATGAATCCGTAACAGGTAGAGATGGATATTCTGATTTTTATAAAAAAGATTTAACATTCAATGTTATTGGACCTCCTGGTGATGTAGTATCTGAATGGATTATTAAAGGTGCTTTAATTACAGATGCTACATTCGGGGATTATAATTGGGATACAGAGGATTCAGCTGTTGAAATCCAAATGACAGTACAGCCTGATTATTGTATTTTAAATTATTAAAAACTTGGCTTAGCCAAATCATTTCCATATCTTTACTATGAAAAAAAGTGAATTAAGAAAACTCATAAGGGAAGAAATTGACTATCAAACTCTAGAGAATTTAGGGGATCAAATTAGATCTCTAATAGATGATAAACCCTTTGATTCTCAACTGGCATATAAGATTTCAAGAATTTTAAACATACCACTAGAACAAGCTGAAAGAATTCGTGATGAAGTTTTAGTAAATGATGAGGGTGATATAGAATATATCTTAAATATATATTTAAATAGAGGTTCATAAGAACAGTGCTCAGAGGGGAAACTTTATATATAGAAAGGGATTGATTTTTTAATCAGTCCTTTTTTTTTATATATGTATACGCGATAATTAAGTTATAACAAATAAAATTGTTTCATTAAAATAAAAACTATGTCTGAAACCAAATTCAAATTCCCAACAGAAGAAGTCGATTTACCCTCTAAAGGATTATTATATCCGGAGGGTCATCCATTAAAATCTGGTAAGATTGAAATGAAATATATGACTGCTAGGGAAGAGGATATTCTTACCAACCAAAATTTTATAAGTAGGGGGGTTGTATTAGATAAACTTTTAGAGGCATTAATTGTTACTAAAGTTAGTTTAAAAGATCTTTTAATAGGAGATAAAAATGCGGTTTTAATTTCTTCTCGTATTTTAGGGTATGGTAAAGATTACAAAATTTCTTATAATGGTACTGATCATATTGTAGATTTAACTGAATTAAAAAATAAAAAATTAGATGAAAAATTATTTGCAGAAGGTATTAATAACTTTGAATATATTCTCCCCCACTCTAAAACAAAAATAACATTTAGATTATTAACTGATGGAATTGATAAGCAAATTGAAGAAGAAATTAAAGGAGCTAAAAAAATTAATAAAAACGCCTCCCCTGAGTATTCTACAAGAATGAAATATTTAATTACATCCGTAGAAGGAGATTCTTCGGGAAAAACCATTAGAGATTTTGTAGATAATTATCTTTTGGCTAGAGATGCAAAAGCCCTAAGAGATCATGTTATTAAACTCCAACCCGATATAGAATTAAAAACCGAAATAGAAAATGATTTTGGTGAGCTTGAAGAAATAGATATTCCAATTTCTTTAAATTTTTTTTTCCCTGACTCCTGAGGAAGCTTTAGCATATAGGAGTAATTTATTTTCCCAAATTCATGAAGTAGTTTTTAATGGTAAAGGAGGATATAGTTGGGAAACTGTATATAATATGCCTATCTGGCTACGAAACTTTACTTTTAATAAACTAAAAGAATATTATGATGCTGAGCAAGCAGCAGCTAACAAAGATCCTAATAAAATTGATTTAACAAACCCAGATAAATCAACACCCCCACAAAAAAGACCATCACATTCACCTCCTTCATATGTAACCAAGGTGTCAAGAAAGTAATATTTTTTAATATTTATAATAAAATATTACTCAATGCCCGTTGATCCAAAACAATTTAAAAAAGATCTAGAAGATCTTAATAAACTTTATAGGCAGTTGGAAAGAAAAGCTCTAAGTGCCAGCGACTTTTCTAAAGGAGCAGAAGGGGCTAAGCAAATGGCTATTTACCTTAGGGAAGCAAAAACAGAAGTTGCTATATTAAATACCTCATTTAAAGATACAGCTAATTGGATTGGGGAGATTGCTGAAGAATGGTCAACAGGTTTTGTGAAGCCTCTTAAAGAAGGAACAAAATCCTTTAGAGTCTTAAGAGGTCTTGCATCTGATTTAGAAGATGATTTACATGGTGTTATTGATTTAGAAAAAAAACAATTATTAAATATAAAAAAGAAAGCTGAACAGGAGAAGGAAAACCATAATAGAATAAAGGAAAACCTTGAAAAGAAAAAGAGGGATGGGAAGGAATTAAACACTGAAGAACAATCACTTTTAGCTAATTTGACTGCTGATGTAAAAGTAACTACGGTCATTATTTCCCAAGCCAAAAAAAGGCTTGAACAAGAAAGAAAGATTGCTAAAACCGCAGGGGTAACAGGAGCCATATTTAATAGTTTATCATCAACATTAGGAAAAGTAGGAATAGGATCAGAATTTTTTGAAGATGGAAAGAAAAATATAAGAGAAGCAGCTAAAAGTGGATCAAAATTAAAGGTAGTAGGGGCTGGTATCTCGTCATTATTTAAGGGAATAGGAGAAGCATTAATGGATCCTGTAGTAATATTTGGTTTACTTACTACAGCATTTACTTCTTTATTAGCATTAGGTCAAAAATTCGCACAATATACAGCAGATATAGGAAAGGCATTTTTAGGTATGGGAGCAGACTCTAAAACTGTTGCTGATAATTTAAAGAATATGGCTGCTGGTAGTGAGGGTCTTTACATGAATTTTGAAGAAGCCAAAAAGGCTTTGATTGGGTTAAATAAGGTAGCAGGAACAAGTGTTGAATTTTCTGAAGCCCAAATAAAAAACTATCAAAAATTAACCCATTTTTTAGGTTTAAGTGAAGAAGCAGCTCAAGGATTATTTAAAACATCATTACTTTCTGGAAGTGGTTTTGAAGATGTAGCTTCAGAAATAGGAGGTGTAGTAGCAGGATTAAATCAATCAAATGGTTTATCTCTTAATTTAAATGATGTTTTAGAAGAAGTATCAAAAGCTTCTTCAACCACAAGATTTAATGTGGGCCAAACATCAAGGGCTTTAGCAGCAGCAGCATTTGAAGCTAAACGTTTAGGAATGACTTTAGACCAAATATCTTCAGCAGCAGAAAGCACATTAGATTTTGAAAGTTCTATTGCAAATGAAATTAAAGCTGAATTACTTTTAGGTAAAGATTTAAACTTAGAGAAATTAAGATACGAGGCATTAACTGGTGATACTAATACACAGGCCAAAGAATTAAATAGACTTCTTGCTGAAAATGTAGAGTCAACAGAGGGTAATGTTATAAAACAAAAGGCATTAGCTGATTCTTTAGGTATGAGTGTTGAAGATATGCTAAAAGCAAATGACGCACGAATACTACAAAATGAATTATCAAAAAGGGGAATCACTGATAGGGTAAAAGCAGAAAAAGCACTTGCTATTTTAAGGTCAAAAGGTTTAACTCAAGAACAAGCTTTAGAAAAATTAGCTAAAGGAAAGCTTGACGCTATTGTTGAAGAAGGTAAAAAGGCTGAAACATCCATGAGAATGTTAGAAAATGCAAAAGAAACTTTAATGGTATCCATAGCACCTTTAGCTGATAAAATAGCAAAACTTGTTCAGTCTTTTGCTGAAAGTGGTGCATTAAAAAGTATGTTAAAAACAATAGGTGGAGTACTTAAATGGATTGGGGAAAATCCTAAAACATTTTTAGGTATTGGAGCTCTTGCAGGGGGTGCTATGTTTGCCGGAAAAGCTTTAGCAGGTAAATTAGGTACTGAAAGGAATCCTATGGTAGTAAAATTTGCTGAAAAAGTAATAGGAGGACTTAAAAGTATATTTAAAGGTAAAAAGGGCAAACCCAGTATGATAGCCAAGGGGCTACAAAAATTGAATCCCATGAATTGGGGTAAAAAAATGGGTAAATCAGGGCTTTATAAAAAGAGTTCTAAAGGAATTATTTCAAAAACACTAGGTAAGGTTAGTAAAAGTGTAGTACCGAAAGTTGCTGGTAAAAATATTGCAAAAATTGGAGCTAAATTAGGAGCCAAAGCAATGGGAAAATCTTTACTTAAAAGAATACCTGGTCTTGGAGCATTAGCAGGAGTAGGTTTTGCAATAGATAGAGTAGCTAAAGGAGATATGGTTGGTGCCGCAATGGAATTAGCATCTGGAGGAGCAAGTTTATTAGATCTTGTAGCCCCAGGAGCAGGTTTAACAGCAGGATTAGCTATGGATGCAGCAATAGCTGCTAGAGATATACACAAAGCAACATCAGAGGGAGAAGGAATAGCATCAGATTTTATTTCAAGACCGGGTCAACCCATACAAAAATTTAGAGCTGATGATGTTATAGTGGGGGGTACTAATTTAAATGGGGGGGGTAATAGGGTTGAACAATTACTTGAAAGATTAGTAGTAGCTGTTGAAAGTGGTGGTGATGTTTATATTGATGGAGCTAAAGCAGGCAGATCATTAGTATTGGCAGCTTCCCAAATGGGTTAATATTTATAATAAAACAAACAATTATGCCTGGAATACTTGATAATTTAACAAATAACAATTCAATTTTCTCTAACCTAAATGGTGGGCCTGGTCCTGTAAATGATTTTGAGAATTCAAAATTACATAATCAATACTCGATTAATGGAACTCCTAATGTTGTTAATAAACCTTCCCCTTCCATATTAGATTTAGATGGGTTGGTACCTGCAACTAATTATCGTGATAATGCCCCAGAGAATAGAACATTTTAATGGATGCCCCTAGTAACACAAAAAACAAATCTCAAATCATTAAAATATGGTCACGATAGACCTGGTGGGGGGAGTAGTAATCAACCTTATATAACTACATCTATACCCCCTGATTCATTTCCACCTTCTCCAAAGACAACACCTGATTCCCTTATACGAGGGGGGATATTTACTGCAGTAAAAACAGTACAAGATGTTAGCAGGCTTTCTAAAATGTTTTTGGATTTCAAATCCCTAAATGGAGGTTTATTTGCTATAAAACAAAACATTCTTAAAAAACAAGAATCCAAGTTATTAAATAGAAGTTTCAATCCTAAAAGGGACCTATATTTACCTTCAAATACAATTGCTCAAGCAATGGTTACTGCAGGGGGAAAACATTTGAAAAATTTTGGTATTAATCCTTTTGGGTCAACCCCTACTTATGGTGTTGGTACTTTTGACACAAATCCTAAAGATAAAAAATTTCATACTGTAAGAGATACAAGTCCCTTTGCTACAAAACAAATCGAGCTTAAAAAGTACGAATCCGAGTTATTAAATAAAGATGACACCCCTAAGCTTACATCAGCCCAAGATGCATTTTCCGGCCCACGATGCAAGATCAATCGTCATCGTCCACCCCCACCCTCTCACTCATACCAACAAACGGATCACCTAAAATCCCATGTTGATAGAGTAGGAAGTGGTGATCCTGGTAAAGAAACCATTAAGGGTCAAAATAAAAGTGGAATTAGTTATTCTCTATCCGCAACCTCGAAGGAAATGGAAGCTATAGATAAGATTACAGCAATGCCCATGTATGAGGGTCAAGGCCCTAATGCTGATTTAGCTATTAATGATTTAGTTAAATTTAGAATAGCAGTAATCGATAATTCCCCAGGGGCAAATGCAACCTATATCCATTTTAGAGCATTTATTGATTCATTTACAGACAATTATTCTGCAGATTGGGGCTCTGTAAATTATGTAGGTAGGGGAGATAATTTTTGGAATTATACAGGGTTTAAAAGAGATATTAGTTTGGGATTTACAGTAGCAGCCCAGTCCAAACCTGAATTAATACCGATGTATAAAAAGTTAAATTATCTTGCATCGACTTTGGCACCTGATTATTCTACTGCGGGACTTATGCGTGGAAATTTGGTAAGGTTGACGGTAGGTGGTTACATATACGAACAACCAGGCATCATAACCACTCTAAATTATAGTATTCCTGAAGAATCACCTTGGGAAATAGGGATTGATGAAGATGGGGGTTATGATAGTAGTGTTAAAGAATTACCTCATATTATTAGAGTAACAGGATTTGCATTTACACCAATCCACAACTTCTTAGTTGAAAAAGCAGATAACCCTATAAACCCAAAAGCTAAATTTATTTCATTATCACAAGGAGATAATAATTATGATGATAGTAGATACCCTTATTATAAACAAGGAGGAGGAACTTCAGATATTGAAACAGCAAAAGGCGAGGCTTAATTCCCCACCACTTCTCCTAATGATGAAAGAGATAATACCCCACCTACAACAGATAATGAAATTAAACTTAATTTATAATTAAATGAATAGATATTCATCCATACGACAAATCAATAATACTAATGATAATGTTGGTAAATTAGGAACACCCTACTACAAAACAGTATCATACCCTGATATTATTGAAGATGAGAATGATATTTATGTAATCACAAATTTTGGTGATAGGTTAGATTCTTTATCTCACCAGTTTTATAAAGATACTACATTGTATTGGATAATAGCAGTAGCAAACCCAACAAAAGTTTCTTTAGGCTCATTATATTTACCAATAGGAACACAATTAAGAATACCTGTTAATTTAAATGCTATTATAGATGATTATAATGAATTGAATATAGTAGGTGATGGAAAGAATAATAAATTGGTTAGTGTTAATGGTATAATTAAATAACAATAAAAATAAAACAAAATGAATAATTTTGATTTAAAAAAATATTTAGCAGAAGGTAAGTTATTAAAAGAAGACATGAGTCTTGAAATAGGTAAAGATCAAGTTACAATAAATTCTGATTCAGGTAAATATGTTGGATTTATAGAAGATGATGATACAGTAGATTTTTCTGTAGTATATGAAGATGCAGGAGATAGGGATTATCAAGAATTTGATATAAATAATTGGGAAGGTATTTTGGGCCCCACCCATGCTTTTACTCAAATATCTAATAAAATTCCTACCCAAGTCGAAGCAATAGATGATTATGTTATGATCACAGTTAACATAGAGGATCTTAAAAAGATTTAATAAGTAATGAGTAATGAGTAATATTTTAGGGGAACATTTTCAAGATTGGGTAACAGATCAAATTACCACAAGACAGAAAGCATTAGGTTATAGAACAGATGTTACTGATGATACTCTAAAATATATAAACACAAAAACCCCTTGGTTAAGATTAGCAAGCTCTGTGGATTTAACCAAAGTTGATGAAGATGGTGGAAAATTACATGATAGTGTTTTAGAAAGGTTAACCAAGAGAGGGGTTAATGAGCGTTTAATTGCTGAGGATAATTTAGCTAAAAATTTCATCCTACAAGGTTCAGTATCCTCCCTTGATCATAAAAATAGATATGAGGGGGTTAAATTTGGTTTAAATACTGTCGATAGTTTATTTGGTGGTCTTTATGGGTGGGGAGGAATGGAAGAAAGAGGATATGTACCCCCACCAGGAATTACCCAAGCTAGTGTTCAACATCAAAATAATGGTTCTCTCACAAAAACCATAGTTAATATAAAATGCTTTAGTAGAGCTCAATTCCAATTATTAGATGCTTTATATTTAAGACCAGGTTATACACTTCTTTTAGAATGGGGGTGGAGTCAATATCTTGATAATGATAATAAATTAAAAGAGTTTGGACCCTTCAAAACCACTCCATTAAAAAAATTGTTTAACACGGAAGATGTGGATCATTTTGACATGTATAAAGCTATTGATAAGGATACAGAGGAGTATGATGGAAATTATGGGGCTATCTATGGTAAAGTATGTAATTTTAGTTGGAAATTTAATAAGGATGGAAGTTACGATGTATCTGTCCAAATCACAGGTATAGGGGATGTTATTGAATCCTTAAAATCAAACGTAACAAAAACAGACGAGGCAGAATCATGTGAAGTAGATAGTGGGGTTGATACTGGTAAGGAAGAAGATAAATGTTTATTGCATCAAGAATTATCATCATTATTTTATTGGTCATCCCCATCAAACCCAACTGGAGGAGCAGTATCATGTTCTGAAGCAGCGGATTCAAAATTTTATTATTCGGATCTCAAGTTTGAGCATTTTCCATCTATTAAAGATTTGGAATACGAAGAATTAGACAAGATAGAAATTAATGGGGGTCTCTTTTCAATAACTGAAGGTGTTGTGAAAGGAGGGGAAAAAGATAAGGTAAATAGGATAATGTATTTAACTTTTGGAACCCTATTAGCCATAATTCAAAAGAAATTATTATTATATAATAAAGGTGTCCCCCTTACAGGGTTTGATGTTAATTTTGAAAACCTACTTCAAGATGAAAATTATATAATCACATTTCCAGGACACTTTTCTTCTAACCCAAACATATGTTTAATCCCTTATACAAACTCAAACCTAGATTTACAATTAAATCAGAAATATTCTGGCCAAAACATTAAGGATTTTGATATTAATAAAAAACTTACTGAGGGGGATAATTTCCATATAGATGGGAATCCTTATTTAGGGAGATTAATGAATATTTACATTAATCGAGATTATATTGTTGAAATTATGGATAATATTGCAGCCGAAGATGGTTCTGTTTCTATTATTGATTTGTTACAATCTATACTCTCAGGTGTATCTCTATCTTTAGGGGGTATAAATAAGTTATCAATTAAAGAAACAAGAAATGGTTTAATTAAATTTTGGGAAGAATCCCCACAACAAATAGCAAATATATCTAAAGAAGATAGAAAATTAGCTAAATTTAATGTATTTGGGGTAAAACCTGGTATTGAAGGGAGTTTTATTCGTAATGTAGGATTAAATTCTGAGATACCCAAGGATTTCACAGCAATGATCACAATTGGTGCCCAGGTTCAGGGTAACCAACCATCAGAGAATTCTGTTTCATTTTCAAATTATAATGCGGGGTTGAAAGATAGAGTAGTTGATGAGAGGACTTCAACCGGGGCTTTAGGTGAAAACACCCCCTCAGATAATATCCAAAAAATTTGGAATGAAAAAATAGTCCCTTTAGTTTCTTCTGAAGTTTCCACGTATGGGTTGTGGAGTGCACCAGCTTACATGTCTCCATTTCCCAGAATATATAATGATTTACAATTCCTCCCCGACAACATATCAAAATTAACTAACTATAATAGTGAATATTCTAAATTGGTGGTAGGGGTATTATCAACTATAGGCCCTGACCAACAAATCCCTCCTAACTTTTTCCTGCCTTTTTATATTGATTTGGAAATGGATGGGTTAACAGGGATGGTAATGTATCAAAAATTTAAAATAAGTGATAATATACTACCCCCTTCATATGATGAAAATAAAATTGATTTGTTGATTACAAGTCTTAACCATACAATCAACCCCCAATCTTGGACTACAACTGTTAAAGCTTTATCCTCTCCTACACCCCCAGATTTAAATGTTTTATCCTCTCCAGTATCTTCTCAAAATGAAGAAAAAGATAAATGTGGTGAAAAAGAGCTTGATATAGCCACTATTAATCCCCCAAGAGGTGTAGATACCCCTTTTAGTTTAAATGCTATGGAAAAGAGTTTTACAGGGTTCTTTAGTGAAAATGAAGAGAAGAAGAAAAAGTGTGCTCAATATTCTTATAATTTAGCTTTTAATTATACTAATTTTTTAAAAAATTCATTATCTCCTTTATCCCAGCTGATTATAGAGAAGGGCCATACCAATGACCCTGTCTTCCATCAGAATATTAAAGATTTGGGTTATGAGATGGAAAAAGTAGGTACTAATATAAATAAAGGGGATATTTGGAATATTTTTAATAAAGTCTCCTTTGGAATTGGGGATATTGTTATTTATTGGGCCAATACTGGAGACCCCTCTTCATCCGCAAGAGAATATGGACACACACAGATTTATGTTGGTGGTATAACTCCATCAGGATGGGCAAGTTCGTACAAAAATAATTATGGTACAAGCTTTGTATATAGTGGTACGAAAGTAACAGAAAGTGAATGTTGGGATATGTTAATATTTAGATCCCCAAGACCCCCTTCACTTGGAGCGTCTCCAATATTTACAAATATACCTTCACCTATATAATGTATATACCTAAAAATAAAATATCAACTAATAATTATACTAAAGAAAAAGAGTATATTTACAAATCTAATAAAAAACCATATTCAGGCTTTTATTGGAAAACTTCTGATGGGAAAGCATTTACTGGAAAATCACCATCCCACCCTACAAGTGTTGAAATAATTAAAATACAGAATCCAGAAAATAGACCTGAATCGAATTATCCTGAATCCTCCATAGCTATAGGAAATTATCCAACCCCCTTTGATTCATTAGATAAAAATTCTTATAATCCAGGAATAATTATAGAATATGCTAAATTGACTAATACCGAGTTAATTAATCCTATACATAGAAAATTACCATCCCACCATTACCCGGTTTTAGATGATGAGGATTATGAAAAAGGCTCATTTACTAGATATTTTACTATTAAAACAAATGAAATTTTAGTATTTGAGGTTTCTAAGGAGGTTTATGATAAAATAAAAAATAAAAGTCAAGAATGGGTTTGGGAATTGTATACTCCTTTCAAATTAGATTGGGTTATAGTAGGTGAAAGAGATAAAGTTTATATTATCAATAGAAATGTTGTTAGACTAGAACAAAAGAAATTGAAAAGAAATGGAATAGAATCTTCTTTCAAAAGCAATTTCAGTAAATTTTGGAAAGACTTGGCTTAGCAAGATAGGGTTCGTATCTTTACACTAAATAAGGTTTTATGTCATGGTTGATCGAAGATGAAGAACAACTAAAATGGTTCCAAACACAAAAGTATGAAGAGGCCTTTATTGAGGTAATCCCATATAATTATAAAACTCACCCTGTAGAAAATCAAATAACTCTTTTATATGTTTTCCCGTTGGGGAGCAATAAGGGTTACATAGTTAATATAGATCATAGTGAGGCGCTTTACATTGAAAATACCACGTATACTTCAATAATAGACACGTTTAAAACTGTGTATGTTCGTGATAAGAAGGAATCATTACATTATTTTATACATCCTAATATTATAGATTTAACTTTAAATCTCCCTGATTATATTCCTGAAGAACCTAAGGTATTTGAATATTTTCATAAATTATATTCTGAAAAAGAAGATGTAAATAGAATAATTCCAATTGTAAAACATTATGAATATTGTAATAGGATTTTTAAAAAATTAAAACCACAAATAAATGTACCATACAACGAATTTTACAACAACAAATTTTCATTGGTTTTCAACTACTTGGAAAGAAGTGGAATACAGGTGGATAAGGAACAATTCGAAGAACGTTTCCACAAGACCCCTTCCAATAGGGTATTCACACAATATAATTTCAAGACCACTACAGGAAGACCTTCAAACAAATACAACGGAGTAAACTATGCAGCTTTAAATAAGAAAGATGGTACAAGAAAAATGTTTATTCCATCTAATGATGTTTTAGTTGAAATAGATATAAAAGCCCATCATCTTGTATTATTAGCAAAACTATTAGAGTATGATTTTGAAAATCAAAACATCCACCAACATTTTGCAGATTTATATGGGGTGGAATATGGGGAAGGAAAAAAGATTAGTTTCAAAATGTTATATAGTGGAAACTTTGGAGAATACTCCCATATCCCCTTTTTCAAAAAAGCACATGAATATACTGGGGATTTATGGAGAACTTTCCAGACCCAAGGCTATATTGAATGTCCTATCTCCAAACATAGATTTGTAAAGGATAAATTACCAAAAATGAATCCTGCAAAATTATTAAATTATTTGTTACAAAATTTGGAGGCGTCAAATAGTGTTCGTATCTTATGGGAGATAATAGGATTATTAAAAGGAAAGAAAACAAAATTAATTTTATACACATATGATTCATTTTTGTTTGATTTTGTAGAAGAAGAAGCAAAAGATCTTTATAAAGAAATTAAAAAGGTTTTTACAAAAAGAAAGTTCACAACTACAACAGTTTATGGAAGAAACTATGATTTTGCAGGGGTCTCCTGATATTTATAACGAGCAATATAGCAAAGATACTATAAACTTTGAAGATTTGAATAATAAATTGTTTTGTACGTTTACTAGTTTGGATAAGCTAGACACGTTAATTGATGAGATCATTCACAGTTATGAAATTTTATACAACAAGATTTTTGTTTTGTATATCAAAAGCAATAACGAATATGCTTGTACCTACAATATAAGCCCCGTTAATATAAGTGTTATACCTAAGGATACTATTCTGGTACATAGGAAAAAAGAATCAAATACTTTGTATACAATAAATGCCCTTAATGAATTAATTAGGAAACTAAATGAGGGTGTAGTAGATACAAGTTTTCCTGTAACATGGAAGCATTATAAGAATTCAATTCTATTAACACAACATAATGAATTAAAACAGCTTAAAACCAAGCTTTATAAGATATTTGAAGTATAATTTGGTTTATATAAATAAGCTCATTACATTTTTCACTAATTAAAACTTGAATTATGGATTTAAATGCCATTAAAGCAAGGTTGGATGCTTTAAACCAACCACAAGGTAGTCAAAACAAAGAAAAGAAAGACTACACAAAAATCTACTGGAAACCAAGGGAAGCTGGTAAATTTCAAATTCGTTTCCTCCCTTCAATCGTAGAGAGTCCAACTTCTCCATTCCAAGAAATTGATATGCATTACAACATTGGAAAATATCCAATTGTAGCATTGACTAATTGGGGTGAGAAAGATCCGGTTGTGGAATTTATCAAAAAACTTCGTAATTCTAGCGAATCTGAAAATTGGAGATTAGCAAATAAGCTTGGTCCCAAAATGAGAGTATTTGCACCTGTGATTGTTAGGGGGGAAGAAGATAAGGGGGTACGAATCTTTGAATTTAGTAAAACTCTTTATGCTGAACTATTATCCTATGCTGATGCAGATGAGTATGGTGAATTTGAAGATGTAGCTGAAGGATTTGATTTTACTGTTACAGCTGCTGCCGTTGAAAACAGAAGAGGATTTAATCTAACACTACGTCCTAAACGTAAACCATCCCCATTATCTGAAGATGCATCTTTAATTGAAAAATGGTTAGAAGAACAACCACTTTTACTTGAAGAAAGATTCCACTATAAATTTGATAAGTTGAAAGAAGTATTAGCGGAATTCATCAATTCATCAGATGAACAAGAAGGTAATAAGGAAGGAGAAATTTCTTCTGAACCTGCTGAGGATTTTGATGATACTGAAAAAGCATCTACTAAAACAAATTATTCCCAACCTAAGAAAGAAAAACAAACAGCTTCAAAGAAGTTTGATGATTTGTTTGAAGATGGGGAAGATAGTGAAGAGGTGAAGGAAGATGATTTACCATTTTAATTAAACCCTAGATTATGGCAAGAAAAAAATCACTATCGGAGGCAGTCTCCTCGGAAATTAGGTCAAAGTTTGATTTAAATTCCTTTAAAGAGAAAAAAGGCTTCAACCAAAACATAAAGTTTAAAGACCAAGAATGGATACCTCTTTCAGAGGCATTTCAAAAAGTAACATCTGTTCCAGGTATTCCTATGGGTCAAATTTCTTTACTAAGAGGCCATTCAGATACAGGCAAAACCACAGCTTTACTAGAAGCTGCGGTTTCTGCCCAAAAACTAAATGTATTACCTGTTTTTATTATTACTGAAATGAAATGGAATTGGGAATATGCAGAAAAGATGGGTTTGAAAGTTGAAAAGAAAATAGATGAAAATGGTGAAATATCCAATTATTCTGGAAATTTCATTTATGTGGATAGAGAAACAATCCAAACAATCGAAGATGTTGCAGCTTTTATTTTAGATTTAATAGATGAACAAAAGAAAGATAATTTACCCTATGATCTATTATTTCTTTGGGATTCAATTGGATCAGTTCCTTGTGAAACGTCAATTAAATCAAATAAGAACAACAACGAATGGAATGCTGGCGCAATGTCCACTCAATTTGGAAATAATGTTAATCAAAAAATTACATTATCTCGAAAAGAAACCTCAAAATACACAAATACCTTGGTATGTATTAACAAGGTTTGGACCTTGAAAGCAGAATCTCCTATGGGTAAACCTAAACTCATGAATAAGGGGGGATATACAATGTGGTTTGATGCTACCTTCATAGTAACCTTTGGTAATATTATGTCGGCAGGTACATCAAAGATTAAAGCCATCAAGGATGGTAAACAAGTAGAGTTCGCCAAAAGAACCAACGTTCAAATTGATAAGAACCACATAAATGGTGTGGCTACACGTGGGAGGATTGTAATGACAGCTCATGGTTTTATTGAAGACGATGATAAAGCATTAAAGAAGTATAAGAAAGACCATCAACAAGAATGGAAAGAGATTTTAGGTGGAAGTAATTTTGAATTAATTGAGGAAGAAGAAGAAGTTACAGTTTCTGAAACAACTACTTCAACTCCTACAGAACCTAATTAAGTATGAGTAAAAACCTTTTAAGTATTCTTGATAACGTATCACAGGATACTAACCCAACCCCCCAAAATGATAGGTATCTTATAATAGATGGACTAAATTTGTTCTTTCGGAATTTTGCTATGTTAAACATGGTTAATTCAAAAGGAACTCATATTGGGGGTTTGGGGGGTTTTCTAAGGTCATTAGGGGCTTTAATCCGTCAAATTAATCCTACTGAAGTTTATGTAGTTTTTGATGGTCCGGGTTCTTCTATGGCTAGAAAAAACATAAACCCTAAATACAAGGCAAATAGAAATATTACTAGAATCACTAATTGGGAAGTATTTGATGATTTAGGGGAAGAACATGACTCCAAAATTGATCAAATAATTAGATTAATTTCTTATGTAAAAACACTCCCAGTTACTCTATTGAGTTTGGAAAAAACTGAAGCCGATGATATTATTGCTCATTTAAGTAAAATATTATCTAAAAAGAAAAATAGTCAAACTTTTATAGTATCTAGTGATCAAGATTTTTTACAATTAGTTACAGATAATATTATAGTTTATCGTCCTATTGAAAAAGTTTATTATACTAAGGATAAAGTTGAGGAAAAATTTAAAATCCTTAAAGATAATTTCCTAATATATAAAACTTTAATGGGAGACAGTTCTGATAACATTCCTGGTGTAAAAGGTTTGGGAATTAAAAAATTGTTTAGTAAATTTCCGGAAATAAAAGATACTCCACTAACATTAGATTCAATTGTTAATATTTGTGAGGGTAAATTTAAAAATCACATCATTTATACTCGAGTGTTAGATAGTTTAAATGAATTAAAAAATAGTTATAAGATAATGGATTTATCTAATCCTATGTTAAGTAAAGATGACAAGGAATATATTGAATCTGCAGTTTCAAATAAAAAATTAGTATTTCTACCAGACCAATTCCAATCCTTATATGATGAGGATGAATTAGGGGGAATGATAAGAAATACTAGGTTATGGTTAAATGATATTTTCAAAGTTTTCAAAAAAGATAATTAATGACATTAGCATCAATTGATTCATATGGGCATGGCTTTCAAGTGAAAGTCATTTCTTCACTTCTTACACATAAAGTCTTCCTACAAAATATTTTTGATATATTAAATGAGGAGGATTTTCAAAACCAAGCACATAGATGGATTATAAAAGAAATCCTTAAATATTACGATAAATATCATTGTAATGTTTCAATGGATGTGTTAAAGGTTGAATTACAAAAAGTTGAAAATGAGGTTTTAAAAGTTTCAATTAAAGAACAACTTAAAAATGCTTATAAAGCCTCTAATGAGGATATGGAATATGTTCAAGAAGAATTTTCTAACTTCCTAAAAAACCAACAATTAAAAAAAGCATTACTCCAATCAGTAGATCTCCTGAAAGAAGGAGATTATGATTCTATAAAGGGTTTAATGGATGCTGCTATGAAAGCAGGTTCAGAAAAAAATATAGGTCATGAATATCTTAAAGATGTAGAATCCAGATTTAGGGAAGATTTTAGAAGTCCAATTGCCACACCTTGGAAAGCAATTAATGATATATGTCAGGGGGGATTAGGTAAAGGGGATTTTGGTTTGTTCTTTGGAAGTCCTGGAGGAGGAAAAAGTTGGTTATTAGTAGCTCTTGGTGCTTTTGCTGCTAAAATGGGTTATAATGTTCTTCACTATACATTAGAATTAGGAGAAGAATATGTTGGTAGAAGATATGATGCATTCTTTACTGGTATTGATGTTGATAAAATCCAAAACCATAGACCTGAAGTAGAAAAAATAATGGGAGAATTGGAGGGGCAAGTTATTATAAAAGAATTTGCAATAGGTAAAGCATCCCTCCAGTCACTAGATTCACATCATCGTAAAACAAAAGATTTGGGGTTTGACCCTGATTTAATTATTATTGATTATGTGGATTTGTTAAGGACTAAGAGAAAATATAATGAAAGAAAAGATGAAATTGATGATAATTATAGAGCAACAAAAGGTTGGGCTAAGGAATTAGATCTTCCTATATGGTCAGTTTCACAAGTTAATAGAGCAGGAGCAAAAGATGATATTGTGGAAGGTGATAAAGCAGCGGGTTCATATGATAAAATGATGATTGCGGATTTAAGTATTTCATTATCCCGAAAAAGAAAAGACAAAGTTGAAGGTACAGGTAGATTCCATGTCATGAAAAATAGATATGGGGGTGATGGTATGACTTATGGTGTACAAGCTAATACGGCAACTGGATGTTTTGTTGTTGAGGAAGAAGAATGGGATGAAGGTGATTATATCCAACCTAGTAATGATCCCTTTTCAAATAGTAGGTTTGATGATTTTGACAAGGGAATGTTGAAAAAAGAGTTCTTCTCAGTGAAAGGATAATATTTATTATCACATCTCCCCTAATAAAGGTTTTTATATTTTTAACACTTATTAAATTTAACTAATGGATATATCCCAAGAAATCCTATCACAAATTACAACTTATAACAAATATGCCAAATATTTACCTTCTATTCAACGAAGAGAAACTTGGGAAGAAATTGTTTTTAGAAATAAAAAAATGAACTCTGACAATTTTCCTAAATTACAGGAAAAATTAGATTGGGCTTATCAATATGTTTATGAAAAAAAGACTCTTCCATCTATGAGGAGTCTCCAATTCGCTGGAAAACCAATTGAAATAAATAATGCACGAATATTTAATTGTGCCTATCTACCAATTAATGATTGGAGAGCATTTAATGAAGTAATGTTTTTATTACTTTCAGGATGTGGGGTAGGATACTCTGTTCAAAATCATCATATAGATAGTTTACCTGAAATTCGTATCCCAACCAAAACTAGAAGATTTTTAGTAGGAGACAGTATTGAAGGATGGGCTGATGCTGTTAAAGTATTGATGAAATCTTATTTTGGGATTTCCAATTCAAGGCCCAATTTTGATTTTAGAGATATTAGACCTAAGGGAGCAGAACTCATTACAGTAGGAGGTAAAGCACCAGGACCAGAACCTTTGAAAGAATGTTTATTCCAAATCCAAAAAATATTAGATAGAAAAGAAAATGGAGATCAATTAACCCCATTGGAAGTAAATGATATAATTTGCCATATTGCAGATGCTGTATTATCCGGAGGTATTAGACGAGCAGCTTTAATTTGTTTGTTTGATTTGGATGATGAAGAAATGTTAACGTGTAAGTATGGGAATTGGTGGGAATTAAATCCACAAAGGGGAAGAGCAAATAATTCTGCAGTTGCCATTAGATCAAAAATTACTAAATCAAGATTCTTTGAATTGTGGGGGAAGGTTTGTGGGAGTGGAACAGGTGATCCTGCTGTATATTTCTCAAATGATAAAGATTGGGGTTGTAATCCCTGTTGTGAAATTGGATTAAAACCCTTCCAATTCTGTAATTTAACAGAAGTAAATGTTTCAAACATTACATCACAAGAGGATCTAAATGAAAGAGTAAAAGCAGCATCCTTTTTAGGAACATTACAGGCAAGTTATACTAATTTCCATTACTTAAGAGAAATATGGAAAAGAACTACTGAAAAAGATGCACTTATTGGTGTGGGAATGACAGGGATAGGAAGTGGAACTATATTAAATTATAATCTTAAAGAAGCAGCTAAGATTGCAGTTGAAATGAATATTTGGACTGCCGAACAAATAGGAATTAACCCTGCATCACGTGTAACAACTGTTAAACCTTCAGGTACCAGTTCACTTGTATTAGGCACATCTTCAGGTATTCATGCTTGGCATAATGATTATTATATTCGAAGAATGAGAATTGGTAAAAATGAACCATTATATCAATACCTATCTATTTTCCATCCTGAATTAGTTGAAGATGATTTCTTCAAACCCCAAATCCAAGCAATCATATCTGTACCCCAAAAATCACCTTCAGGAGCAATTTACAGAAGTGAAAGTGTAATGGATTTACTTGAAAGAACCAATAAATTTAATATAGAATGGGTTAAAGCAGGCCATGTAAAAGGGGCTAATACTAATAATGTTTCAACAACAGTATCAGTTAAACCTAATGAATGGGAAGAAGTTGGTAATTGGATGTGGGAGAATAAAGAAAATTTTAATGGGTTAGCAGTATTTCCATATGATAATGGAACCCATGTACAAGCACCATTTGAGGATATAACTGAAGAAAAATATGAAGAAATGGTTTCCCATTTACATGCTATTGATTTAACTAAAGTGGTGGAAGAAGGTGATAATACTTCGTTAAGAGAAGAACTTGCATGTTTTGGTTCAAGTTGTACTATTACTTGATATATTTATAACAAAATACTCAATGGCCCAATACAAAATTCTAAAATTAGAAGATGGTAAGAAATTAATTGTTACCTTTGAAGACTTTGCAAAATTGGATAAAGGGCATGATATTAAAGGTATTGATCCTACTACTGGGGGTTCTGTACCTATCCCATATTCTAGTGGGTGGAAAAAATATTATACTACATCCCAAAACGAAAATATAATGAAAAAAAGCGAATTAAGGGAAATAATTAAGGAAGAAATTCAAAACTTCAAAGAATGCAAGAAACAGTCCAAGACCATAATGGAAAAATATCTTCCAAACGAGTAATAACCTTTATTAGCTTTTTTCTAATAGTGATGGGGTATGTTGGAAATATGTTTTGGGGCCTTACAGTAGAAGAATTTATGTATGATGCCCTTTCCTATATTACTATTGGAGGTATATTTGGTGTGGCTGCTGAGAAATTTACAAAATCTACAACAATAAATAGAAGAGGAACAAAATGAAAAAATCACAATTAAGACAATTAATAAGAGAAGAATTACAAAATGAAGGTTTGTTTGGTAATTCATCTGAAAAAGAAAATAAAAGAATACAAAAAGCTCTAGATAGATGGGTTACTTATTGTATGGATGAAGGGGATAGTGAAGCAGATATCCTAAGTGTAGGACAAGAATATCTCCAAGATTCTATTGATGTTTATTTAGGAGGAAAAATTGATGATAATGAATTAGAAGATAAATGGAATAAATATGTAGAAGATAACCCTGATTTCCCTAATTAATGCTTTCTTTTATTAAGAAAACATTCTTTCCATCCATCATCCTGCTATCTGCTTTAGCAATTTCCATATCAGCAGCAACAATATCAGTAGTTGGATTATCAAAATTATTTGCAGGAGCAGCATTAACTGTTATTGTGATGATGGCTACTTTGGAAGTCTCCAAATTGGTTGTTGCAAGTTTACTTCATCAATATTGGAATAAACTAAATTTTCTCCTAAAAACCTACCTTTCATCTGCTGTTATAGTTTTAATGATTATAACTTCTATGGGTATATATGGGTTTTTATCTGGAGCATACCAACAGACGTCAAATGTAGCTTCTATCGCAGATAAACGCGTAGCAATTTATGAAAACCAAATGGATTCATATGAGTCAAGCAAACAATTTAAACTAACCCAATTATCCCAATACCAATCCTCTATAACAGACCTAAATGAAGCATTAGGAAATAATACTATCCAATACACAAATAAAGAGGGCCAATTAATAACAACCCAATCATCAAATCAAAGAAAAGCAGTTCAAAAACAGTTAGATTTAGCTTATGATAATATTCAAAAGACTACTTCTGAAGTAAGTAAATTGGATTCTACTTTATTAGCATTGGAAAATAAAGTATTTGAAATTAGAGTAGAATCTGATGCAACTAATGAATTAGGACCATTACTATATTTATCCTCTGTTACAGGGTATCCTATGGATAAAATTGTTAATATTTTATTAATAATAATTGTATCTGTGTTTGACCCATTAGCTGTTACTCTAATATTAGCTGCTAATTTTGCGTTTGCCCAGGCTTTTAAAAAAAAACCTAAAGAAGATGAGATGTGTAGAGAAGAAGATTTAACTAAAGAAGCAATGGTATTAGCAGAACCTGTATGGGAAAGAGATGATGATTTCCCCCCACCAAACAAAAATCTAATAAAAGCTGCTAAATCCTATCAAGAAGAAATAGAAAAACTAGAAAAATCAATAAAATCAACACAAAACATGCCTAACATTTCAGATTGGGGTAGAAGAAAAAAACTTAACCAACTACATTCTGAATTAGAAGCCTTAAAGAAAAAACAATAAAAGGTTGGTTTAGTCAATAAGGGTTCGTATCTTTACATCAAATAAGTTTTATGAAAATAAGTCATGAAGTGCCTCTAAGTTTATTAGAGAAGAGTCGTGAATTCAACGATTATGATTTTTGTTTACCTCACTTAATGGATGAAAATCCTACCTACCGAGATTTCTTTTTAGAATCTAAAAGATTAGGACGATATATTGTTATGGATAACTCCTTACATGAATTAGGAGAAGCATATGATCATAAACGTCTTCTATATTGGGTAAATGAATTACTCCCAAATGAATTTGTTGTTCCTGATGTATGGGCTGATTTTAATCAATCCCTAAGAAATGCAAAACAATGGATTGCAATGGATTTTCCTGAAGAAGTAACAAGAATGGCTGTAGTACAAGCAGGTTCTATGGGGCAAGCAGCTAGTTGTGCCCAAATCTACCAAGATATGGGTTATCAAAAAATTGCATTTACCTATGGTTTACCCTATTATGAAAGGGAATATGCAACAAATACTCAAGATACGGCAAGAGTATTTGGTAGAGTAGCAACTATCCAAGAATGTTATCATTCCGGAGTATTAACTGATACTAATCGAGTACATTTATTAGGTTGTTCAATGCCCTTTGAATTTGGTTTATATTCAAATTTCAAATGTATTGAAAGTATAGATACTTCAAACCCCGTTATGGCAACTTTAGATGGAACTAAATATTCAATTGAAGGTACTCACCCAAAACCCAAATCAAATATGAATGAACATTTTGAAAAGCCAATAGATGATATTAACTTGGAATTATTAGAACATAACGTAAATATTTTTAAAAAAATAACAGAATGAGTGATTTTAAACAATACAGAAGAAAAGAAACAGCAGAACTAGCTGTAATTGATATTACACAAGATACGGCTACAACATTGGAATATGCTGGGGTGTCAATATCACAAGCAGATTTAGACAACGGTTCTCCTAAAGAAGGGGACATGCTTGCTAGAAATCCTAAAAATCACAATGATAAGTGGTTGGTAGCTAAAGCATATTTTGAAGATAATTTTGAGCCTGTAATATGAACTTATATAGTAAAAATGTTTTAATTATAAAAACCTTCAACCCTTATGGTGGGAGGATAATTTAAAAAAAGGAAATAAATATGGAAAAAATTAAACAATGTGTTTTATCACTTAGTGGGGGATTAGACTCAAGTACTTTGCTCCTCCATCTTTTGGAGAAAGGTTATCAATGTGTAGCACTTTCATTTGATTATGGTCAGAAACATAAGGTGGAATTGGAAAGAGCAACTGAATTGGTTGAATATATAAATAATACTCTTCCAGTTAGAGGTACAGGTTGGGGAAGTTCATTTGTTAAACATCAAATCATTACCTTAGATGGATTATCTGAGTTATTAGTAAGTGGGTTAATGAGGAATGATTCAATGGAATTAAAGAAAGGACATTATGCCCATGAAAATGCTTTAACATCCGTAGTTCCCAATCGAAATGCTATATTTGCATCAATTGTATATGCTGTGGCCTTATCAAAAGTAAAAGAAAATGGAAATCCTTGTAAAATTGCATTAGGTACTCATATGGGGGATTTTGATAATAATAAACAAGAAGGAATATATCCTGATTGTTCTGAAGAATTTCGAACAGCTTTAGAACATGCTTTTAAAATTGGGAATTGGGATTCAGATAAAGTAGATTATTATGCCCCTTATAATATAACAGATAAAACCGGGGTTTTGAGGGATGGAATTAAACAATGTGAAAATTTAGGATTAAATTATAAAGAGATTTATTTAAGAACCAACACAAGTTATGATCCTATTAAAGTAGAATATTCTGGAAGTACAATGGAAGAAATGAGAAATGGAGGAGTTGAGATTGAGTGGTATAGTGATTATAAAAGTGGTTCAAGTATCGAAAGAATTGAATCTTTTATTAAATTAGGTTTGGAAGATCCTTTACAATATGCTGAAGAAGATGGTACATTAGTTTCTTGGGAATTTGTTAAAAAATATGTAGAAAAAATTTGTCAAAAATGGGAAAATAATAAATTAACAATTCAAGAATATTTAAATAAAACAGCATAATGAAAAAATGGAAATCATCAAGACAAAAAGGGGCTTTAGAACGTCTTCTAGTTCAAAAAGAAAAATTTGAAAATGAAGATAAAAAAATTCCTAAACGAATTTTAAAAGAAATTCGTATTTTAGAGGAAAAACTTAAATATTAAATTAAAAAACAATTAGTTATGGAAAAGTGTCAATATTGTGGTGAAACACATGAAGAAATGTTTAAAGGTTTTATATCAATGGGATTACCTGATTCCGAAATGGAAGAAAAGATAGATA
>Ga0208299_1000840_pt1 | contig 25476 bp, 21 predicted proteins | sample 15_taG_FD_184089 | JGI IMG/M metagenome (GOLD analysis project Ga0208299, IMG submission 184089) | Marine viral communities from the Subarctic Pacific Ocean - 15_ETSP_OMZ_AT15312 metaG (SPAdes) (version 2) | ecosystem: Environmental > Aquatic > Marine > Oceanic | place: Pacific Ocean | collected...
TCCAGATTCTTTCAAAGCTTGAAGAAAACATTAGGAATAAATCTTTAAAAATATATTCTTCAAGACTTTACGAAGAGCTTAAGTCTTTTGTTTGGAAAGGTCAAAAAGCCCAGGCAATGAAAGGGCACAATGATGATCTTGTCATGAGTCTTGCAATTGGTGCGTGGCTATTTGATGGATCTAATGGAGGCTCTTCTGCAAACTCTGATCTCAACAATGCTATGATCGCAGGAATGTCTATGTCCTCACGAGACAAAGATGACATTGTCCACTCACCTTCTAAAAGAATGCCCCAAAACCCTTTTGCACCCATAAAACAAGAACAGTGGGAAAGAGGAAAAAAATCCAATGATAAGAAAAAGGATTATGGCTGGTTATTAGACTGAATTATTTACTGCAGATGATAAATACTGTATGTTATGGATAGTTATTGACAGCGCTAATTCAAAAGTGCTCTCTACCCGAATGTAGGAGCTTCGATGGCAGACGAACCAAGTTTCTTTAATAGACTAACGCGACTTTTCAGATCAGGGCCAATAGTCAAAAGAAAAGTAAGGGCTTATCGTGAGCCCACCACTGGAACTGCAATTAAACAGTTTCAAAGATCTCAAAGTCATGTTTATGCTAATGCGATTAGCGCGTATGGCATGTATGATCGTATGAGTCGTTACGCTGATTTTCAAGAAATGGAAGCAACGCCTGAGATCGCCTCTGCTTTAGACATATACTCAGATGAAACAGTAGCCCAAGATGAAGTGGGAACTACTCTGCACATATATTCAGAGAATGAAAAAATAAGAAAGGTTCTTAACGAGCTTTTTTATGACAATCTTAATATTGACTTTAACTTAAATCCATGGGTACGAAATCTCTGCAAGTATGGAGACTTCTTTCTTTTTCTAGATATTAGTCCTGAGTATGGTGTTCTAAGTGCTTTTCCAGTACCTGTCAATGAGATTGAAAGAGAAGAGGGGTTCGACCCCGAAGATCCTCTTGCAACTCGATTCCGATGGATAACTCAAGGAAATAAAATTCTTGAGAACTGGCAAATTGGGCACTTTAGACTTCTGGGTAACGATGCATTCCTTCCGTACGGCTCATCCGTAATTGAGCCAGCCCGGAGGATTTGGCGCCAATTGATTATGATCGAGGACGCAATGCTTGTGTATAGAGTCATTCGATCCCCGGAGCGAAGAGTGTTTAAGATTGATGTAGGTAACGTTCCGCCCGAAGAGGTTGAAAATTATATGCAACAAGCTAAATCTGCGCTAAGATCAAGCCAGGTAATTGATAAATCTACTGGGCGTGTGGACATGAGATACAACCCATTATCTGTTGACGAGGATTACTTCCTTCCAGTTAGAGGGCAAGGTGATGGAACATCAATTGATACCTTAGCCGGTGGTCAGAATACAACAGCAATCGAAGACGTTGAATACATACAGAAAAAGCTCTTTTCAGCCTTGAAGATTCCCAAAGCGTATCTAGGATATGATGAGAATATAAGCTCTAAGGCTACACTAGCGCAAGAAGACATTCGCTTCTCAAGAACTATTGGAAAGATCCAAAAGGTAATAATCTCAGAGCTTAATAAGATCGCAGCAATTCATTTGTTTGCTAACGGATTTGAAGATGAGGATTTGGTGGACTTTCAACTTCGTCTTTCCAATCCCTCGACAATTGCCCAGCAGCAGAAACTTGAGCTTTACAGATCTAAGTTTGAAATCGCCGGTCAAGCTCCTGATGGGGTTCTATCAAGAGATTATATTAGAAAGCAGATTCTTGGATTAACATCTGAGCAGATTGCAACTATTGAAAACGAGAAGAATGCTGACAAGATCCGCGATCTAGAAGTTGAATCAATTACTCTTCCGCAGTCAGATACTTCTGAAATTGAAGCAGCTGCAGAGTTTGATGAAGATGAAGAGGAAGTTATCGGTGCTGAAGAAGAAGAGGCCGAAGCGGGTCTTGAAACGAGTAGTGACAAGATAGGCCGCGAGAAGAATCTTTTAACTTCGACTGAATCAGATGGCCCACCTGAAAATACACGAAAGAAAAAAATTACTATTGCTTCAGACTCTCCAGTAAAGCCAAGCTCCAAAGTCGGAAAGCCTAGAAAATCTAGAGGCGGCGACGGAAGATCTGATCCCATCCGACCTCCCGGTTCAACAGGCTATACAGGACAAGGAAAAGAGCGTCACATTAATAATCGTGTATTCGATCGAGAGATAGTAAAAGGTTCAGACTTGAAGCTCCAAGAGCAAGAAAGATATCAAAATAATATGACGGCAACATTAAAGAAAACCTTAAAAAAGCTCGAGGGTGACCTAGGTAATAATAGGAAAAAGTCGTCCTTAATCACTGAAGGAGAGGGTCATACAGATGGCGAGACATAATAAGAAGCGTAACTCTGGCTTGCTTTATGAGTTTCTAGTAAGAAGCATCTCAAGGGCAATGGTTGAGAACAATCGGGACAGAGAAGGTATTTCTAGACATCTTGTCCAGAAGTACTTTAGGAAAGGAACTGAGGTTCACAGGGAGTTTCGTTTGATCAACGCTCTAGTAAATGCCCCTGTAGGGAATGAAGCCTTGGCACACACTGTTCTTCACGAAGCTCGCGCTGCTGCTCATAAGTTTGACAGTGAAAAACTGAACAAAGAAAAGAATGCGCTAATCAGGGAGATCAATCACAAGCTTGGTTCTAGCTCTGTTTACAGTGAGTCTATTCCAAACTATAGGGATTATGCTACGGCAGGAACTATTCTCGGATACTGGCGTGACGAAACAGATCTTGATATTTCTACTGTTATCTCTTACGAGACCCAGCTTATTGAAAAGCTTTCTAGAGAAAAATCTGATACTAACATAGAAGAAGAATATAATTCTGAAATCGACGGCCTGGTTGTTAAGGTTATGTCTGAGAAGCTGAATAAGAAGTATAGCACGAAAATTTCTACAGATCAGATCTCTTTAATTAAGTCTTACATTTTCTCTGAAAATCTAGATGAAACTAAAAAATTGGCAGAATCTATTAAAGAAAAAGCCTTAGAATGCCTCGCAGAATATTCGAAATCTCAAGAGGGGCACTCACTTGAAAAAGCAAACGAAGTTATGTCTCTTGTAGAAAGTCAAAATATCGACAACTTAAATGATGAAACTTTAACTAGATTTTTACAGATGACACAGGTCGTCGAAGAACTTGGAGGATCCAAATGAAGCTCTTGACAGAATACATGAATTTTGAATACTCCAGAGACCAGATCAAAGAGTCTATCGAAAAGAACGACGGACGGCTTATGATGTCAGGAGTTCTTCAAAAAGCGGGCACAGTAAATCAAAACGGCCGCGTTTATCCTGAGGACGTTCTTGAAAGAGAAGTTAGAAATTATCAGAAGTTCATTAACGAAGGGCGCGCCCTAGGTGAACTAGACCATCCAGACACGTCAGTGGTGCAACTGATGAACGTTTCGCACGTAATAAGATCAGCGCACATGGACGACGGAGTTGTCTACGGAACAATCGAAGTTCTTGACACTCCAAACGGAAAGATTCTACAAAGCTTAGTTCAAAGTGGAATCAAGATCGGTATCTCATCTCGAGGCGTCGGATCTACAAAACATTCTGGTGATCATGTTTTAGTCCAGCCAGATTTTCAACTTATCTGCTGGGATATCGTTTCTGAGCCTTCAACACCCGGTGCATTTGTAATGAAAGAAGCAAGGGATCTAACGTCTTCTGAGATCGATCAAGTAAATCAATACCTTGGGAAAGATGTTAGAGTCGATAGAATATTTAACGATATTTTGCAATGGAAGAATGAGGAGTAAAAAATGCCTTTAGATAACGTTTACGCCGGCGCTGCTGACGTAGGATCATACCAGCTTTCTGCAGTGCCCTTCGTAACATCATCCGCCGCCACAGAAATAGGTGCTACTCCAATACGAGTTGCCCTTCCAAGTGTCTCACGATTCATCGTTGTTCACAATATATCTTCAAATGTTTTGAGATTTGGATTTACTGAGAATGGTGTAAAAGGAGAAGGCGCATCAGTGTCAGGCTCTCAGATAGCTGACCAGACGAATTATTTTATTCTCTCTGGAAATCAAACTACTGACCGCTTGGAGCTGAGATGTAAAGAATTATGGTTTGCGCAAGATGCAGCATCGCCTGCAGGGTTTAGTTTGCTGGCAGGCCTCGCCCCAGTGAGGCCAAGCCAATTTCCAACTCTGACTGGCTCTGCAGGATATATGGGTGTAGGATAATGGCAAAGCTATCAAGAACAGCTCTAAAGGGGCTAGTCAAAGAATGCTTGATTGAGATTCTTTCCGAAGGGATATCTTCTGACGTACTTATTGAATCCTCACGCCCGAGAAAAAATAAGTCAAAGAAGGTCACACCTGAGAGAGAGTTTCTCGCTAAGAAAAAATCTTTAGATAATGCTAGTTTTAAAAAGACAGCTGATCAAGCATCTAAAAATCTTACATCTGACCCAGTTATGCAATCAATTTTTGCAGATACAGCTATGACTACTTTGCAAGAACAAATTTCGGCTGGAAAAAGACCAGCAGCGCCTGCTGGTTCTGACCGCGCAGCACAAATAGTAAGCCAATCTGATCCAGAGGATCTTTTTGAAGATACAACAAACTGGGCATCTTTAGCATTCGCAGACAAAGTTCCCAGCGAATAATAGAACGTTTTACTTAGATCTCGATACGTATTTGTAGATAGTTTTAGTAACTGTATTAGGAGATAAGCATGTCTGATAAAGTGCCAATGGGAAACATTGTTGACGTTAATCCACCTTCCCAGCCAGGATCCGAGGGACATAGAAATCCCCAGACCCTTCGCCGAGCCTTTTCTCAGTCGCCAATCTATAGATTGAATGATCAAATCATCAAAGAAGATTTTGAGAACTGGGTTATGAAAGGTAATCTTGAGGGAAATGAGGGAAAAAACGGCTCAGGCTTTGGATTCTCTCGATTTAACAGAGACTTTGTCGATGCGCCCAATATCCCAGGAATCACTAAAGACAACGACGGGCGAGAAATTGTTTCTCCCTATGCACCAAATATTGCATCTCCTAACGAAGACGGTGAGCAAGAAGAATTAGTCTCCCCTCTCAAAGGCGCCGGCGGAGCATTTCGAGGAGATAGCCTTGAAAATCCAAAATCCTCTTCTGCGAGAATAGGAAAGCTTACACTCGGATCTTACGGTCTGGGAACCAGTAAGTCCCAATCTAACGGAACGCCAGGTTAGAAAAATGATTCTTAAGGAGTACGTCAATGGAATTAGACCAGACTCCCGATCTGGTTCTGGATATGGCAATGCTTCAAAAGATCCGTCAGGATATGGTAGTCCGTATACTAATAATTCTTATTTTCCCTATGTTGATCCTGTAGAAGATGTAGAGGCCCAAGATGCACTTCACAGTCCATCTGTTATAAAGAAATTTAACGCAAAGCTAAATAGAAATTATGTTAGTAATAACCCAGCTGGACCTTTTTATACAGACAGAGGGGCATATGTTAACGGAGCAAGTCGACTTGACTTATACGAGACGAAACTATCGCTAAAGAATATCGATCTATTGATTGAGATTCACGAGTCATTAGGCGGAATATCACAGTTGCAGGCAATGGGAAATGGCGCAGGGCTTTACAAGGTTCATACTGGAAAAACTATCGGGATGAATATTGGCTCAGCTCGAACCGCTATGGCAGTAAAAACTAAAAAAAGAATATATAGATTGAAGGACGTTCTTCTCGGTGACGACGGAGAGCTTGAGGATCAAAATGAGAAACAAAAAATTTAATAAAAAGTTCAATAAGCATCAAAGCGATTCCAAAGATGTCGCGGGTACTTATTTGACTGTAACCTTACGCCACGATGAATCACCAGAAAGTTTAGCATTAAGATTTAAGAGAATGTACAAACGATCTGGACTTCAAGATGAAGTAAGAAATTCATATTTAGGGTATCATAAAACCAAGTCAGAAAAAAAGCGCGAGAAGCATGTGAAAGCTGTAAAGCGCCTTAAACGAGATCAGAGAAGTCATTAATTTATGATTTTTTTTATTTCCGGAAATATTTAACAGTGTAGATGGGTGATTATTATGTCTAATAGCCTTTTTAAAGACGCGCTCGCAGACGCAAAGAAACTTCGTGAAATTGCGGAGCAAAATGCCAAGAATTCGATTATCGAATCTATTGCTCCAAAAATTCGTGAAATGATCGAAAAACAGATCTTAGGAGATTTCTCTGATCTGGGCAACGAAGATGATATCTTTGAATCTGACGAGCATGATCAAGAACTGGAGCTTACCTCGGAAGCAGCTCAAGAGCTGCAAAAGATGATAGGTAAGACAGTCTCCTCTGAAGAAGTCGAACTATCAGCTAGAAGATTAGAAGAATCTATTGCTGAATTGACGACATCCCTGGCAAAGGGAGTTGACGAGGAGATACTTGAAGGATTCACAAATACTGTTGAATCTCTAGAAGCAACCAAGCTGGTTATTTCTGAAGATGTTAACGAAGGTGAATATCAATCTCGATATGAATCTGCTTGGAAGAGCATTGAAGAATGCAAAGAGCAGATTACTGCAGCGCATAAAGCAACTATTCAGGTTGAAGCGCTCCAAGAAGTATTTGAAGAGACATCTGGAAAGATACCAGCAGATCTGCAGGAGTCTGATCTTAATAATTACATCACACTTGTTGGAATCGCTGACACAGCATCCAAGACATTAAAAGAAAGCCTAACCAGTTTCGAAGCATGCAAAATGCTCCAAGAAACATTTACTAATCTATTAGAGACAATTAATAATAATAGCGAGGAGCTAAAAGCCATGAAGAGATCTCTACGTGACCTTCTTTCAGAAGAAAAGATAACCATCGAGTTAGATCTCGGTGAAGATGTTGAAGTTGACGCCAGCCAGGTAGTCGCTTCTGTTGTCGACGAAGACGAACTTGAACTCGAAGATGAACCTTCCGATGAAGACGAAGCCGAAGAAGGTGAAGTTGAAGGCGGAGAAGTTGAAGTCGAAGAGGAAGAGGAAGAAGAAGTCGAAGCCGATGGCGAGCTCGAAGAAGAGGTAGTTCTAGAAGTAGACGAATCTGTTCTTGAGGAAGAGCTAGCTGAAATGGTCAGCGAAATGACTGAAGGAACAGCGGAAGCTGAAGAGCTTACAGAAGATGCTGAGGTCGAACTTACCGACGATACAGTTATCGAGATCTCTGAATCCATGCTCCGTGACGAACTCGCGAAACTCCGCACTCTTAACGAGGAAGAGGAATCCGAGGAAGAAACATTAAATGAAACTGAAGAAGCCCAAGAGGCGGTCGCCGAAGAGCAAAATGACCAACTCAACGAAAAATTAGAAGCATACCAAGGGGCGATCGAAGAGCTGAAGGGCCAGCTCGGAGAAGTGAACCTCTTTAACGCAAAACTACTCTACACAAATAAGCTGCTTATGAATAGCGATTTGACGCAGGCACAACGCGCACGTGCCATCGAATCACTCGATGAGGCAAGAAGCTTAAGAGAAGTGAAGCTGCTTTTCAAGACTCTCTCTGAGTCTTTCAATAAGCGTAGCAAGGAATCTGTTAATGAATCCAAGCGCGTCGTTGGAACTGCAAGTCGTGCAACACGTCCGGCAGGTGCTTCCCTGAATGAAGCACCTGAATCCACTCGCTGGGCACTTTTGGCAGGAATCAACAAGTAGTTTATTTCTTTTAACAAATTTTAACACATAACATAAATCTTTAAGGAGATTTAAAATGAATAAGTTTTCTCTCGAGTCTTTGACTGAGGGAATCCGCTCTCGTCATCTGGGTGAAGAAAATGCCCGCCTGACAGAGAAGTGGGGTCGCACAGGTCTTCTGCGTGGTCTTGATGGTACATCCCGTGAAAATATGGGACGTCTCCTCGAGAACCAAGCTGCAGAATTACTTCGTGAGCAGTCCTCCGTCTCTACAGGTGGTGGTTCTCTCGCATCCTCCGGTGATCTCCGCGGTTTCTCTAACATCGCATTCCCAATCGTCCGCCGCGTTTTCGGTGGATTGGTTGCTAACGAGCTGGTTTCTATCCAGCCAATGAGCCTTCCTTCTGGACTGCTCTTCTATCTTGATTACACCTACGGTTCCAACGTCGGTGGTGATGCATCCCTGACTACAGGTGACGCAGGTGCCCTCAACCAGGAAACATATAGTCGTGGTCAATCTATCTACAACAACCCAGCAGGCAAGGGCATTCGCTCTGGTTCACTGGCAGTAGGTGGTATGTATGATCTCGCAGGTTCAACCTACTCCAAGGTTCACAGTTCCTCTTTGATCCACTCACTCGTTGCTTCCGGTGCATTCGCCGGCGGCAGTACTTTGACCGCAGGCGCAAATTGCTTTGCAACTGGAACTGATGGCCGTATGCTCGGTTTCGATCCTCAAGTTACTACTAACATCGAAGATCAAGCCAACGCATTTGGTGTCTTAGGTCAAGGCGGCACTTGGCAGCTGCTGTTTGTCGCACTTAGCGATCTTGCTGATACAGTTGATCTTTCTAATGCGAAAGACATCTCTTTGTTCTCAAATCAAGACTCCAACATGGCTGTCCTGAGTGATTCATGGCAGGGTGGACAAAATGTTGTCAACCTTCGTCGTTTGAACCAGCTTGGTACATTCGCTGGTGGGCAATTCACAGCAAACGCTTTGGTTACACGATCCACATCTGACGCAGTTCTTCTCGCAGTTGTTTCTGGTACGCACGTTGGCGTTGGCGATCTAGCTAACCTTACAGCATCCTTCGCAATTGCTGATTCCCTGAATGTTGGTGACAGTGGTTCTACACTCACCATTCCTTCCTTCGAATCTGATTTCGGTGCAACTCCTTCCCCAGTCATTCCTGAGATTGACATCAAGGTTGAGTCCATCGCAGTTACCGCAGCAACACGCAAGCTGCGCGCTCGCTGGTCTCCAGAGCTTGCACAGGATCTTAATGCTTACCACAGCCTTGACGCTGAGGTTGAGTTGACCCAGATCCTTTCTGAGCAGGTTGCTCTTGAAATCGATCGCGAGATCCTTAACGACCTTCTTACCGAAGCTGCCGGCGCAAACCTTTTCTGGTCACGTGCTCCAGGCAAGTTCGTTAACAAGGAAACAGGTGGCGAAGTCCTTATGGGCAGCGCACTTTCCGCTGGTCCTCGCTTCACAGGTACAGTTCGCGAATGGTACGAGACATTGTCTGAGACAATCATCGACGTCGCAAACACCATTCACCGTAAAACCCTTCGTGGTTCCGCAAACTTTGTTGTTACATCTCCTGATGTCTGCACAATGCTTGAGGCATCTGTCCTCTACCGCGGCAACTACACCTTGGACGGTGAAGGTCAGGTCAGCTCCCCATTCACATTGGGCGCTGAAAAGGTCGGTACTCTGAGCAACCGTTTCACAGTCTACAAGGACCCTTACTTCCCTCGCAACAAGATTCTTGTTGGTTACAAGGGTGGTTCCTACCTTGAGACAGGTTACGTCTACGCTCCATACGTACCCCTGATCGTCACACCTACCATTTTCGCACCAGAAGATTTCACACCTCGCAAGGGCGTGATGACTCGCTACGGTAAGAAGATGGTTCGCGCTGACTTCTACGGTACAGTGACAGTTATGGATCTTAACGTAATCTAATCGATTATAAAGATCTAGACGGTTTACAACCTAGGGAAAGGGGCTCCTTGTGAGCCCCTTTCTTGTCATTGCGTGTTAACCATTATACCGTGAAATGTTATAATGACTTATGAAGTGTCAACTATGTAATCATGAAGCTACTGGAAAGAAATTTTCAAACCATGTTCAAAAAGAGCATAATCTAAGTTCTCGACAATATACGATAGATTATATTTACAATGGTTCTCAACCCCGGTGTGAAAACTGCGGAGAAGAAACAAGGTATGTAGCCTATAAATTCAAAAGGTTTTGCAAGGGATGCTCAAGGCATGCTTCATCAATCGCAGGAAGAGAAGGTGGCAAAGCCCCAGCTTGGAACAAGGGAAAAACAAAAGAAACTGACAATAGAATTCTAGATCAATCTATTAAAATGTCGGGAAAGGGAAATCCATTCTTTGGAAAAAGACATTCAGACGCATCAATAGATAAAATGAGGTTCACAAAGATTGTTTCTCGATTTGAATTTGAAAATAGAATCAAAGACAGAGAAGAAGAATTTGAACTTCTAACAAGCTATGATGATTATTTTTCTAGACAAAAGCAGTACTTAGAATTTAAATGTAAAAAATGCAATAGCATATCCAAGAAAACGCTGCAAGCGTTTGAAAGAGGATCACTTTGCCCATCTTGTAATCCAGTCGGGACGTCGCAAGCTGAAAAAGAAATTGGCCAATTCATCGAATCCCTCGGTGAGAATGTAGAATATAATAATCGATCTATTCTTTCACCAAAAGAAGTTGATATATTTGCCCCGATTAAAAACTTTGCAATAGAACATAACGGTCTATACTTTCATGGCGTCTTGAACGACGGGATTAAAAGTAGAAGGTACTATCTAAATAAAAAACTTGATGCTAAGAAAAGGGGAATAAACTTAATACATGTATTTAGCGATGAGTGGGTCTATAAAAAAGAGATTTGCAAATCAATGATCAAAAACCGCCTAGGATTAATTGATCAAAAAATATTTGCAAGAAAATGTGAAATCAAGGAAGTAAAAGTAAAAGAAGCTAAAGAATTCTTCGAAAGAAACCACATTTCAGGATATGTTCCATCGACAATAAGGTTCGGTTTATATTTCAAAGACGAACTAATTTTATGTCTAGCACTAAGAAAGCCCCGGCATGGAAAATACAGAGGTATGACAGAGATCTCCAGGTTTGCGTCTAAGATCAATGTAAATGTGACAGGTGGGTTAACTAGGCTTCTTAAGAAATCATCAACCTGGGCCAAGTCTGAGAACTATTCTGGAATTGTTACATATGCAGATCTCAGATTCGGCACCGGTGATGGATATCTCAAAGCTGGTTTTAAGTTTGAAAAAGATACTGGTCCTGACTACTGGTACACTGATGGGAAAGTAAGATACGACAGATTTAGGTTCAGGGCAGCTGATGGGAAATCTGAAAAAGAAATAGCTAAGGAAAATAAAGTTTTTAAAATCTGGGGGTGTGGAAGCAATATTTTCACCCTTTTGCTATAGAAAGATTCAGTGACGTATCTTTACCCGCTTGATACTTAGTTATGTCCATTTGGGCACTTAAGGAGAGATGCACGTGGCAACATTTGCAAATACATTAAGTCCGACACCATTTGGTGCTTTTGATTCTGATACAGTCTTTCAAACAGAAGCTGACAACATGGTCACTTTTGTTAAAAGAAAGCTCGGTGATGACATATTGTCTGTTGAGCTTACCAAAAAACAGGTCTGGGCCTGCTTCGAGGAATCATTTTTCCAGTATGGCCAGGTCGTCAATGAGTATCAAGCTAGATCCCAACTATCTTCATTCTTGGGGACACCTACAGGCTCAATGTCTGGATCCGAGCAAAAATATCCAAGAGACACCCTAGAATTCTTAGTTCGACAAGCAGAGCCTTACGCTTTCGAGGCTTCCATCGGAGGCAGCTATAATTCAATATCAGGATCTATCCAGCTTGTCGCCGGCATCCAAGATTATGATCTTTACGATGAATTAAAGGAAGAGAACGGAAATCTTCTATTTTCTTCGTCTCTCAATACAAATAATACAAGAATGAAAATTCAAGAAGTATTCCACTTCAATCCTCAGGCAGCGTACCGATTCTTTGATACATCGTCAGCGATTAACTATTTGAATAATGAATTCTCGTTTGAGTCTTTCACTCCTGAGACTATCTTCTATGTTCTTCCAGTCTTTGAGGATATCCTCAGGGCGGGTCAAATGAATGTTTCGCATAGAGTTCGAAGATCTAATTATTACTACAAGGTGATTGGAACAAAAATTAGAATTTTCCCAATGCCAACTGGTGACCAAACAAATAGAAAATTATGGGTAAGAGTAGGATTCTCACCTGATCCGCTTAATCCGCCATTTAAAGATGGCACTATTATTGGTGTATCAAACTTATCTAATATTCCTTTTGGAGATCTTGAATATTCAAGAGTAAATAGCATAGGTCGCCAATGGGTCCGCCAATATGCTCTTGCTCTGTCGACTGAGCTACTAGGTTTAGTCAGATCTAAGTTCACATCTGTTCCGATCCCAAATAGTAACTTAACTCTCAATGGAAGCAACCTTGTAACGCAGGGAAGAGAGGACAAAAAAGATCTCGAAGGAAAGCTTAGAGAGATGTTGGAGTCACTAACATATGATAAGATCATTGAAATGAATGCTACAAAAGCAGAGAACATACAAAAACATCTTAAGACTATACCGATTCCTAACGGTAAAGCTATTACAATGGCGTAAAAATTGGCTAGGCTTTTTATTACACCCAGAGAGATCGATCTAGTCAATGATTTGACTAAGGAGCTCATCAAAGACGTCATAGGTCAAAAGATCTATTACTACTCCATTTCTTTGGCTAAAACAAGGATTAATGAACTTTATGACGAAGCCCCAGAAAAAGTTTTTGAAAATCCCGTAGAAATAAACTGTCTTGTAAACTATAAAGAGCCGACATACAAAACAGGAAAATTCGGCATCGATGAGATGGCAAATATTGAAGCGTATATACAGAAAAGAGATCTTATTGACAAGGGCATCACTATCGACGTCGGCGATTTCTTCTCTTACGGCGACGTTTTCTTTGAGATCACGTCAGCAACAACAATGAAGAATTTATTTGGCCAGATTGAATACGGCGAAGGATTTAGATTAGTCGGTCGTCAGGCACGCAAGGAACAGTTCGTTACTCATGTTATTGGACCTACAGATGAGAAGTTTAGCGACGAAGATGCTGTTCAAGAAACATTTGTTCAACAGCGAGGATTCAAAGATAATGAAGAGGGTGTAACAGGAGATATCCGAGCTTTGCAAGAAAAAGGTGTCCTTGATAAACCCCTAGCTGGCCCACAGCAAGTATCGCCAAAAGGTGATCCAACTGGAGCGGGCTCATCATTTTACGACGAGTGAGATTAGAAAATGTCTACTAGAGATAGCCTAAAAAAACCCGCCGGAGCAAATGAATTCATCCCGTCAGGATTCGATGGGACGAATATTCCTGCAGATTTCAATCTTCCTCCGTGCGGACTAGAAGATATCGATAAAGCTTTTTTCGATCTTTTTGATCAGCAGCTTAACTTTAATGTTGAGAACAAAAGTAAGACGCTTACAGTTCCTGTTGTTTTTGCTACGGGTGAAAGATTTGCAATTGTAAAGAGGCGCAAACCAATTCGAGATGCGGCTGGCGCATTGATCCTCCCTGTGATCTCTATTAGAAGGACAGGAATAGACCAAGCACCAGCAACAGAAAGATTGGCAGATGTTGGTGATCTTGTAATTAAGAGAAGATTGAGTGAGAAAGATCCCACATATCAAAACCTAGTAAATAAAGCTTCTTTAAAAAATCAAGATAATGTTGCTGATTCTTCTCATAATCTCAATAGTACTGACCCAAAATCTGCAAATGCTGGAACAGTTAACTCAAGGCGCCCACGCTCACAAGAGACAGTAAATGTGCAGACAGGAAAGCTCCTCGCCCCTAATTTAGGTGACAATATTTTTGAAATCCTGACGATACCTTTTCCTCATTTTATATCTGTGAGCTACGAGGTTACGTTCTGGACTCAATATATGTCACATATGAATCAACTTATAGAGAAGTTTGTTAGTTCATACACAGGCAACAGAAATCAATTTAGAATTGAGACAGATAAAGGATACTGGTTTGTAGCATATCCAGCAAATAATGTTACAAACGCCGACAATTTCGATGATTTTTCTCAAGAAGAGAGAATTGTAAGATACACATTTAACATGACTGTTCCAGCCTATATTGTTGCAACGGAAAATCCAGGACAGATGACGCCCATAAGAAGGTATGTCTCTGCTCCTAATATTTCTTTCGATATTTACACAGCAAACGCCCCGATCGTCCAGCATCCTACAGGGCTGCCCGATCCGTCAGGAAACCTAGATAAGTTTATTTTATCTGATGCGGAACAGATCAATACTGCAGGCGATTCAGTGGAAGACCCGCGTTTAACATATTTGAAAGCTGTGAATAAGATACAAAATCCCTTTTCTGGGAAAGGTGAAATTGAATATCTGAAAGTCCTGACAAGGAATCAACGCCAGGGCGAAACAGTAGTTAGCGCCAGAATAATCGATAAGATTGGCGAGATCTAAGGATATTTACATTGCCCCCTTATAATTATTATGATACTACAGTGATCGCTACCGGAGATTAATCACATGGCAGAAAAGACTTTTAGATCTCCAGGAGTATTCGAACAAGAAGTAGATTTGACACAGCGTGTTCAAACACCTCTTGGTACTCCTGCCGGAATAATTGGAACAGCACAAAGAGGTCCAGCATTCGTACCCGTTACCGTGGGTGGTATGCCTGACTTTAATACAAAGTTTGGATCCCTAGATTCAAACATGTTTGGACCGTATGCTGTCAATGAATTTCTAAGAAAAAGAGATGCAGTAACTTATGTTCGAGTTTTAGGGGGTGGGTCTAACTCATCTACTTCTGATATCTCAACAACCGGAACCCAGGGATCTGTGAAAAACGCAGGATTTAAACTTGCGCCCGTCACAACAGATCCTCGTCAAGTAAAAGGTTCAACGCAGATACTTGCTGCTCGGCACTACGTTTCTGCATCTGAGGTTTATTCGCCTAGATGCTTTACTGATAACGATTCTTTCCCAAATGGCGGAGCAGCCGGCTTCGTCAATCTAGTAAGAGCAGTCATCTTTACTACTAATACTTCCGCAGTAGGTGTTCTAAGTGGCTCTGAATATGCTAGCTCACTTAGCACTCTAAACCCTGTTGGTGATGCAGCCTCTCTTGGAACAGGCGGGGCAATGAAAGACAAGTTCAAACTTTTCATTTCCTCATCCACAGATTCTTTCGCTTCAACTGATGGACAATCTGGCATCAAGGTATTTACTGCATCGCTAGATCCAAGGTCTCGAGATTATATTAGAAATGTACTTAATACAAATCCAGATAGGTTCGAAGAGGAGCAACATCTTCTTTACGCGGCTTATGATGTTGAGGCTTCTCTAGCAGCAGTCACTAACAACGGAAAAGCTGTTGCAATGCTGTCAGGATCTTCAAATATATCTACTAATAATACAGCAGGTCAATCATTCTTAAATTCATTTGGTCGATTTGATACTCGTTATACTTCGCCCAGAACAACAATGTTCATCTCACAGCCATACGGAAACAAAGAGTTTGATTTGTTCCGCTTTGAGTCTCTTGATGATGGTGCATATTCTAACGATAAGATTAAAGTTTCAATCGCAAATATCAAAGGATCTACAGACCCTCTCGATCCTCACGGCACATTTACAGTTTTTATTCGCAAGTATGATGATACTGATAAGTCACCTGAGATACTTGAGCAATTCCCTAACTGTAATCTGAATCCTGATTCTGAATCCTATATTGGTGCAATGATCGGCGACCGCCGACTCAAATTTAATTTTGATGCTGCCGATGAAGATGAGAGAAAGATCTACTCCGTGGGATCATATCCTGCTAAGTCCAATCTCGTAAGAGTGGTGCTAAGTGACGTTCTCGTAAACGGAGACGTACCAAAATCTAGCCTTCCATTCGGATTTAAGGGCTTACCCGTTCTTAAGACAAATGATGCTTTGACTGATATCCCAACTGGGTTTTCAAGAATGTATGCTAATGGATTCCAAGATGGTACCCCCGGATCTATGGAAATATCAGGATCTATTCTTCCTCCAGTTCCGTATGTCTTCAAGGTAACAAATGGTGCAGTTTCTGAATCACCTTCCTTCACAGGCGACCCTGGATCACTTGAAAAAGTAGATGCACAGATTTACTGGGGTATAAAGACTACACTTCTTGCCCCTGATTCTACACTCCACCCAACAGAAAATGGCGCCCTTGCCAGCTCTGTTCTTCGATCTAATGTCGACGGAGGCATAAATAGAGGTCTTCAAGATATGCTGAAGTTCACAGGAATTGAACTGATGGATAACTTGATTACAGGGTCTGGGCAGAATACATTTAATAATAACAAATTTACTCTCGGAAGAGTGGCACTTTCAGCACAAGCCGGCGGCTCAGCTACAGGTTTCTACGCCGACACTGAAATTACTGGCGCCGCAGCACCCTACATGAGGGATGCTGCTTATTTGAGAGATGCGAATCTTGATAATGTTTCTTACGTTGCAACTGATGGAACAAGGCCTAACAGAATTACATTTGCAACTCTAGCCGCGCAAACTTCATCGGTAACATTTAATAAGTTTACCGATTTTGCTAAGTTTACCAATGTTTTCTACGGCGGATTCGATGGCCTTAACATCCTCGACCGCAATGCTTCCAAAATGAATGATAAGTCAATATCAGTTGATGAAGGTGCTTCTGCTACTTTCTCCTCTCCGGGCCTATCTTCAAATGTTGCAGGTTCCGGAATTGATAACAATGGAATTAATTCTTATAGAGCAGCTACTATTGCAATGCTGGATCCCTACAAAACTGATATTAATATTTTAGCAATCCCAGGTGTCCGAGAACCTTTTGTTACAGATTTTGTTCTAGATAAAAACACTGAATATGGAATGTCCTTCTATGTTATGGATATTCCTAGCTACGATGCTAGCGGAAATAGAATTTATTCTGATTCTACTGCAAGGGCTGAGGTTAAAAAATCAGCAGACATATTTGAAGGAAGAGCGGTCGACAATAACTCAGCTGCAGCATACTTCCCTGACGTATCAATTTCCGATGAAGTCAATAATAAAATAGTAGATGTACCATCTTCTGTAGCTGCTATGGCCGCCCTCGGTTTTACTGATGCTACTAAATATCCTTGGTTTGCCCCTGCAGGATTTGATAGAGGCTCTTTAGATAACGTAGTTTCTGCAAAATCTCGATTAAATGCAGCAGATAAAGACACACTATACGATGCTAGAATTAATCCTATTGCAACATTCCCACGCCTACGAGGTGGAAGCCCTGGATATGTGATTTTCGGACAGAAGACACTCCAGCAGGCTCGATCTGCACTCGATAGAGTCAACGTAAGAAGAATGCTTCTTGATGTTAAGCGTCAAATTGTCAATGTTGCAAATAACTTTGTCTTTGAGCAGAACACCCCTGCACTAAGAAAGAAATTTATTTCACAGGTTTCTCCTCTTCTTGCTGCAGTACAGGCACAAAGCGGTATTGAGAAGTTCCGCGTAATCATGGATGACACAAATAACTCAGCAGCTGATATCGAAGATAATAGACTAAACGGCAAGATTATAATTGTTCCAACCAGAGCAATCGAATTTGTTTCTCTTGACTTTATCGTCACCAACGCTGGTGTGAGTTTCGAAGAATAGATATATATGAATGACATTGGAGTTTGAGAATGGCTGAAAATATCCCTGGCGTACGCGCCCAAGAGATCGACATTTCTAATCCTACCCCTCGCGGAATCGACGGGGTACCTGCTGGAGTAATTGGAACAGCTTTAGAGGGACCTGCATTTGTTCCCGTCACAATTTCTGATTACGCAGATTTTGAAAATATCTTTGGCATGACTGATAAAGTCAAAGAGAAAAGCTTGTTTGGCCCCGTCGCCGCAGAACAGTGGCTCCAAAATGCAAATGCTTTGACATATGTTAGAGTTCTTGGGGCAGGTGATGGAAAATCAAGAAACATTGACGATACAGTAACTAATGCAGGTTTCGTTGTAGGAAATCAACTTCCTCAATCGACGGGTTACTTGGGAGCTAATGATTATGCCAATGAGAACGGTGTTCTCGGAAGAGCTTATATCTTAGGTTGTTACATGTCGCAATCTGGCGGCGCTCCAGGCGAACCCGCCGGCGTAGATACTACAAACTATAATTCTACAATCTTCTCCGATGCAGGAATTCAATCTCTTGACAACCCTAGAGCACACCCAATACTCAGGGGCGTCCTCTTTGCTGCTTCAGGAACATCTCTTACACTGTCTTCGTCTAACGGTGTCGCAGATAATATACCAGGGGCCGATTCTACAACAGAATCATCTGTCGGATTTATGACAGGAACAGTTAATTTTGAAAATGGTTCACCTAAGTTTACCATGCTTGTCAAGGGTCTTAAAAATACAGCCAATAATATTATTACAGCATCATTAGATCCTACTGATAAAAACTATTTCCCGACTATTTTCAATACAGACCCATCAAAGATTCAAGAAAAAGGACACCTTCTTTATACACACTATGACGTCTACCCACAGTTCGCTGTGGTTACAGGATCCGGACTCACACCTGCTGGCCCAAACATGGTCAATCGTGACGCTGCCCTTTATGTAGGGTCTTCTGAGTGTGTATTCCTTACTACAGGGTCAACAGCAAGAAATGGGCTTTCTGGAGACACGCCTAATTACGAAGGCTTCCAGAATAGATTCGATCACGCTAAATCCCCGTGGATTGTGTCCCAGAAGTTCGGTGGTTCTCCCAAGAATCTATTCAGAATTCATGCCCAAGGCGACGGAGTAATCAAGTCTAAAGCATCTGATTCACTCGGAGCTAATACTAAATTTAAGATCTCTATTGCAGATATTAGAAGTGATAAAGAAACATTTTCTCTCTTAATTAGAGACTTCTATGACCAGGATCCACCTTCTAAACAAAATGTTTTGGAATCTTATACTGGCCTTAGTTTGAATCCAAGTTCTGATCGATATATCGGTCGAATAATCGGAGATAGAAGAGTAAGCTATGATTTTGATCAAGCAGCAGGATTCCAGAAGATTATCGTAGAAGGAAAATACGCAAATCAATCTAGAAGAATTAGGGTTGAATTAGCATCTGCGCTAGAAAATGGCGAGATCAATTCTACAGCGCTTCCCGTAGGGTTCCGCGGCCTCGATCACTTGATCACCTCCGGAAGCAAGCCGTTAACAAGGGTTGAAGATGGGGCTCTGCAATTCGGATCATCAGATCTTCTTCAACAGACAGTTGAACTACCAACTCCATTTAGACAGGACCTGCTCATCGCATCAGGTACGGCAACAGCAAAATCAAATGCTGATCTGATGTGGGGCGTCCAGTTTCAAAGGAAAGTCAAGGCAGCATCTCCAAACGGAGACACCCAATCTGATCCAACCATATTAAACTTTACCAAGTTCTTCCCTAACTTCTATGGTGAGAACAGCGGCTATATGAACGTAATGACGGGATCAAATGCAGGTCAATCAGATGCTGATGGCATTGTTTTCGATTCTGATAGATTTAATAACAATGGGTTCTCTCTGGAGAACATTCAAGTTCAGACTGGATCAAATAGCTATCCAGACGTTACTGACATTGGATTAAAAGAGTGGAAATATGTAAGACAGGGCAATATTGTTGCTAATGAAACTGATAAAACTCGAGCTTGGCAGGTAAGTGATACCAACGGAAACGCGAAAGTTTCGCAAGCATCTAAGTTCTCTTTCCCGATTCAAGGGGGTTGGGACGGTGTCAATGTTTTTGATTCAAATTCTGCCAACTTGAACGAAGTTGCAGCCAAGGGAGAGATGGATGACGCTTCTCGAGGGCAAAACGACGGCCCTACAGTTTCTGCTTACTATGCTGCCTTAGACGTAATGGCTGATAAATCAGATGTTGATATTCAGCTGCTAGCAATCCCGGGTATTCGCCAAGAGACAATTACAAATCAGGCGATCTTAAAGGTTGAGGAACGATTTGACGCTCTTTATATTATGGATATTGAAGAGAGAGACAACGTAAACACAGTCGTTACATCGTCGGCCCAAAAGGAAAAGGTCAGTGTAAGCAATACAGTTTCTTCTTTCACTTCACGTGCGCTTGATTCTTCATTCGCCGCGGCATACTTTCCAGATGTTACTCTGAACGTAAATCAAAAGTCACTTAACTCTGAAACAAGAACATTGAAGCCGCAACAAGTACCCGTGGTGGTGCCTCCTTCTGCAGCAGTTCTAGGGGCTTTCGCAGCAAATGATCGAGTTGCATTCCCATGGTTTGCACCTGCAGGATTCACAAGAGGCGCGCTTTCAAGCGCTATAGCTCTTCAAACTTCACTGAATAAGTCGGACTTGGAAGATCTTAATGTAGCAGATATTAATCCAATTACAACTTATCCTAATTCCGGGCCAGTGGTCTTCGGACAAAGAACGCTACAGTCTGCAGCTTCTGCACTTGACCGAGTTAACGTACGTCGTCTATTAATTGATGTTAGACGCTCGGTTCGTCAAGCAGCTAATTCAATCTTGTTTGAACCCAATAGAGAAGCTACGCTGGCAAGGCTAAGCGCAAAGGTTCGTCCAATTCTACAGAACATTCAACAGAATGCTGGTATCGATCGCTTTAAGGTCCTTATCGACTCTTCTACGACCACACAGGCAGACATTGAAAACAATACGATTAGAGGAAAGATTTTCCTCCAACCGACCCGAACCGCTGAGTTCATTTCTCTTGACTTTGTCGTCACAAACTCTGGTGTAGAAGGAATTTGAACCTCATGAGAATATTTTTGCCCGTAGCATATATTTATAATCAGAGACATGTTAGGAGCTTGTAATGGCAGAGACACTATCAGTTGCAGAGATGCTTCCAAACAAATTTGAGCCGAAGCGCAAGTTTCGATGGGTTTTCGCTATTGAGGGAATCGACGCATTTTTAATGAAGACAGCTGCACGTCCGCAGATGCAGACAGGTGAACAGAAGATTCCGTTCATTAACCACACACGTTATGTTACAGGGCGTTATGAGTTCCAACAGCTAAACGTTACTTTATACGATCCAATTGCGCCGTCAGGTGCGCAGCAGGTAATGGAGTGGATTCGAACCCACTTTGAATCTGTGTCAGGTCGTGCTGGTTATGCTGATTTTTACAAGCGTGACTGCCAGATCAAGATGCTTGATCCTGTCGGAACTGTGGTAGAGCTTTGGGATATTAAGGGCGCGTTTATCCAGAACGCAAACTTTGGCACTGATTTGTCGTATGACACAGAAGCGCCCTCAGATATCGCACTCACTCTCCGCTTTGACAACGCTGTCTTGCAATATTGAGCCTTTACTAGATTTTTAAATCGACAAATAAGTCTCTTAGTCAAGCTTGTGCTTGACAGTATACCCTTCTGTTTAAAATTTTAAACAGAAGCCATTATAGTTTAACGCATCGCTCTCTTTGTCATAAAATATAATCATAATTGAAAGGACACAAGCATGTCTAGAAACAATGATATCTTTACTACTGCAGGTATGCATGAACAAATGATGCAACCTCCAATTGAACGTCTTGAGCAGGACCTTGGATTTCAAATTCCTGTAGAAGAAGTTCCCCTCCCATCGCAGGGGCTAGTTTACCCACAGGGACATCCTCTTCACGGAAAAACATCGGTCTCAATTAGGTCAATGACAGCAAGAGAGGAAGATATCCTTACGTCACGTGCGCTGATTAAAAAAGGGACAGTTATTTCACACTTGCTTTCTTCTTGCATGATGGACAAGACAATCGACACCAGGGCAATGCTCTCAGGGGATCGTGCTGCAGTTATGATTGCTCTAAGAATTACTGGATATGGCGCAAATTATGAGGTTTCTCTTGACTGTCCAGCATGCGAAACAAATCAATCTCCAGAATATAATCTTGCGGATCTCCCAATCAGAACTCTTGATATAGAGCCCGTAGAGGCAGGAACAAATCTCTTCCAGTTCAAGCTTCCTGTGTCTGGAAAGACAGTTCATTTTAAATTTATAACTGGTGAAGACGAGGAAGAGCAAGCTCTTTTAGCAGAAAGAAAAAGAAAACAAGGTCTTGTTGCTGAGAGCTTAGTCACCGACCGTCTACAAAGATGTATCGTTTCTATAGACGGAGAAACCTCCGGCGGAAAGATAAACCAGTTCATTCGCAATATGCCTGCAAGGGATTCCCTTTCCCTTCGTCGTTATATCGATGCCCACGAGCCCACAGTTATGATGGAAGCTCCATTTGAATGCGTCAGTTGCGCGCACGAAGAGGAGATCGGCCTGCCTATGGGGCCTACCTTTTTTTGGCCTGACTCCTGAGGATAAAGAAATCTATCTAGAAGAATCTTTTCTTCTGATGTATTACGGCGGGTTCACATATACAGAAGCGTATAAACTTCCAATCACCTACAGAAAATGGTTTATCGAGAGGATAAACAAGGAATTTAAGAAATCTGCAGACGATGGGGATCAAGGCCAGACACGTGCATCCCATCAAAACGACGCAATGACAAGAGCACTTACGGGTAAATCTAGGGGGGAGGGACCTTCTAGGATTAGAAGATTTACGTAAGTGCATATTTAATAATTGCTGATACGAGCCAATATGTATCAATTCCCCATAGAGAGCGAACTAGCAGATGGCTGAAAATCTTGATAGACTATTAGAACAGTTAGAGGCACTTGCTACAGGGCCGACCGTCCAGTCTGTAGAGCATTTAAAAGAGCTCCAGCGAGTTTTTGATGCCCTGAACAATCAGGACTTGAGCGGATATGCAAATGCCGGCAACCAAATGGAGGTGCTGGCACGCAAAACTAAAAATCTAGAAGAAGGTTTAAAAGAGGCTTCTAAGGCTCAAAAAGGTGTTTCCTCAGGCGCCAAAAACATGTCAAACAGTATCATGGAGTCCGCCGGCCAAATAGCGGTGGGCACAGGCGCTCTTGCCGCGTTCGCGATTGGGTTGAAAACGGTAGATGCAGCCGCCGGAAAGCTTGCAGGTGCCGGCTTCACCCAGATGCTTAAAGCCGCCGGCGTTAACTTGAAGAAAAGCGGTGAAAACGCTTCAGATATATTTCTAAGCACATACGACCAGGTTGTAGTTCCTCTCCAGCGCAAACAAGAAGATGCCTTCGCAGGACTATTAGGCGGGTTCCGTGACGCCGCCGGAATGATCGACGAAAAGACAACCGCCGGGCGCTTCGTAAACTCTGCTGAACAAGCCCAGGTTAAAGCCGACGCAATGGGCCGCTCTATAGAAAATACTACTAATTCATTTAGATTTCTTAAGCCAGGCATCGAAGGCGCCGCCCAAGCCCTAGAGATAACAGGTAAAATAATAGAAGACCTCTCTGACACTTTATACACAATGGGTGGAGGTTTTGCTAAAGTAAGCACGCAGAATTTGATGCGATTTAGAAACGCCCTAAACGTTACCGATGTTGACATGAAAAAATTTGGCAAACTAGCTACTGCCACAGGCACTACAGCTTCGGCGCAATTTATGAGAGTTGAACAAGCAGCAACATCTATTTCAAAAGCAACAGGAATAAATAGAAAGATATTAGCTACGGATCTTGTGAAGATGAGGGCAGACTTTGGTATGTTCGGATCATTTAGCACAGAAGCACTAGCTAAAGTAGCAGCAAGAGCTAAGTCTCTCGGAGTAGAGATCGGTAAGTTGACACAAATGGCAACTAAATTTGATGATTTCGATCAGGCTGCAGAATCTATGGCAACTCTTTCACAAACAATGGGTGTCAATATTGATGCATTTGACCTCTTTCAAGAGGAAGATCCAACTAAACAACTGCTAATGATTCGTCATGCCTTTGAAGCCGCCGGCCAAGATATCACCCAGATGAACAGGAAGCAGAGAAGATTTATTGCTGATAGCTTGGCAGTTGATCTTGATGAACTATTTCCTGCGCTTTCGCCTCGGGCAGCAAGGGGAGGAGAATTAAGGGAAAAGATCGATGCAGTACCCGAAACTGCAGTAAGAGGCTTAGCAGACGCAATCGATAAATTTAACTTATCTGTACCTACACAGGCCCAGCAATATTTTGAAGGCATGGCGGGTTTAATGACCACTCATCGTGCAACATTTGCCGAGCTAAAAAAAGCTACAGCTCAAAACGCCATCCTTGATAAAGACACACGAGAATCGATGACTAAAGCCACAACAGGTCTTGTAGGAGTAATAGATGCAACAAATCTAGCACTATCAGGCATGCCGGACTTAGCCGACTCAATTAAGGGCGACATGGGTAAGCTTATGAAATCGACAATTACTAACTTAGATGCAGAGCGCAAAGAAGTGATTGGCGGAATGTTTAAAGTTGTCGATACAGCTACCACATCTATGAAATCATTCGCGATGGCAGGCTTAGCTTCAATAATGGCACATGGGCCTGGGGAACAACGAATCGCTGCCGCTAAACTCGACGCAGCCACAAACAGCATGTTCACCGACGCCTCCGTCGCCGGTGGCCAAGCAAAAGGTGTTGCCCGGCGCGCCGGCCAAGTCGCCGGGAGCGTCGCCCGCGGCGTCGGCCAAGTCGGAGAAATAGTAATAAACTTGACTACCAATCTAGACAACGAACCCATCGCGCAGAGCGTATTGAGGTATTTCACCAATGGTCAAACTGTAGGCGATCACATCGAGAACAGTACACACCCCAACAAGGCACAAGCAGTAAACCCGTGATGGGCAATAAGAATAAATGAAAAACAACTCTGGCGACAAAAAAGATATCTCTGCGGCTTATAAGATAGTTATGAATAACGAACTCTATAATTCTATTATCAGTTCCATCTCTGATCCTGCATCTAAACTGCAGGTAGAGACAGCAGTTGAGGAATATGCAAGAGCTTTATCTGAGGGTCTTGCCAAGCAAAACAAAAAGACAGAAGCAGATCAGGTAGAAGAGACAAAACAAATAGTTGAAGGTAGCAGCAATGGCCGATGACAATGATACAAAGAAGGTAGCAATTCCGGTTGACAAAACCGAAGGTGCTGACCTTAATCGTCCTTTTCCATCGCCTGATCTCGATTACAATACGTTGCAGTCGGTCTCTCAAGACAATGGTGCTGACCTTCCCTACGAAGTGCAAGAACCTAAAAACGGCATTGAGGCTGTAAGCATTCAAGGGGCAAGAAACAGATTTTTTAACAGGGCGTCTAAGACAAACAAGTATCAGCCCGATACTTCGCAAGCACTTGTGTCTGAAAAAGGCTTCACGCCAGATTCAACTAACTTAGACTTTCCAAGCACTTCAACAGTTCGACTCGGCGCATTGATGAAAAAGGGCTTGCCAGGACGAAGAACAACAGATCAATCGCCAGGTGGCAAGAGTGACCTCAAAGAGATTTACGACCTCATGGATCAAAACACAGAATTTGATGCTGTTGTTCCTCATGCTAGGGACTTTAATGCTGACAATACTTCGGCACAAGGAGGCCCCGCCAGCTCAAATGATCCACTATCAACTCAAATTCAACACGGGGTGTTATCTCAAAATCGATTTTCTGTGATCGGCACCGACAACAAGCCAAATATTTTTCGCGGGCATGAAACTAATATTGACGATCAG